>Ga0255756_1004651_pt1 | contig 13210 bp, 14 predicted proteins | sample 011ome_20_FD_179956 | JGI IMG/M metagenome (GOLD analysis project Ga0255756, IMG submission 179956) | Coastal salt marsh microbial communities from the Groves Creek Marsh, Skidaway Island, Georgia - 011509CT metaG (version 2) | ecosystem: Environmental > Aquatic > Marine > Intertidal zone > Salt...
TACCACGAGGCGCTGTTTAAAGTCTTGGACATGATCAGCGACCGGACGTTCCACCGCAACTGCACGAAATTTCTCAAAGAGCTCTGCGAAGACGACGACTGCCGCGAGGCGATGATTCCGTACATGTCTCGCATCGTGACGCACGTGTGCTCGTCCGACGACTTCGTGACGCAGATGTACAGCACCTTGATGCTGTGCGAACTCTCGCAGAAGCCGTCGACGCTCGACGCGATCATGAAGCACTGCCACAGGGTGTGCGCGACGCTCGATCGATGGCTCGCCAACCCGCTCCCGGACGAGAAGTTCCAGCGTCACGTCGTCGAGCTCGCGGCGCTGCTCGCCGTGCACGACAAAGCGAAGCTCGAGATTTGCACGGGGGAGCGAGAGATCGTGCCCGGGTCGAAGGACGAGTTGGACGGTCTCGCCGCGGGGAAGTTTAAAATTCTGGACAGCTGCGTCGCGTTGACGCGGAGTAAAAACGCGACGCTGCAAAAAGCCGCGGCGACGTTCATCGCCGCGCTCAGCGCCGGCGTCGGCGACAGCGGCGACTTCGCGCGGCAGTCGCTGGTGAACGCCGGCGCGCTGTGGCGCCTGAAAGCGCTCGCGAACGAGGCGCGCGCGGTGGAGACGATGGAGATCGCCGGGGAGGTTTTGGAGAAGAACCTCGTGACGCACGTGAGCGCGCTGCGCATCCAGAAATTGTTTCGCGCCAAACTCGCCGCGCGGGCGCTCACGAAACGGAAGGAGGAGGCGGCGGCGAAGAACGCGCCGAAGGCGTGGGTGGACCCGAGGTCGTCGCGCGCGTCGTCGAGCGCGTCGTTGGCGTCGTTGGCGTCCACGGCGGCGCAGAAGCGCGCGGAGGGGGGCGGGCCGTGACGACGATGCGCGTAGTTCGCGCGTTTGTTTCTAGCCGTATCAGTTGGCAGACGGTTGTTACAGACGGAACGGAATCAGATGTCATCGCCGGAAGATATTTCCTCGTCGTCTCCGTCCCCGCGTCTCCGCGCGCGACGCGGACTCCGTCGAGCGCCGACCGTCTCTCGCGGTCTTCGCGTCGCGCTCTCGATCCGCTCGACGCGCTCGTCCGTCCGCGGGGCTCTCGCGCGCCGCGACTCGCGCGCCTTCGAGCGCCGCCGCGCGTTCGCGAATCGATTTATCGCATCGCTCGCTCGCTCGCTCGCTCGCTCGCTCGCTCGCTCGTTCGATCCGATGTTAGCCTCGGTCCCCGCGCGACCCCGTTCGCGCGGTGAACGCCGATCTTTACGGACCGCGCGTCGCGCCGCGTCCTCAACGACCACGCGATGCGACGCCTCCGCCGACTCCTCGTCGAGCGCGAGCGCGCCGTCGTCGTCGTCGATCGCGCGCCTCGCGCCGTCGCCGCGCCAGAATAATCTCGTCGCGACGGTCGCGGCGAAGACGCCGCCCGCGCCGCCGCCGCCGCCCTCCGGCTTCGCCGCGTTCGCGCGCGCGAACTGGCCCGTCTTCGTTCTCTTCGAGACCGTCGCGCTGATCGGCGCCGCGGTCAGCGGCGTCTCCTCGCGCCGCAAGCGCCTCGAGATCCAAGACCTGAACGTGAAGCTGCGAGAGATGATGACGAAGGTGGAGCAGTCCAAAGTGTGCGAGTTCAACTGGCCCTCGGAGCCCTCCGCGGACGACGACGACGACGACGACGCGACCCCGGGCAGCGCGCTGTTGACGAAGGCGTCGAATCTCCTGGAGCTCGGGGAGCTAGACGCGGCCATCGCGACGTTCGACGAGGCGAAGCTCGCCATCTCCGGCGCTTTCGGCGCCAACACCTCCACGACGAAGATGGACGACAAAGGCGCGCATTCCTCACACTGGTCCCCATACGACCGCGTTGGCGTGGTGAACGCCGATCCTTAAGGACTTTCTCTCCCGGCGCATCTCTCCGCGCACTACCCCTCGGTTTCATCAATCCCGACGCGCCGCGACGCCTCGCGACGTCGTCGACTGACGCCTCGCGACGCAACCCCGACGTCGTTCGCTTCGCGCGCGACGGAACGCCCCGCAGCCTCCGCGGCGTGGCTCGGCGCCGGTAAGGGCACCGCCGTCGCGCTCGTGAGGAAGGGCGACGTCGCGTCGTTGACGCGCGCGGCGAGCGAGCTGAAGGCGGTGTGCGGCGCGGCGGAACGGGAGGGCGACGGGACCGTGTTCGGACTGTTGGGAGACGTGCTCACGGACCTGGGGAAATACGCCGAGGCGGGGGAGTTTTACGACCGGTGCCTCGCGATGGACTGACGCCGAGGAAGGACGCGTGCAGTGGTGGAGACGGTTAGACCGCCGTAGTCGTCCGCCGCGAGATTCGGCGCGTGTACAACGCGTTACTGTTCGCGTGGTCGTCTGAGCGCGAGCTCTCGGGACGCCAAAAAATACATTCTGTTCGTCCGCCCGGTCGATCCGAGACTTTTAGTTGGTTTCGGCGAGGACCACGACACGCACCTTCCCGCGCGCGATGTCGGCGAGCGCGGCGAGCGCGTCGGCGTCCGCGCCGCGCGCGCACGCCTCGCGGCGCACGTCCTCGCGAAGCCATCGCGTCGCGGCGTCGACGCCGTCGTCCGCGGCGTCGCGGCGACGGCGCGAACGCGCCGCGTCGTCCGCGTCGGCTTCGTCGACGTCGTCGGATTCGACGCCGTCCGCGCCGTCCGCGCTCGCGACCGGCGCGGCGTGGGACGACGCGTGGGGCTCGATCGCGGACGATCCGGACACGCGCGTGGCGTACGTCGACGACGCAGATCGCGACAGCTTGCGCGCGACGCTCGCGGCGTCGTCCCTCCGCGAGGCTCTGGCGGGCGCGGACGTGGGCGAGACCATCGTCTCCGGCGTCCTCTCCACCTCCGCGCCCATCGACGTCCGAGGCGTCTTGAACCTCCCGCGCGAGCTCCTCCGCGACAGCGATCACTACTCCGCCGCGCTCCCGGGTCTCGAGGCGATCGAGCGCGACGTCGCGGCGATCGTGGAGCGGTACGGCGTCATCGCGCGCGCGAGATCCGCGCGCGTCCACGTGTCGCTTCTGCGTCGCACGCTGTGCTCGAAGTTCCACGTCGACCACGTGCCCCTGCGCGTGATGGTGACGTATTTCGGCGCGGGGACGGAGGCGCGTTCACTACACTGGTCCCCATACGACCGCGTCGGCGTGGTGAACGCCGATCCTTAAGGACTTTGCCCGTCGCATCTCTCCGCCCAGGGTCCCTCGCTTTCAATCCCCGCCCTCGACGCCTTTCAACTTCAACTGACGCCTTTCAACTCCACCCCGACGTCGCTTCGTATGGAACGACCCGGAGGTGCTGACGCCGAGGGTCAGCGCGCTCGTCGCGCGATTGAACGCGACGCGCGCGCCGGCGGTGAGCGACGTCGCGAAGTGGGCGGCGACGCGGTTCGGGCCTCCGCCGAGAGCCGCGAGGGAGGCGGAGATCGTGCTCATGAAGGCGCGTTCTCTCATCACACTGGTCCCCGTACGACCCCGTTCGCGTTGTGAACGCCGATCCTTAAGGACTTTGTTTCCCGGCGTGTCTCTCCGCCCGCGCCACGGTTTCGATGGGCCCCGACACACCGCGACGCCTTTCGACTCCGCTTCTGACGCCTTTCGACTCCGCCCCGACGTTCGCTCGTATGGACAATTACCATCGACCCGAAGGGCGAGAAGTGGCCGGGGTGTCGCGGGAAGGCGATCGTGCACCGCTCGCCGGACGTGGACGGGTGCTGCGGCGAGTGGCGGTTGACGCTGAGGGTGGACGCGGAGGACGAGGACGACGACGCGGACGGGAACGAGGAGTGACGACGCCGAGCGAACGACGACCGCGGCTGTCGCGAAGCGACGGATATAAGATTTAGTTTAGGGCGAGACTAGGACGTTTCGTTTCATCTCGACGCGACTACGTAAGCGAGCGCGACGAAGGGTCGACGACGTATCTATCGTATTATTAGACGTCGCGTCGTGGTGCTAACTTATTTCGTAACATCCACGACGACGACGTCCCCATCTCCGTCCTCGCTCTCCTCTTTCTTCCGCTTCTTCTGCCCCGCCTCTAAAGGCGCGGATCCCGCGCCGTGCTCGACGAAATCCCATCGAAACAACCCCCCCCCGTCGCACGCCGCGAGCGCGATGCTCCCGTCCACGCTCAGCGCCGTCTGCCTCACGCACGTCTTGCACGCCTTGTGCGACAGCTGCCCGATCGCGCCCGCGCTGGGCGGCGACGCGCGCAGCTTCCACGCGAACAGATCCCCCGTGCGATTGCCGCATAACAACGTATCCGCGGCGGCGTTGATCGAGAACCGAACGAACCAGATGTCCGCGTTCTTGACCGCGTAGTCCGCAACCTTTCGGAAGCTCTCCCCGGGCTTGACCGGGCGCGTCTCACCGGGCCTCGGCTTCGGGATCTCCGGGTGCCACAGCGTGACGCTCTGCTCCACGCTCTTCGACATGATGAGATCCCCGAACCACCGCACGCAGTCGACGTAATTTTTATGCACGCGAAACGACGAGAAGCACGGCGTCTGTATCCGCGCCGTCGGGAACGCGGCGACGCCGTCCGTCCACGTCTCCGCCTTCTGGACGACGTCCTCGTACCCCGCGATGCTCCACACCTTTATCACGTTATCCATCGCCCCGGACGCGAACACGATGTCGCCGTTCATAGGGTCCGCGTCGGTCGTCTTGAAGTGCAGCGTGAGCACTTCGTTGCGATGCCCCCACGCTCCCGCGAACACGGCGACGCAGACGCCCGCGTTGATGTTCCACAGCCGCACGCTCTCGTCCTTACTCGCGCTGATGAGCAGGTGCGGCGCGAGCGGGTGCGCGCAGACGTCGTTCACGCTGTTCCCGTGCCCGCGGATGTCTTTCCACACGCCCTCGGTGGTGACGTTGATGACGCGCACGATGCCGCTCACGCCCGCGATGGCGAGCAGGGCGTCGCTCACGCCGCTCGCTTTGCACCACGCGCAGGCGAAGAACGCCTCGTCCTCGCTCGCGTCCACGTACGCTTGCACGAGTTTGACGTCGCCGTTCGGCTCCGCGCGATATATCGTCGCGCGGTTCGCGCCCACGGTCGCGAAGACGTTCTCGCATCCCGCGGTCACGTCGTTGAACTGCACCGAGTAGAGATTCTGCGCGTGATCTTCCTGGACCTTGCACGTGAGGTGGTACCGCCCGCTCCACGTCGCGCCGGCGTGGGAGACGCCGAGGGTGTCCGCGGCGGCCCTCGCGTCCTTGAGCTTCCGCCGCCAGTTCGATTTCTTGCGGTACGGCATCGCGCGCGGCGGGACGACGCCGCGGCGCGCGCGCGGCGGAGACTAGATTTCTTCTCAATCGCATCGTCGCGCTCGTCAACAGATTTTTCTGAGGGCCTTCCAACGAAAGTATGTTCACGGTCAGTTGAAAGGGGACACGATCAAATGTTGAAACCGAGCGGTGGGTGAAAAACGTTTGAAGCCTCAGCACGCGCCTCATGCGTATTTTTGCCCCTTTCGAGACGTTCGCGTTCTGCTCTTCTTCGTTCATCATTCATCACCGCCAAAGACTCGCGCGCGCAGCCCTCGCCGCGCGAACGAACGAACGAACGCTCCAACGCGAACGACCGACGCCCGTCGACAAACATGTCGCACGAGTCGTCGTGCCTCGCGCAGACGTCCTCCTCCGCCGCCGCGGGCTTCTTCGTCGGTACCCTCGCGGGCGGCCTCGGCGCGATGTGGGACAGGGTCCCCGCGGTGATGCAGAACCGATCGCTCCCCGCGCTCGCGAAGACCGCGGGCGTGATGGGATCGACCGGCGGCGTCCTCGCCGCGATCGGCGCGGCGTACAGCGGCGCGAAGTGCGCGTCCGCGGGGATCAGGGGGGAGGACGACATCTGGAACGGCGTCGTGGGCGCGCTCGCGGCGGGGCAGATCTTCGGCGTCCGCGGTCGGAGCGTCGGGCTAGGGTTGGGGTGCGGCGCGACGCTCGCGGTCGTCTCCGCGACGCTGGACGCGAGAGGACTGGGCGGGGACCTCCGCGGCAGCAACGGGCTGTTTGAGGATAACTCGACGCCGCCGCGGGTGTACCATCCGTACAAGTCGAGCGCGGCGCGAGTGAACGGGGAGTAGACGGGGCGGGGGAGGGACGATCGAGGGTGCGCGCGAGAGAGGGGCATATGGCGCGACGCCGACGCCGACGCGCGCGCGCGAATGAAACGGATGAATGAAAATTTCGTCAGTCGCGTTCCCTTCGTCGCGCCAAAGCTACCTACTGCGACTTCCACACCACGACCGCGGTCGCGCCGCCTATGAACACGTACAACAAGTGCTTCACCTCCGCGGTGATCTCGAAGCTGTAGTAGCTCCCCGTGACGACGTTCCACGGCGCGCCAAACTTTTTATCCATGCTCTCTTTGATGAGCTGCGACGCCTTCTCCGCGTCCTCGACGCCGGGCTGGCAGTACTTCTCCACCGCGCCCGCGCAAATCTCCACCGCCTCCTGTCGCATCTCGCTCTCCATGTCCGTGTGTTTAATAAGAGGGTACTGCGCGAGTTTGAGGAACGCCTCGCGGTCCGCGGGGATCTCCGCGAGGCCGCCCTCCGTCGTCATCGCGCCGACGCCCCCGCGATCTGTGTCGCCGCGTCTCCTCGAGAATTCAATTCACCCCCTCCCTCGACCGGCGCGCCGCTTCTTCTTCGCGTCGAGACCACCGAAGGTCCGCTCGTTCGCCTGAGGACGGTGGAGAGAGAGGGGAGGCGAGGGTGAGCGAAGGGGACGACGCGCGAGCGATCGATCGCGGTGGCGCGCGGCGAAGCGATCGATCGGATCGATCGGTCAAACGAACGCCATCACATCACGCGCTCGTTCGCGGGCGCGGGGGCGTCGCGGACGCGCGCGCGTCGCGCCGCGCCGCGACCGCGACTTCGAGAGGAGAGGGCCGCGCGAGAGGACGTACCGCGAGTGCGCCGCCGATCGACGACGGAACCCGTGCGCGCGCGAGCGTGCGCGCGTTCGCGACGAGTGCGCGCGGGGCGGTTCCATCCCAAAAGGGGGGCCGGCCCGGCCAGGCCCGCCAACGGAAATGCCGACCGACCGCGCGCGCGCGGTGGAAAAGTTCCCGAGACCACCGCGAGCGTTCCGAGACCACAGACGACGACCGCGCGCGGGATCGCATGCGCCCGCACCCTCTCGGGGTCCTCCCCGAGGGGAACCGGTACCTGGTCTCCTCCTCCGACGCGTCGCGAAGCGACGACGCGCGTCGCCGCGGTCTCGGCGCGCTCGCGACGCTCCCGGACGCGCTCGTGCTGCGTTGCCTCGGCGGCGATTGCGACGACGGCGAATCGCACGGCGTCGGCGGCGAGGCGCTCGCCGCGTTCGCGCGCTGCTCGCGCGCGTGCCGCGCGTTCGCCGCGCACGAGGACCTGTGGAAGCAGTGCGTGCTTCGGAAGCACGGCGGCGATTTCGCGTTCGCGGGGCGGTCGTGGCGCGAGACGTACGCCGCGGCGGCGGGCGGCGTCGTCGTCGGATCATCTCGCGACGACGACGACGACGACGACGACGACGACGCCGCCGCCGCCTCCGATGCCGAAGTCGCCCGCGCCGCCCCCTCCTCCGCCCGCGCCGATCGCCCGCCGCTGTTCAGCGACGCGCTGTACTTCCGTCACGTCTCCGCGCGCTTCCCCATCGACGAGCGCTGGATATCGAGGGACACGATCCCTCGACGCGCGAGGGGAGCGCTCTCGCCGGAGGCGTTCGCGCGCGATTTCGAAGCGCGTAACGCGCCGGTAATAATCGCCGGCCTCTGCGCGGACTGGCCCGCGGTGAGAGACGCGCGATGGAGCCGCGAGGCGATGTCGAGTGATAAGCGCTGGGCGGACGCGAAGTTCACCGTGGGCGGGTACGAGATGCGTCTGAGGGACTTTTGGCGGTACGTCGACGGGTCGAGAGACGACCTCCCGATGTATCTGTTCGATAAGCGATTCGCGGAGAAGGCGCCCGGGTTGGCGAAAGATTACGCGCCGCCGCCGCACTTCTCCGACGATTTGTTCGCGCTCCTGGGCGAGGACGGTCGGCCGGACTACCGGTGGCTCATCGCCGGCGGCGCTCGAAGCGGAAGCGGCTTCCACGTCGATCCGAACGGCACGTCCGCGTGGAACGCCGTCGTCTCTGGCAGAAAAAAATGGATCATGTTTAACCCGGACGTCTTACCCCCCGGGGTGCACCCGAGCGAGGACGGGACCACGGTGACGCAGCCGGTGACGATCATCGAGTGGTACATGAACTTCTACGACCACGTGTACGAGGACGAGGGCGACGGCGAGAGCGAAGACAGCGACGACGACAGCGACGACGACGACGACGACGACCAAAAGGAAACGGCGAAGAAACGGAGGAAAGTGTCGTCGCCGCCGTCGTCGCGGAAGAACAGCTACCACGGCAAGGTGTTCGAGGGGATTTGCGATCCCGGGGACGTCCTGTTTGTTCCGTCCGGGTGGTGGCACTGCGCGTTGAACTTGGAAGAGACCGTCGCGGTGACGCAAAACTTTTGCTCTCCGCGGACGCTCCCTCGGGTGTTGCGTTTTCTCGACCGCGCGAAGGCGCGTCCCGTACACTGGTCCCCATACGACCGCGTTCGCGTGGCGCACGCCGTTCCGTGAGGACTTCGCCCGGCGTTCCTCTCCGCCCATCCCACGGTTTCAACATTCGACCTCGACGCCTTTCAACTCCGTCTGACGACGCCTTTCAACTCCACCCCGCCCGACGTCGCGAAGACCCTCGGCGAGGACCTCGCGGGGGAGCTCGTCAGCGGACTGGACCGCGACCGAAGAGGCGATCTGCGCGAGCGGTTCGTGGACGCGCTGCGAAGGGAGCGACCGGAGGTGCTCGAGGAAAAGGAGGGGACGAATGAAGTCCTTAAGGAACGGCGTTCACCGCGCGAACGAGGTCGTACGGGGACCGGTGAGGAGGCGTCCGGACTCGCGAATCTCTTCGGCGCGCGCGAGACGAAAACGTTCTCGTTCAACTTCGCTTAACTAGAGACTAGCCGCGACATTACGATAGCTACGACACTAGCTAGACTTATTAATTAGGGACTCGACGAGCGACGAGCTCGATCCGTCGCGTAGACGACGCCCCCCCGCGCCGACGCCGTCGCACTCCACGGCGACGAGCCCCGGACTCGGCGCTCCGTCGTCGTCGCTTTTTCTTTTCCTCTCCCCGGCGCCGGCGTCGTCCCTTTCCCTTTCCCTTTCCCTTTCCCTCCCTTCGATCACGCGGAACGTCGCGCCCGTCGCCTTCGACGCGACGTCCATCGCCGTCAACGCGTGCAGCGAGATCGGGGACGCGGCCACGACCCGGCTCGTCCCGCGCGCGAGCGCCATGAAGACGACGAGTTGATCCAGCGCGTTGGCGTCGACGCCGGCGCCCGCGCGAAGGGACACGCCGAGCCTCTCCCCGGTGCGTTTCGCGAGCTCGATAAACGCTCGCTTCGCGTCCGTTTCTTCTTCTTCTTCTTCTTCTTCTTCTTCTTCTTCTGTTTTCTCGCCCGCCTTCGCCTTCTTACGGTTTTGTGTCTTATCACGCGGCGGCTCGAACGGCGTGGACGCGCCGAGCGTGACGTCCGGGTCGGCCCTCGCGCGAAGGGTGACGGCGCCGCCGACGACGTCGTCCCCTTCCCACTCCTCGAAACGCGCGCGCTCCTCGCGCGCGTCCAGATCCAGACCCACGAACGCGTCTCTCGGCTCCCCCGACGCGTCGACGACGGCGTCGATCGCCGCGTCGAATATCTCGCGCCTGAACCGATCGCGCTCGCGGGCGTCGCCGTCGCCGGGCCCCCGCGCGGCGATCCACCGTCTCGGCGCGACGACGTCGACGCTCAGACGAATCTTCCGTCGCCGCTCGCGCTCGCCGACGACGATCGGCTCGAGCGGCAGAAGCGACGGACGCGAGCAGCGCGACGCTGGGCAACTCTCGCTCGAGCACCAACAGCGCGACGCTGGGCACCTCTCGATCGTCACGTCCACCTCGCCGCCGCCTCTCGGGTAGAACCCGCGTCGCTTGACGTCCACGGCGACAATCGCGCCGCACGCGCGGAGCAACGTCTCTGCGATGACGCGCGAGAGGTAATCCAGTGGCGGCGCGAACGGGACGTCCGTGCCGCCGCGCAGCCTCAAGCGCACGCGCTTTCCCGCGTCGAGCGCTTCGCTGAAGACGAACGTCGCGCACGGGATCGCAGCCTGCGCGACGAGCGTTACCGCGCCGGCCGTCCCGACGCTCGCTTCGAAGACGATCTCAGGGCCGTTCTATACAAGCGAAAGTCGGGGTGGAGTTCAAAGGCGTCAGGTGGAGTTGAAAGGCGTCGAGGGCGGGGATTGAAACCGAGGGACCCTGGGCGGAGAGATGCGCCGGGAGATAAAGTCCTTAAGGATCGGCGTTCACAACGCGAACGCGGTCGTATGGGGACCAGTGTGAGATAGAACGCACCTCATCATCCGATCTCTCGGGGCGCGAGAGATCATCGCGATCGACGATCGAGGGATCATCGTCGTCGTCGTCCCCAGTGTCATCAACCGCGCCTCCTCGCCCCGGGCGCAGCGTCGCCGTCGTGGACCCCACCCGCACGTCGCCGTCGAACGTCCCGTCGCACATCCTTCGGACGAGGTCGAGCCCGGCGAGGTGCTGCGCCGCGAGCCCGGGCCTCGGACGGTTCGCGCGGATCTCGCGGATGGTGACGGGGACGCGCGTCGCGGCGGACAGCGCCGCGGCGACGCGAACGATCTGCCCGCCGCCCTCGAGCGCGGCGCCGTCGATCGCGATCGGCGACGCGGCGGCCGCGGGCGCGGGGCGCTCGATGACCCCGCGGTCCGTCGTCGTCATCGTCGCGCGCGCGTCGGAAGTTACGAGACGAGGCTCGCTCTCTCCCTTGTTGAATTCCGAGCTGGAACGGGACGGGACGGGCGAGCGCCGCGCACACCTCGCCGCGCGTCCGCCGCCGAGAGAGGCGCGAGAGACGGACGGCGCGTTAAGACCAGACCGACGAGACGACGCGCGCGGCGATGGCGACGCGCCTCCCCGCGACCGCGGCCGCGGCGACCGGGCAGCGCGGCGGCGGCGGAAGGACCGGGGGACGATTCGCGCGGGGCGGCCGCGGCGGCGGCGGCGCGCGCGACCGAGGGGGGCCCGCGCGAAGACGCGACGACGACGGGTCCTACCGCCCGTCCCCGCGCGCGACGCCGCCGCCGCCGCCGCCGCGCGAGCGCGTCGTCTACCACGACGCGGACGAATACGGGGATCACCGCGCCCGCGGAGGAGGAGGACGCGCAGGACGCGCGCCATCACCCGCGTCGGTGGAAGAACGCGTGGACATTCGACACAAAACGCGCGCCTCACGGCCGTATTCGAACACGTCCGCGGGCGCGTGCGACGACATGGCGGACGCGATCCTAAACATCGAGCTCGCGATGCCGAGGTGCCCGATGTGCGCGCAAGCGTTCGCGGCGAAGAGCACGCGCGCGCGCCACCTGTCGCTGTGCTGCCCCGATCTCATCGATCCGGACGGATGGCGCGCCGGCGACGGCGCCGTCGTGCGAGACGCCGCGCGCCTTCGCCACCCGCCGCGGTCGTTCCGGTGGGAGGTGCTCTCGAGGAGGTTCGGGTGGGTCGCCGCGGACGACGACGTCGACCTCGAGGACGCGCGCGCGAACCCGTTCAGCGGCGCGGCGGCGGCGGCGCGGGACGACGACGACGACCCCTCGGACGAGTACTTCGACGTCGAGGCGTCCAACTACGCAGCCGCGGTGGCGAGGGAGGTGAGCGACCACAACGCGAACGTGGACATCGTCGCGAGTTCGAACCCGAACGGAGTCGGAGGTAAAGGCCGAGGACGCGGCGGAAACGGTGGCGGCGGCGGCGCGCCGAGAGCGCCGATGACGGCGCGAGCCGTCGCGAAGAGCTTAAACGGTGCGTTCTATCTCACACTGGTTCCCATACGACCCCGTCCGCGTGGTGAACGCCGATCCTTAAGGACTTTCGCCGTCGTCTCTCTCCGCCCACCCCTCGCTTTCAACTCCCGCCCTCGGCGCCTTTCAACTCCAACTGACGCCTTTCAAATCCCTCAGTCGACCTCGAGACGGTCACGCGCCTCGTCCGACACGAGCTCCGCGACGTCCCGCTGCGACCGGATCCGGCGCCGCTGACGGTGTTGTACGAGGACGAACACGTGCTGGCGGTGGATAAACCCCCGGGAGTGATGACATACCCCGCGCACCGCCTCAGAGGCGGCAGCGTCGTGAACCGGGCGGTGCATCACCTGAGGGGTGTTACGCGAGATGGCAGCGGCGGCGGCGCCGGCTTCGGCTTCGGCGCCGCGACGGAACCGATCGCGGTGCACAGGCTCGACCTCGAGACCAGCGGGGTTTTGATGCTCGCGAAGGATAAGCCCTCCGCGAGCGCGCTGCAGGGCGCGTTCGAGCGAAGGGAAGCGCGGAAGACGTACCTCGCCGTGTGCGCGATACTGGAAGACGCGGCGAACGCGTCGGACGAGTCGGACGACGATTTCGATTTCGAGAGACACCGTCCCGGGGAGGTGCGCGTCGTCGACGCCGCGATCGGCGACGCGGCGCGCGAGCCGGACATCGACGGCGAGAACGACGACGGCGGGCGGTGCATACGCGCGGTGACGCCGGACGGGAAGCCCGCGAGCACAGAGTACCAGATCCTGTCGCGCGCCGTCGGGAGGCCCCCTTCGCGAAGTCCGGACGAGGAAGAATACGAATACGAATCGTCGTCGTCGTCGTCGTCGTCGGCGGCGGCGGCGGCCGGTGGGAAGTTCACGGGGAAGCGAATCGTCGGCACCGCGCTCGTGCTCGCGCGGCCGCTGACGGGGCGGACGCATCAAGTGCGGTTGCATCTCGCGCACGCGGGGCTGCCCATCGTCGGCGACGCGTTGTACGGCGTGACGGTGGAGGACGCGCTGGCGGCGGTGGAACGCGAAAAGACGCGACGGTCGGCGTCGCGAACCGTCGCGTCGGCGGGCGAAGGCGGCGAAGGCGAAGGCGGCGAAGACGAAGACGCGGCGGGAATCTCTGATAGAGTCGGGAAAGAGGCGAGGGAGGCTGCCGCGAGGCGGAGGCTGTTCTTCGACGCGAAAAGTTTGAGCGTCGGCGTCGAAAAGTACGACGACGCGTTGCGTCCCGCGTCGGGCGGGTTCGAAGGCCGCATGGCGCTTCACGCGTGGAACCT
>Ga0255756_1004677_pt1 | contig 13171 bp, 9 predicted proteins | sample 011ome_20_FD_179956 | JGI IMG/M metagenome (GOLD analysis project Ga0255756, IMG submission 179956) | Coastal salt marsh microbial communities from the Groves Creek Marsh, Skidaway Island, Georgia - 011509CT metaG (version 2) | ecosystem: Environmental > Aquatic > Marine > Intertidal zone > Salt...
TCTCGGCATTGGTAGATCCTGAAACCAGAATAAGGGTTGCAAAAATGCTGAAAATTCCTGTTAGTAATTTCATAGTTTTTTTCTGTCAAGTGTCAGTAAATTAAAATTCGAATTCAAATCAGGTACCAATAAGTGCGGGTAGAGGTATTGTCTAGTCTGCACAATACTCCTCATTGGTATCCCCAGCCATTTTGCCTTGGGTTTTAATTAAACAAAAAGGGCTTTTTAAGGGCATTAATACAGGAAAACTTACATTTTTTATATGCTATTTAGTTGACCCTGTGTCGATACTTTTGATACTCACTCTATTTATTAACTTATATCAATACCTCGCCTCTGTTTTAGGCATATAAGTCACAACTGGATAATGGAAAGTTTTGTTATGCATGAAACCTCCGCCCTGGTAACTGTTGTCAGCGGCATAATTATTTTATTGATAATTGCTGCAGCTATCTCCGCCATTGGAAAAAAAGTTCGCCTGCCTTTCACCGTCATGCTGGTTGTTGTCGGTGCCCTCATCGCCATGGCGGAAAACAGTATTCCGGCACTTAATATTCTGCACAGCCTGAGCCTTTCGCCTGACATCATTCTCTATATTTTTCTGCCCACTCTGATATTTGAATCGGCATTCAATATGAATGCCAGACAACTCTGGCACAACATAGTGCCCGTACTTACTCTGGCGGTTCCCGGCTTGCTGTTATCTACCGGCATCATCGGCGGCATTGTTACCCTGACCACAGGTATACCCCTTACCGCCGCCCTGTTGCTGGGCGCCATTCTCAGCGCCACTGATCCGGTTGCCGTAATCGCCCTGTTCAAACGCCTGGGGGCACCAAAACGTCTGACTATCCTGGTTGAAGGGGAAAGCCTGTTTAATGATGCAACCGCGATAGTGCTGGCAACCATATTGATTGCCAGCATGGGCGCGCAGGCCGGCGCTGAAAATGTAACGCTGAGCGCCGCTACCCTTGAATTTCTCATGGTTTTCCTTGGCGGTATGCTGGTGGGCTGGATACTGGGGATGGTGACATCGTTAATTGTTGGCATGATCAGAACCGATGTCTATATCGAAACTACGCTGACCACAGTGCTCGCCTATGCCTCTTTCATCCTTGCCGAACAGGTATTCCATGTCAGCGGTGTAGTTGCCGTTGTCATGGCCGGCCTGACCCTTGGTAACTGGGGCAAGATAAAAATTTCGCCCTATGTGCGTCAGTATATTGATCATTTCTGGGAATATATGGCTTACGTTGCTACCGCCCTCATTTTTCTGATGGTTGGTATGCGTGTGAACCTGGGTGAACTCTGGCAATCAGCAGACATACTGGCCTGGGTAATACTGGGCATGTTGCTGTCACGGGCCATTGTTATCTATGGCATGATCCCTCTGAGTAACCGTATACAGGGCAGCTCTTCTACTGGCCACGATTACCAGCATGTGATGTTCTGGGGTGGTCTGCGCGGGGCTATTGCCCTGGCCATTGTTCTGAGTTTGCCCGACTTTCCCCTGCATGACGTTTTTATTGCCCTGGTGATGGGCGCGGTATTGTTCACGCTGCTGGTGCAGGGGCTAAGCATAGAGTGGCTGGTGGCAAAACTTGGCCTTAACAAGCCTCCTCTTTCCGATCGAATTGCCCGCGCTGAAGGCACGGTAAATTCTCTGCAACTGGCTCTCTCGCGACTCCCTGAAATTCAGCATGGCGGTTTATTTTCAGGCTCCATTGCCGGCAAACTTCAGCAATACTGTCAAAGCGCTTTGCAGGAGCAACAGGCCGCGCTGCAAAAAATGCGCAGTGATGAGATGGATGCAAAACAGGAAGTGATCCTGCTCTATCTTCGCTCCTACGCCAATGAGCAGGCCCAGTACAACGATCTTTATAACAAGGGCCACTTAAGTGAGACCGCGTTGCGCAGTCTGCTCAGCGTGCTGGCCTCACAGATTGATTCTCTACGCTATTTTGGTGAGTACCGAAGCATATATCACAACTCCTTACCCATACGACGAGCGCAGATAATACTGAACAATTTCCTGAACAAATACCTCAGCAACACCTCTTTTCTCGAAACCCTGCGTCTGGAATTTATTGTCATCAACTACGAAGAAGCGTGGGGACATTTTCATGCCTGTAATGCGGTGCTGGAAGATCTGGAAAAACTGCAAAACCAAACCCGAATCAAAACGGCAGTAATGGATAAAGTCTGTCATCAGTATCAAACATGGAAGATCCATGCCGAGGAAGCCCTTAATACCATGGCCGAACAATATCCTGAGTTCGTCTCCGCCATGCAGGAACGTCTGGGTATGCGCCTCATTCTCCTTGCCCAGGCTCATGCGATCCGCGATGAAGTAAGACAGGGCACGATCCCGCAAATTATGGGAGAGCAAATGGAAGATGAGCTTTACATGCGACTTTGGGCGCTACGGGGACAGGAAATCACCCGTCTCGGCGTTGAGCCTGATGAGTTACTGCGCAAAGTCCCTTTCTTCAGGGAAACCACTGAAGATGATTTCCTGATACTCAGTAAAAAAATGCAGCGCATTAGTGTTTCTGGCCGGGAAGTCGTCATTCAACAGGGCGATAAAGGTGACAGGCTCTATCTTATCGCTCGCGGTGTGGTGAGAATATCCAGAGAAAAAGACGGCAAAAGTACGGAATTGACCTCATTATTTGCCGGCGATTTTTTTGGTGAAATGGCCCTGCTGCATGATGATATTCGCACTGCCACCGTCACCAGTGTAACGCCCTGTACCTTCTACGTGCTTGATCGCAAGGATGTAGAGGAAGTAATGGAACAGCAGCCTTCCATTCGAATTGCTCTACAGCGAGCCGATCAACGCAGACGCGGGGAACAGGCAGAGGCCGAGACCAAGACAGAGAAACAAACAGGCATTAAATAATCATCACTGCATTTGTGTGCTTTTAGGTGTTCTGTACAATTAGCTGAATACTCAGGAATGCATCATGAAAACAGTCCCTCAAATTTCCCCCGAAAAAGCCGCCACTCTTATTAATAATGGCGACACCCTGCTTGTCGGCGGTTTCGGCATGACCGGCAACCCGGTCCATCTACTGCATGCTATCGCTGAGACCGATGCCAGAGATCTCACTTATGTTGGCAATAACGTGGGCGAACCCGGATTAGGAGGTGGACGCCTGTTACGCAATGGTCAACTCAAAAAAGCCATAGGCTCCTTTTTTACCAGTAACCCAGAAGCGGTGGCCGCGGTTCAGGATGGCCGCATTGAAGTTGAATTATTACCCCAGGGCACACTGGGCGAAGCTATCCGTGCCGGGGGGGCTGGTATTGGCGGTTTCTTCACCCCTACCTCGGCCGGAACGCCTCTGGCGCAGGGCCGCGAAACACGCACTATTGACGGCAAGGAAATGGTCTTTGTGGAACCCATTAAAGGCGATGTCAGCCTGATTCGTGCCTGGAAAGCTGACACCGCTGGTAACCTGCAATACCGCATGACGGAAAACAATTTTAATCAGGCCGCTGCGACTGCGTCGAGACTGGTGATTGTGGAAGCAGAAGAAATAGTACCCGTTGGCAGTCTTGATCCGAATGCCATTCATACGCCCGGCTGTTTCGTGGATTACCTGGTACAGGCACACACCAGTGAAGAAGACCTGGGCTCATCTGCCTCCGTGTCTGCCAGTCATAAAAAAGTCGACGACTCCCGTATGGCAATGGCGCAAGCGGTACTGGAGGAGCTCAATGCCGGTGAAATTGTAAATCTGGGCATTGGTATCCCTACCCTGGTGGCCGATCTGATCAGCAGCAATGACGGTATTATCATGCATACGGAAAATGGCATGCTGGGGGTAGGCCCTGAACCCGACAGTGGCGGCGCCATGGATTATCCGGTCAATGCCGGCAAGATTCCTGTCACTGCCCTGCCCGGCTCTTCCTACTTTGACAGTGCGGCGTCCTTTGGCATGATTCGGGGTGGCCATGTGGATGTAGCAGTGATGGGCGGACTGGAAGTGGATGAAGCCGGCAATCTGGCAAACTGGGCGGTACCGGGCAAACCTCTGCTGGGCGTGGGCGGTGCCATGGATCTTGCATCGGGTGCCAAACGACTCATAGTCACCATGACCCATTGCGACCGGGACGGCAACAGCAAGGTAAAAAGGCATTGTACTTTGCCACTCACAGCCAAAAATGTCGTTGATGTCCTGATAACTGATCGCGCTGTATTCCACTTTACTGAGCAGGGCATGGTATTGAAAAAAGTTATGCCTGGGTTTACCAAAGAAGCAGTCGCCCAGAGTACCGAGGCCAAGTATCAGGAGGACTGTTAAGCGCCATGCAAAAAGTCTACAAAGGGGCGTGCCATTGCGGCAAGGTGGAATTTGAGTTTGACTCCCCGGAAATTACCGAGGGTCTGAGGTGTAACTGTTCAATTTGCAAACGCCTGGCCTGTGTACATTCAATGAAAATCGAGCAGAAAAATCTGCGACTTATTCGGGGAGAAGACTTCATTCATACTTATACGTGGGGTGATTTCGGCATTCCCTTTACCTTCTGTAAAAACTGCGGCGTGTATGTCTACTACAACACACCCGTCCAATGCCGGGTCAACCTGGGATGTGTAGATGACGTTGACACTTTCGCACTACAAATTCATTTCTTTGATGGTGCCCATCAACTTTAGGCCAATTTATGACTAACGCTTATATCTGTGACTATATTCGTACTCCCATCGGCCGCTATGGTGGAGCCCTTTCCTCCGTGCGCACTGATGATCTTGCCGCCGAACCTATCAAGGCACTGATGGCACGACACAAGACACTGGACTGGTCTGCGCTGGATGATGTGATTTTAGGTAATACCAACCAGGCCGGCGAAGACAATCGCAACGTAGCACGAATGGCACTGCTACTGGCTGGCCTTCCGCAAGAAGTGCCAGGAATCACTGTTAACCGACTATGCGCATCCAGCATGGAGGCGATCATCATGGCGTCACGCCAGATCAAGGCGGGCGAAGGCGAGCTGTTTATTGCCGGCGGCGTGGAAAGTATGTCCCGCGCGCCACTGGTGATGCCAAAAGCTGACAGGGCCTTCAGCCAACAAGCAGAAATATATGAAACATCCCTGGGCTGGCGCTTCATTAACCCAAAGATGGAACAAATGTATGGTACCGACTCCATGGGCGAAACCGCGGAAAATGTGGCGCAGGAATTTAACATCAGCCGTGAAGATCAGGATGCCTATGCCCTGCGTTCACAACAACGTACCGCTGCCGCCATCGCCAGTGGTCGTCTGGCAAAAGAAATATGTCCTGTAGGCATTCCACAACGTAAAGGTGATGCTGTCATTATCGACACGGATGAACACCCGCGCCCACAAACCACACTGGAAGCCCTGGAAAACCTGGGCACGCCTTTTCGCGAAGGTGGCACAGTGACAGCAGGCAACTGCTCTGGAATCAATGACGGGGCAGCTGCGCTCATCGTAGCGTCGGAGAGCGCCGTGGAAAAATACGGGTTGACGCCGCTGGTAAAAATACTGGGTGGAGCAAGTGTTGGACTCGCACCCAGGATCATGGGATTTGGTCCGGCCCCGGCTACCCAAAAATTGCTTGGACGCCTGCAGTTTTCCATTCAGGACTTCGATTTATTTGAGTTTAATGAAGCTTTTGCCTGCCAGGTACTGGCCTCAGCACGGGCACTGGGACTTCCCGATAATGCCGACTTTATAAACGCCAATGGTGGCGCTATTGCCCTGGGTCATCCACTGGGGGCATCCGGTGCGCGCATAAGCGGAACGCTGGCACTGCAGATGCATGAGAGCGGCGCCAACAGAGGGATAGCGGCGATGTGTGTGGGAGTCGGTCAGGGCGTGGCGATAGGACTGGAAAAAGTTTCCTGAGGCTACACTCTCAAAAGCAAAAACTTACTCGTCATTCACCTTGCGATACAGTGAACGCACACTAATACCAAGAATGTTTGCGACTTTTTCCTTGTCCCCCTGATAGCGTAGCATCAGGCTGGCAATATAATTGCGCTCCAGTGTTTTCAGATCGATCTCTTCATCTGACGCTACCAATGCTAAATCCTGTTCCAGCGATAAATTTTCAGAGGGGCGGTCAAAAAAACAATCCCTGATGGTGTCCGCTTCAATTTCATCGGTGTCGCTTAATACGATTGCCCGACTCAGAATATTGCGTAGCTCCCGGATATTACCCTTGAATCGATGCAGCTTGAGCGCTTCTTCTGCAGCCGTAGTAAGGCTGAATTTCTTGCCTCCCGCCACCCGCTTTAACAGTGCCCGGGCCAACAAAGGAATATCGTCTATGCGCTCAGCCAGTGAGGGCAGGTGAATTGGGAAAACATTGATACGGTAAAACAAATCATCACGAAACTCTGAGGCATCTACCATCTGGCTCAGATTTCTGTGGGTCGCACAGATTAATCTGAAATCCGATCGCTTCACTTCGGCGCTACCTACCTGACGAAAAGTACCGGTTTCCAGCAAACGCAACAATTTTACCTGGGTTTGTAGGGGAACATCGCCAATCTCATCCAGAAACAGGGTACCGCCATCGGCCAGCTCAGCCAGGCCTTTCTTGTTGGAGGTGGCTCCGGTAAAGGCACCTTTCACATGGCCGAATAATTCACTCTCAAACAGCGAGTCGGTCAGTCCGGTACATTCCAGCGTCACCAGTGGCTTGTCCTTGCGTTCGCTAGCCTCATGAATAGCCCGTGCAGCCAGCTCCTTACCGGTCCCTGATTCCCCCAGCAGCAATACCGCTATATCGGCCTTGCCAACGCGGGCAATATTCTCAAGCATTTTATTAAAGGCCGGGCTTTCACCCACCAATTGCTTGTCACTGAAATGGCCGCTGGCCAATGGAACGGGATGTAATAGTTCAACGAAATAAATCAGCTCACCTTCACTGTTGTGGATGGGCAGCATTTCCACATCCACATGTTCCTTGCCCCGAGGGGTTTGATGAATATGCAAAACACGCTCTTTATGACCTGATTTTTTTGCGGCGCCCAGAGGACAATCCTCACCAGCCTGATCACAGGGCACACTGTAACCATGGGATACCTGGAAACAGCGATTAGTCCTGGAAAAATCTATTTCGCCAAAACTTTCCTGATAGCGTGAATTGGTGGCGAGGATCTCATAGTCGGCAGACACCAGAATTGCCGGGCAGTCATAGCCGTCCAGCATGGCAGCCATGGGAGAGGTCAGTGTCGGATGGTCTGAAGTGATCAATTGCATTGCGTTGCCATTTTTGTCATATTTTTTGTCATATTTGGCGATAAATCCCCCATTGTCAAGCCCCTGAGAACAGTTTTATTTCACCCATTAACAATTTTATCTTTATATATCATGTAGTTAAGATGCTTCCCATATTGTTGGCACGGTCTCTGCAACGTACCAGATGTGAAAGCAGACAAGAGTAATAAAGAATTCAGAATACCGAAACGAATCAAGCGAACCAACAAGATCAAAATTTAAGTTTAAGGAGTAATTGAGATGATGAAAGTAAAGAATATGTTTCTACTGATGATGTTGCCACCACTGTTGACTGCAGCAACATTAGCCTGGGTTATGGTGTTCCCTAATCCAATGATGTAAACGAATCTAAAGCAAAACGCTTTAGTCATGCACAGTATTTTTGTGCCAAGGGCAGGAACACATCTACATCCTCTCCCTTTCCTGCCCCTTATTTTTTCCTGACAGTTATCTTTTAATCGCCAGCCAGCAAGTCATTTACCATGGCGATCATCGCTTCGCTTTGCAGCCTGTCTGCCCTGCCGCCTGCATTATTGGCAGTGGCTGCATCAAGCAGATTTTTCCCTTGATCATCCACCGCATGGATATCTGCGCCATGGTCAACCAACCAGGACACCACTGTCATCCAGTTTTGCTTGGTAGCGGCAAAGATCGGCGTCTGCCCCTGGCGATTCGTCATGGTAGACATCCGGGCAATGCGGGCATTATGACTTTGGGTATCGCTGACCCGACGGTTGATATCGGCGCCCGCTTCCAATAACACCTGCAGAACCGGGATTACCCTGTCTTCCCTGCCCGGCTCGAAAGTTCCGCGCAAAATACTGCGCCGGTTACCGAAACCCGCAGCCGCCATGAACGGCGTAACCCCCATCACATTGGGCAGTTCCACATCAGCACCGAATTCCAGCAGCAGTCTCACCGCGTCCAGATCATGGGAATTGGCAGCCCGCAATAACGGCGTCGCCCCGGTAGTGAGTTGATCATCCACAAAGCGGCCACTGTTACCACCACGGCCCGGTCGATGAAAATTTAACTGGGGATCAGGATTAACCCCGGCTTCCAGTAATTGCCGGGCAACATCAAGCGCTGTAACACTGATGCTGGCATTATCATCGCTACCGCGACCTGGCAGAGTATTCATATCAATAGCGATATACAGCGCAGTACGCCCCCACCAGTCCCATAGATGGGGATTAGCGCCCAGCTCCAGTAATAGTTTTGCTGTATCAAAATGCTGATTATCAATGGCAATCATCAAGGCAGTAACCGCATCCGGCGATGGTTTATTGATATCTGCTCCAGCTTCCACAATAGCTTTGGCGCAATCAGTACAGCCAGTACGCGCCGCATAAAGTAAAGCGGTAAGACCACCGGTGGGCCGGTACTGGGCTCTCGGTTCCGAGGTGATCTGACTACCCCAGTCAAAGGCACTGGCCCGCACACTGACATCGGCACCATGCTCCAGCAACAAGCGCGTCATTTCTCCATGGTTGTTTCCAGCAGCCCACATCAGGGGAGTCTGACCACGCCATTGCTCAAGCACATTTACCTCTGCGCCATATTTCAGCAACAGTTCAGCGACCTCTACTACCCCGGTACGCGCTGCCAGCATGAGAATAGTCTGGCCGTCAGCATTGGCAGCTTCAGGATCAGCCCCCGCCTGCAACAGCATATCTACCAGCACCACGTTACCCACCTTGACCGCTTCGGCAAGAGGACTGGAACCATAATTATTCATGATATTGGGATCCGCCTCTCTGGACAGCAAGGCTTCAGCGAGAGCAGGATCGACGTTGTAGACGGCCCACAATAAAGCCGTTGAGCCATCCCCCTGGCGCATGTTGACATCCGCACCGACACGAATCATTTCCAGCGCCTGCTCGCGCTCACCTTGCTGAATCAAATCCGGCAGAGAATCTGCAGCATTTGTTACGAAAGAAAGAGACAAGAGGCAAGAGGCAAGAGACAAGCAAGCCCCCTGCCTCGACATGAAAGTTTTAAAAAGTTGAATGGCTTTATTTCCCATAATGATTCTCTAAACCTGCCCCACTTTTATCTTTTATCTTTTATCCTGCACCCTGCATCCTGCACCCTGCATCTTTGTTAAACAATATTTGGCTCAAGTTTATTATGATGCGCCCACAAGCCTTTATGCGCGTCATACAAAAACCTGTAGGGATCATCAAAGCGTCTTGGCAGCTTATCCATCACGCCACTGGCCAGGGAATCCTGCGCATCAAAGCCCATACGAATCTGATCAACCAGGGTTTCATACAGAAACTGCATAAGATCTCGCTCTGACTCGACATAGGCCCTGCTTACACTGGCAGAGCCATAGGACGGTACAAATTGCGTATCGGTATCACTGATATCCAGTAGCAGATTCAGCGCATCCACCCTGCCGCCAATCCAGCCACCACTAAACCAGTCAAAATCCGGGTCAATGCCGGGCGAGATGACATCACCTGCAGCGATGATATTGGCGTTGCCAAAGTGGACATAGATATCGCCATCGGTATGGGCGAGCTCCAGGTAACCATAAGCAATTTCTTCATCGGCTTCCTTCATCTCACCCTGCGTATAAAAAGTGTTGCGGGGATGAGCTGCTGTCGGCATGGCAGGCTGATACCTGTCTTCTTCAAACAGATAATAGTCTGTCGCCAGATGCAGCCTGGTTTTTTCATGGGCAATGATGTTGGCGCCCTCACCAGCAAAATAGGCATTGCCACCCACCTGATCCTGATGCCAATGACTGTTAAACAAAGTCTTCACTCTGACCCCGTCACCATAGCTGTTCACTACTTCCTGCAATGACCCGGTGGCATTCATGGCGCCACTGTCTACCAGGATGAGACCATCATCGGCCTGAAAAACCAGCACATTTCCGCCAACGCCGTTGATAACCGACACTCTCTCACTCAGTGGTGTTACTGCGTAGGCCAGAGCCGCGCCCGATATGCCTGGCACAAGCATAGCACCGAGCACCGTCGCAGATCTGGCCATAAACAGACGACGATTCGAGTTTAAAAAATGCTTTCCAGTCATTGCCTACTCCCCGCTCGCAATGGCAACCTGCGTTGCCTTTTCAGTTTCATCATGGGGTAGTGCCTGCATGCGAAACGCGTCGCTGTTCACAATACCCATCACCAGGGAAGAAAGTGTGTAGTCATCATTTGCTGCATTACGAACAATGGCGCGTACCTGGGGCATATCGAAATACTCAAGTTCGCGGTTGATGGCATACATCATCAGTTTTTCTGTGATGGCCTGGGCAAATTGTGCCGGCCTGCTGGCCAACTCATTGCGCAACTCAATAACACCGTTAATAGCTGTGCCATTAGGCAGTACAGTCCTTGCATCTATGGGCGCATCAGCAAGACTGTCAATGTCGCGCCACCTGCCAGTGACACTGAAGTTTTCCAGCGCCAGTCCGATAGGATCGATAACTCCATGGCACTGATTACAACCGGGTTTTGATCTGTGCTGCTCAAGACGGGCACGCACTGTGGTTGGTTTCTGCCCTTCAGGCACGGACAGATCTGTCTCTACATTCGGAGGTGGTGGTGCTGGTGGCGTACCCATCAGTTTTTCCAGCACCCAGGCACCACGCAACACCGGGGAGGTTCTGTCACCGTAGGAAGTTCTTAACAGCGTAGCTCCTTTACCGAGAATTCCAAAACGTCTTTCATCGGTCAAAGTAACTTTTCTGAACTGACTGCCATGGACACCTTCAATACCATAATGACGAGCCAGCGCTTCATTCAGGAAAGTGTAATCTGCCTGCAGTAATTCAATTACCGGGCGATCCTCCAACAGCACACTGGACAGGAACAGAGCGAGCTCACGGCTGAAATAATCAAACATCTTCTCATCGAAACCGGGAAACAGGCCCGGATCCGGCTCAATCACTGTCAGCTCATCCAGGTTCAGCCATTTCCGGGCAAAACTGTTGACCAGATGCTGCGCACGGGAATCAGCCAGCATGCGCGAAACCTGTGCTGTTATAACTTCCTCGTTATCAAGTGCGCCCGCTTCCGCCAGTTCCAGCAAGGGGGTATCCGGCCCCTGACCCCAGAGGAAAAAGGACAGCCTGGATGCCAGCTCCAGATCACTGAGAGCAAAAACCCTGGCATCGCCAATGTCGCGCAGGGGTGAAATTCCCCGATAAAGAAAATCCGGACTGGCAAGAATGGCCGCAACCATCTGCTCAACGCCTTCATCAAACCCACCGGGACCTTCACGGCCCATCTCAAAAAACGGCAACAACAGATCCAGATCCTCCCGGGTCACTGGCCGGCGATAGGCACGATGGGCCAATTGCTCCGCGATACGGGTAGCGCAGGGTATTTCTTGCGCCTCGTTTTCTGGCTGGCAAACAAAAATCCTGGCCCGGCTTTCAGTCATGGATATGCCACTGGCATTGAAGGGACCATTGATCTCAATACCATCCAGCAGCCTTGGCACCCTCAGTGAACCGGTAAAAGCAAAGCCACCATAGGGGGTAAAACCACCAATCAACTCGTCGGTCTCAACACGGGCACGCTCAATAAAGGTGACAACAATTTCATGTACTCCTGCTTTCACATCCAGCGGAATATCCTTGAAGCGTTCCATAATAAGGTTACTGGCCGGAGCGCCGCCTTTGTTAACCAGAGCAAAATCTTCAGGCCCGCCTATGTTTTCCCTGAACACTTCAACGCCGGCTACCAGCACTACCAGTGTCTGTTCAGTTTCTATAGAGCGCGGATACAGGCCAACATCAAGATCGAGAATATTGAGCCGGTATTCACCATCGGCAGGAAAATTGTGAGTGACCTTGATCCCGCCACGCGTACCCAGAGGAAAACCTTCCTCATAAGTATCCTGATCGCCACTGATCACCTGGTAATAGGCATTGGCAACTTTGGGCACCGGCTGGCCTACCGCCATTTTCGCGACTGCCCGGGCCACATTAATATACTGCTCCAGAAATGATGGCGAAACACTCAGTGCGGCAGCAATATTGTCAAAGCCGTCTACTTCAATATCCATGGGCAGGTAATCGGCAGCATTGATTTCAATACCCAGCAATTCCCTTACCGCAATGGCATATTCTGTTCGGTTCAGTCGCTGTACCGGGACATGTCCCGCCATGGCATCATGGTCAAGGCTAATAGCCTCATCGAGATTGCTTTCCATCCAGGCAACAAAGCCGTCGATTACTTCCTGGTCCGGCTGCTCACTGCCAGGGGGAGGCATCAGGCGTCCGCGCAGTTTTCGCACAGCGGCCTCCCAGACCGGAGCTTCTCCGGCTACGTTCTCCAGGGACATCAAGTCAAATGCAACACTGCCAGCCCAGTCTTCACTGTTATGGCAATCACTGCAGTAAGTGTTCAGCAGGGCCTCATGTTGCCCGGGTATCAGACTTGCATCAGTAATGGCTGATTGCTGCGCCAACCCCTGTGACAAGAAGCCAAGCCAGAGCATAAATAGTAGTATCGATCGTTTCATGTGAATCAGTTAACCTGTAAAAAACGGATGCTTGCTGCAGTCATAATTACTTTGCAAGATTCTAGCAAAAGGGGAGCTAATATACTTGCTCCCGGTCATCAGAATATGTGTATAGACTTTTCCAAACACGAAGGATTAATCAAATACACTGTGAGCCGGACAATTCAGCAGCGGGGCGTCGTGGAAAACATGCTGTACAAGCCGACAAGGCTTCTACATAATTGAAAATACCTAACAGAATTAACTGCTTGCAATCAGAACATCTGTAAATTCGATTATAAAGTTACGGGACGGTTAAAGCGTTATAGCAACAGGGGAAGGCACTTGATCAAAGCGCCACATCAACAAAGATTACTTTTTTACTGCCTGGCTGCAGCACTCCCCCTGTTTCTGGTCGCCTCTCTTTTCAACTACAGCCTGC
>Ga0255756_1004681_pt1 | contig 13163 bp, 6 predicted proteins | sample 011ome_20_FD_179956 | JGI IMG/M metagenome (GOLD analysis project Ga0255756, IMG submission 179956) | Coastal salt marsh microbial communities from the Groves Creek Marsh, Skidaway Island, Georgia - 011509CT metaG (version 2) | ecosystem: Environmental > Aquatic > Marine > Intertidal zone > Salt...
GGAACGCGCGCTTTCTTCTTTGGAGATTCTCGGGAGAAAAAGTTCGAAAAAAAAGGCATTTAGGGTGTAGTGAAAAAAGATTTTTTTTCTACCTTTTTTTCAAGAAAAAAAGTACGAACGAAACGAAAAAAGCTCCCCCCAGACGAGAGAGAGAGAGAGGCTCAAGTGTTGTTGTTGCGTATCGTCACGCCATATAGTAGTATTTTACACGTTCTTCTTCTTATGCTACTATTTCTCGAACAAAATCAAGTGCTCTTTCCTCGCGCCGTTGTACACGGTTCCAGTACTTTCCATGGTTCGTAAAAGCGCCAAGGAACAACTGGCGAGGAGCGTAAAACCGGCGGTTTCGGCGCACGCGACGGTACTTTTCAACGCGTCCACGTTCGCGCCGTCGCCAATCATGACGAGCATTCGACCGGATGGTTTCAAGGTTCTGTAGGCGTTACATAACCATTGGTTTTGGGATTGCGTCCATTTGTCGTTGAAAGTGGACGGGTCTTTGCGTAACTCTCGCTTGGCGCCGAACTCGTTGACGGAGCTAAAATCGTCGCTCCACGAAGCGCGGTTGCCGTTTTCATCCAGTTCGTTCGAGCTTGGGACTTTCGCGTCGACGTAGTACGACGTGGGTGGTTTAAGTTGTGACTCTTCTTCAGGTTTTGTCGTTTCCGAGCTGTCACCACTACCCGTCGTCGTCGTCGTCGTCGTCGTCGTTGATGTAGCAGTAGTAGTCCCGACTCCTCGAAATCTCGACCTTTGCTTTCTCGCAAACGAGACGTAGTCGTACACGCCGGGGTACGGCGGACTCGTCAGTATTCCCGAAATTGTTCCAATCTTATCCTTGGGAACTAGATCATCGAATCGTGCGTCGCCTTTCCGAATGCACACGTCTGCCTTTCCATTCACGGCGTCGTGCAAATCCTTCACGCGAAATATGTACTCGTCCACGCACCTTTGGTAAAAGCTCAGCGGCGAATAATACGAGTCGTCTCTATCGCCGTTACCATTGCTCGCTCGGCGCTTTCCGAACCTTTTCTTTCTCTTATTTCGTTTCTGTCGCACGAAATGTCTTCGTTCAGCTTCAGTTAGACAGAAGAAAAGCGCTGTTTTCCGCGTCGTCGCGTCTACGCTATTATTATTTCTATCGCTACTATCGCTACCGCGGCTACTCCCGGCACCGTCTTCTTCATCGCTCTCTAAAATCGCCTTCTCCACCGCCACGGCAATACTTGCAAAACTTCCAGGCAAATCGCGCCGCCGTTGTTGTTGTTGTTGTTGTTGTTGTTGTTGTTGTTCCTCCTGCTGCGTGTTACTATCATCCTCGTTCTCTTGTTCTTCGCTCTGCGCAATAATAATCGCTTCAATCCTCGACATCCGCGCTCTCAACCACTCCTCTTCTTTCTGTACGTTTTCCGGCACCCAAACTCTGTGCCCGCACACGTGCAACGCCAGCGGACTGACATCTGTCCCGTATGCGGTCACGTTATTCGTCATCGCCACGACCGGTACCGTTCCTCCGCCACAAAACGGGTCCAAAATACTGAGCTCCTCTTCTTCGTCGTCTTCTTCGCTCGACGCGTTCTCGGACGAACCGCCACGTCTTATTCCGCTTTTTCTTCTTCTTCTTTTTCCATCGCCTCCGAGAAGAAGTTCCACGCATCTCTCGGCCGCCGCCGGTTGCATGCCGGCTAAAATTTCCCCGAAACCATGCGTCACTCGACGAAATCCACTCGGCACGTGCGTGTATCCGTGTTTCCATTGCATTCGCATAGCGTGAAGAAGCACCGAGGTGTGCTCTTCCTCGCCGTAACAACTCTCCGTGAATTCAGTCGACGGCTCGAGCAAACGCCGATAATAATCTTCTTTTTCTTCTTCTCCTTCTTTAACGGTCGTTAAAACGGAAGAAGACTCGGGATTGGATATCGCGCGTCGTCGAGGAAGGAGGCCGACGGCGGTGGAGGAACGCTTTTCAACTCTCGATTTTTCTGGTTTTCCCGGGAGCCGTCCTCCTTGCCGCGCAGGGACGTTGGCGAAGAGAAGACGCATGAGAGAGAGAGTTTGTTCTCTTCGACTCTTAGGTTTGCTGTCGCGAGTCGTCAACTCCGTGCTTTGCGCGCGTGGGGAGGCCGGCGAAGAGAGACGTGTGTTGGTGAAGAGGTTGTTGGGCACAAAAAAAGTGACGTGTGGATGACGAAAAGCGTTCGCAAGATGTATACATTTACGCAGAAAAAATGCTTCGTGACATCAATTGGTTTAGGTAGTTTGTTTCGTGTTATGAATGGCGCGCTATCATCATCACGCGTTGTTCTTCTCGGCTTTCTCGAACGCTCTTTTCAAGTCGTTTAATAAATCCTCGGCGTCTTCGATGCCGCAACTGATGCGGACCAAGTCGTCGGGCAAGCCTCGCGCGGCTCTGACTTCCGCGGGGATACTCGCGTGAGACATGAAGCACGGCAAGGAAATTAAACTCGTCACGCCGCCGAAGGAGACGGTAATTTTGAACAGTTTCGTTTCTTCGACTATGGTTTTGGAAAAGTTGACGTCGCCCGTGGTGAAGGAGAGGATGCTTCCCGCGCCAGTGGCTTGGGAAAAGTGCAAGTCGTGGAACGGGCTCGATTTCAGACCCGGGTAGTTTACTCTTTCGACTTTTGGGTGACTCTCGATCCATTCGGCTAACTTCATCGCGTTTTCTTGCTGTTTTTTCATTCGCAAGTCCATGGTTTTGATCCCTCTCAAAGCCAACCAACAATCGAACGGTCCCAACAGCGTGCCGCAGGCGTTTTGGAAAAAGTATACGCGTTTGGCTAACTCCTCACCTTTGACTGCGAGCAAACCTCCTGTAACGTCCGAATGTCCTGCGATGAACTTTGTCGCGGAAACCATGCTAATATCTGCTCCTAACTCTAACGGGTTTTGAAACGTCGCGGTCATGATGGAGTTGTCCACGCACACCAAAGCGCCCTTCCTTTTGGCCATCTCGCAAATTTTGCGCACGTCGATGCATTGCAATCTCGGATTCGTCGGCGATTCGAGCATAACCATCGTCGTTGGCCCACCGTTAATGGCATCTTCGACCGCCTTCAAATCCGTGCAGTCCACGTTGACGACTTCAATCCCAACTTCCGGGACGACTTGCGCTAACAACCGACTCGTCCCGCCGTAAATATCGTCGCCGGTGACTATGCGCTCGCCGTTCTTCACCAACCTCGTCACCGTCGCCAAAGCGCTCATCCCCGAGCTAAACGCGAACGCTCTCGTCGCACCTTCGATGTCCGCGAATTGCTCCTCCAACTGATCTCGCGTCGGGTTCCCAGATCTGGTGTAATCGTACCGCCCGTTTTCCGTCGCGTTCGGCTGCGCAAACGTCGCCGTTTGGTACAAAGGAGGCGCCGACGCCGCGTACGGGTCCTCCACGGACGTTTTCGGGTGCACCAACTTCGTCGCGATGTTCAAACTTTTGCGAAGCTTCATCTCGTCGCTTTCCTCTTCTTCGGAAGACGACGCCGCCGCCATCGCGAGGAAGAATCCCCCGCGCGTTTTGTTCTTCTTCCCTCGGTGGTGGTTACCCTTTTTTGCCGACGCCAATCTTCCGTTAATCGCGGTAACAGAGGTAGTAATATCAAAAGAAGGTGAAGTCCTGCTGCTCTTGCTGGCGAGAGGAAGAGGAGACGAGGCAGAACGCGCGCTGCTAAACATTCTTCTTCTTCTTCTTCTTCCCCCAAAACGAACGCGAGCAAGAGCGCTTTTTGGTTTGTTTTTGATGGAAAACTCTATCCAAAACAACACACGAACAGACGAAAAAGGGAAAAAATATTTTAAAAGAGGCAAAAAAACAGAAAAAATGACCAAAACCCTAAACTTTGTTTTTTTGGTTTTTGTTGGGGGGGGAATAACAGGAAAAGAAATAAAACGCAGAGAGAGAGAGGAGTTTACCGAAGAGTGACACGAAGAAGCAGCGCGCGAGTGAGCCTTTCTTTGTCCCGTTCTGTTGTCCCGTTTTGGGTTTGCGAAACGACGACAGAGATAACTTTTGTTTTAATTCTCTCTCGATCGTTGGTTCGTGAATACGAGAATGAAAACGTCCTCGAAACAACCTTCTTCTTCATTGGAAAATAAGAGCACTACCACTGCGGTTGGATTCTTCAGCCGAAACGCAAACACGCTGAAAGAGGACATCGAAAAAGGCGTCAGAGATTGGTCGAACGTGACTTCGACCGTTCGGAGAGCTTTTTTACGCGTCGGGTTCATCTTTGACCGAGAAAATGCAAACAACGAGATTCGAGACTCGAGGTTAGAGGCGGCGGAAAAACGTCTCGGGGATGTGGAGCGAAGGTGCCAGATTTTGCTCAACGGTTTAGACGCGGAGCGAGAGGAGAACGCGCGATTGGTGGAACGATTGTCGAGTTTGGAGAAGGAGCACGCGACGTTTCGAAACGAGTGCGAAACAATCGTCGGTGGGTTGGAGAAGCACGTGCTGAACTTGACGACGGAATCGAATCAAATGAAAGCGAGCGTGGCGAAGTCGGCGCAGATGGAAGCCATAGTGAAAGCGAACGAAATCGCGTTGAACGCGGTGGCGAGTTCGGTGGACGACGCGGTCGCCGTGTCGCAAGTAGCAAAAGACGAGGCGAAAAGATGCGTAAAAATGATGGAGAGAGGGTTCGATGTGAACGAAATTCGGAACGACGTGAACGTTTTGACGGCACAGATGACTCGCGTGGAAAGCGAGAGGAGAGAGTGCGAGAAGTTTGCTCAAGCGAGTCGAAAAGCGGCGAGTAAAGCCGAGGAAGAGGCACGAAAAGCGGACGTGGAGAGGACGAAAACGCAAAGCTTCGCGGAGATTGTCGGACAATTTAATCGCGAGGTGGACAGAAAAATGCAGGCGTTGAAAGTTGGATTGCAAGCGTGCGACGACGCCGAAGGGTTGATTAAAGACCGCGTACGAGAAGCCAAGGCGGAAAGCGATCGAAACCGAGAAGCGATGGAAATATTTGCAGAGAAAGCGAGAGGGAAGTTGATGGAATCGTGTTCACACGTGGAGAGAGTCGCGAGAACGTGTGCGAACGTGGCGGACGCGAGCACGAGAGAAATGCACGAGGCGGTGGAAAATGAAAAGGAGACGCTGAGGACGTTGGAGGAGGAGATGGAGTTGAGATTTCGAGACGAGTGCGATCGATTTGAACGCGTAGCAAAGACCGCGAGAAAAGAGGTTGAGGATGTCGCAGAAGCGGTGAAAAATCAAGTCGTCGACGAGTGCGGTCAAGTTTGCGACGTGGTCATATCGAGGTTTGTGCAAGAACGCGCGAGCGAGTTGTCCGAAACTGTCGTTTCAGCGATCAAGATGAAAGCCAGCGACGCCGCCGCGGACGCCAGACGGTGCGCGGAGATGTGTTCGGACGTTTCAAAAGTAGCCAGAGATGCCGAAACACAGTTTCAGAGAAAAGTAGACGATGGATTTAGATCCGTAGATATTGCGATTGCGAGAGCAGAAGCAGCTCAAGAAGACATTTCGACGCAAAAGGAAACTATTTTGCGCGCGGTGGACGAAGCGTTGGACGCCTTGCGCCAACGAGAAGCGAGTTGCTCGAAACGCATGCACGACGAAAGCGAAGAACGAATGCGCGCCTTTAGACGAACGATAGATGAGTTGAAACAATCGGTCGGGAACATCGATGCCGCGGATGTTGTCGCCTTTAAAAAGCGGTGTGATGGCTTGGAAGCGAGAGTTTTAGAGTGCGAAAAGAACGGACGCGTTTCGTTCGGGACGATTGAACATGTCAACAGAGAGCTTGAAAGATTGACGATAGATTTCAACGACGTCCGAGTGGACGTCGCAGAGCGCGTGCGAAGGGATGAAGAGGTGTGCAAAGAGCTCGAACGCTTAGAAAAACGGGTAAAAGATGAAATTATTGCCGCCACGGAACGCGCGCAATCCTTCGCGCAAATGGAAATCGAACCGCTTCGATTGGAGAACGTGGAGAAAATCGAAGGCATTTGTCAGGCGTTGTTTGGGTTGGAAAATGGTAAGATGGCAGGTAAAGACGCGCAAATGATTAAAGCGATGACGCGAACGATGTTCTTAGAACCCAGCATCTCGTCGTCGGAAATGTATATAGGTAGTGGTGGTGGCATGGAAATACCCTCGTCGTCGACGATGGTGCCGGCGACGGAATTTGGCGAGGGAGACAGCGTTTCCGTATTTGCCAAAATCAGACGCCTCGAAGCGCTCGCACAAACGTTCGAGAAAAGGAGCGAAGTCGAAAAACTCGCGAACGAGATCGCGGCGAGACAGACAGAGCACTCTCAGGTTTTGAAATCGTTGCACGATGGCGTGCAATTTGCCATGCGAGAACGCCCGACGAGAGAGGCGGTGGAACATCTCGTCAACGACATTTCCGAAAGAGTTTTAGACTTGGAAACCGACAAAGAGGTAAATAAAACTCGTTTGCGACAAGTTTCAGAAAACGCGAAAGAGATCATCGATAGGCGGTGCGAAGCGCTAGAAGCAGCGCATCGAGCGCAGTTGAGGAAACTCGCCAATCAACGCATCTCGACGACGACGCAAACGTCTGCGGAGAATGAAGTCTCCTCGCGCTCTACGTTCACCAACTCCAACGACGACCGCGAAAATAGATTAGAAACAATACTTCTCCACGAGTACCCGAAAAGGACGGAATTGAATGCCGCGATTGCCGGAGTAGAAAACCAAATTCGAAGAGTCGAAGAACGAACGCGATTGAAGTTAGATTTGAAAGCGGAGAAGAAAGATGTGGTCGCGTTAGCCGAGCGCGTGGGGAATAAATGATGTAAATCGACTACGCGTGTAATAATATTTGTACACGAGTTAACTCTACGAGTATGTGTATCATAATCTATGCCCTCCCTCTCACAACCTCTCTATAAGTTCCTTCCGTATCCTCTCAAAATACGTCAACTCAACAATCGCCTTCCTCGCTTTATCTTGGTCGAATACGGCGTCTTCGTCAAACGCCTCTCCAACTCGCCTCTTCGCCTCTTCCATCCTCTCCTCGTTCTCTCCTTTCAACTTCATCAGCTCCTCTGCGTCCCCGTCGGCGTCTTCAATCGCCTCCCGAACTTCCATGACCAAAAAAAGCAACTCTGGCGGTACCTCCTCCCTCCTTTCCTCTCCCTCCTTCTCCTCCGCGTCGTACGCCGCGCCCGATTTCAACCCGAACAAATACTTCGCCCGCGACAGCGGATCCCGCAACTTTCCGTACGCCTCGTTCACTCTCGCGCTAATCTCTTCCGAATATTCTTTCTCCTTATCACCATCGCCACCACCACTCGCTGAAGAGGAAGTGGCGCCGCTGCTAAACTTATCCGGATGGAGCATTTTTTGTAAATTTTTCATCGAAAGTTCCATCGCTTTCGAATCGATCGAAAACCGTTTCGGGACGTTCAACAGCGCGTAATGCGAGCGACGTTTGATTGCGTCCGGGTGCGTTATTTTATCGCATTTGCGGCAAAAATACGCCACGACTGATTCGTCATCGTCGCTCTTTTCGAAGCAGGACCAGCACTCGCGTCGTTGTTTGACGTCAAACGAACGCGGAGACGACGACGACAAAAAGCGACGAAGACGATGATGCGTTGTTCTCTGTTCGCAAATTTGCGAACGAACGACGCGAGAAAAGGAAGTAAAAGAAACGCTCGAAGGCGACGACGACGACGACGAGAGAAAAGACGACGAGAGTCGCGTTAAAGACGCTCGTCGCATCTTTTTTTACGGCAGAGAGAGGTCCTCTTCGCGCGCGTTTTGTTTGACGAAAATCTCCACTTTTTTCTCCAACTGTAACACACGCATGCATAAAAAAGATGAACATCGACGCTAAAAGAGCATAGTATCGGTCCGAAGAAAAAGCGCGCCGTAAACATGGCAGAAAACGAAGAAGCGCAGAAGAGTTTGTCCTCGCTCTCGCTGTTCAGCGCGTGCGCGTCGTCTTCTTCCTCCTCCGCTGCAAAGAGAAGTCAACAGCACAAATCATTTCTGTCTTTGTTTTCCCGAAACGACGACGACGTCCCCACCTCTTCTTTTTTCTTCGCGCGGAAGAATGGAACGAACGGCAACACCAAGAACGGTTTACTGCAAAGAATGATCGACGAGAAGATAACGTCTGCGAAAGCGTGCTCGGAGAAACTCGTCGCGGAGGAGTTTTCGGCGCTCTCGTCGCTCGGGGTGATTTACTGCGATTACAACGGGTGCCCACCGGTGAGTTCTCGATTGATTAGAAGCTGCGCCGAAGCGCTCGAGTCGATAGTTTTGGGCAATCCGCACAGCAACGGGAACTTTGCGAGCTCGTCTTCATCGAGCGACGCGGTTATTCGCGAGAGCAGGAATTTAGTTCTGAAACATTTCAACGCGCCTGAGTTTGGAGAGTATAGCTGCGTGTTCGCGAACGGCGGTGCGACGAGCGCGTTGCAGTTGGTCGGGGACGCGTTCTTTTCCTCGGACGGAAAGGACGGGTTGAGTTACACGGAGGATAATCACACGAGCGTTTTAGGGTTGAGGAATTTGGTGTGGAGTCGAGGCGGGGACGTGTTCGTGCTGCGCGAAGGCGAGAGCGAGTGGACGTCGGTCAAGGTGAACGATCGCGGGGCGAAAGTAAAGACGAGGAAGAAATGGTTCACCAACAAGAATCGCGGAAGTCGCGATAGAAAACATTTGTTGGCGTACGCGGACGAGTCGAACTTTCACGGACAAGGCGTGAGGGAGGCAAACGTGAAGCGCAAGATCGAAGAGATTCGTCGTGGAGGTGCGGAATGTTTCACTGTACTAGACGCGTCTAAATCTGCGGCTATGTGTCCGATTAATTTGAAAAACGTGGAGAAGGAGTTGAGGCCCGATTTTATCGTCGCTTCCGCCTATAAAATATTCGGTTACCCAACCGGCGTCGGCTTTTTGCTCGTTTCCAACAGAGCGATGAAAATGATTGAAAAAAACGGGAACATGAACCACAAAGTGTTTGGGGGTGGAACGGCGAAAGCAATCGATGCAAGCACAAACTTTTTCGTCGCGAAGGAAAACGCGTCTGGTTTAGAACGAGGTACGCCTCCGTTTCAGCAAATAGCCGCGTTGCCAAAATGTTTCGAATGGTATCGATCGATTGGAGGACCTGAGACGATTAGAATCAACGCAGGACACGTCGGTGAAGTTTTGGCTAGCGGATTATGGAATCTTCGACACGCGAATGGTAAACCAGTTGTAGAAATTTACGGATCACAATGGCGTCATTTAGCAGAGCATTTGAAGGTTCAGAGCGATTACGATGATCGATACGAGAAATTGACGTTTGACGGACGGAAAGTTGTTTCTTTATCCACCGTGGCTTTCAACGTGCTCAACGACGACGGAACACATGTTGGCTATTCAAAAGTAGAACGCGCGTTAGCGTCACGTAATATAGTCGTTCGCACCGGGTGTTGTTGTAACCCGGGCGCGTGCGAGAGCATCCGGAAGAAGAAAATCGAAAACCGGGTAAAAAAATTATACGAAACGAAGGGCAAAGTGTGCGGAGATGACATGGGCGTAGACGCTACGGATGGCGAACCTTTAGGATGCGTCCGAGCATCATTCGGTTACGCCAGTCGAGTGAGTGACGCGAAGGCTGTGATTGAAACTATTGAACGCGAGTTTGTGTGTCGACCTGGAATGATGAACGGAAAAGCAAACGAAACGCCAGAAAGGCCTCCATCGCGGTTATCACAATCTCGTCCTTCGCCGCTCGTTACGATTTCGAAAATAAATGTGTTTCCTATAAAATCATGTGCCCCGTTCAGCGTAGATAAATGGTACTTACTCCCATCGGGTTTGCTTTTTGATCGGAAGTACGTGCTCATTGAGAAACAGTCTGGCTTACCGTTGACGCAAAAATCGCATCCGCGCCTTGTGGGCATCACACCTTCCGTAGAGACGATTGATTTAGAGGATGTAAATGGGTATGCATTTACATATTTGGTGTTGAAGAGTGCTGATGTTAAAGATACTCTTCGGATAGATTTAAATGAAGAGGAAGAGAAATTCGATTCGTCTAGAGAGAGTAACATTTCCATTTCCGTTCGTGGTCAGGCGCGAGAGGCGAGATTGGTTCGAGATCCCGCGGCGCACGAGTGGTTTTCGAAAATTTTGAACGTTGAATGCTGCATCGCGCTCTTGAAGGACGAGGCGAAACGCACGTTTTCAAACACGTCTCCAATTTTAGTGGCCTCGGAACGGTCGGCGAAGGTTTTAGGTTGTGACATTTCTCGCTTTCGGGCGAACATCATCGTGAGCGAAAAGGAATACGAGGAGAACGTTGAAAAGAAAAAAACTCCAGTTCCCAGCGACGACGACCTTTTCTCACTCGAGAAGAGCTGGATATCCAATTCTAACCCAAGCAAAAATGTAGGCATCAAAATACGCGACGAGGTAGTGTTAGGAAACGGGCGTTTTTGTCATCGATGCCAATCTGTCGCCATAGACCAAACGACTGGGAAACGCGACGAAAAAACGTGGGAGATTATAATGCGCAAAGCTGCAAACACGTTTGGCGTATCGTTCGACGTTATGGCGAACGACCGAGATGGAGGGTATACGAGCAACGCAATCGCTGTTGGCGATGAGATTCATTCAATTCATTTATAGCGCGCCGCTTAAGTAAATATTGCAATTACGAATAGAAAACTAAAAATAGCTCACTACATAGATTTTACCAGAACAGCGTGGGAAAAGATAAACATCTTCTGAACTCGTATCTCGGTCCACCTTCTAACATTTCTTCTGTCAATCGAGCACCGACGATTTCGTGCGGGTCTACCGGTGGTAAATGCTTCTTCGCCTTCTCGTAATATTGCCAGAATAGATAACACTGTGCAACGCCTTTCATGCCCGCTAAGTGCACGACGAAGTCGCCGTTGACGTACCACGGCAACAAACTATTGAAGACGCATTGATTGACAACTTTCGAGCGTTTGCGAACGTCCTCGGCGCCGCCGTACGGTTCTTTTCTCGTTCCAACATTTTTAGACCAAACTATAGTTTGAAACAAATGATGGAACGCGCGTTGTTCGTAATGAAAGACGTAATTTCCTCGGACTAAATCTTCTTGCGCCCATAATTCGGTGAGGAACCATCGCATCCATCGCGTATTCTTGATAAACCAGACGCCCGAGTTTATGCCGTTATGATCGGCGCCAATCACTTGGTCGTAATCGTCGTCCGCGATGTCTTCTAAACGTATGTCCGGATTCATGATGAGCGTGTCAATGTCCAAAAATAAAAGCCAATTGTATCGAGGGAGGTACCTTTGTACGGCTAAGATTTTGCTCCACGCCATCGGCCGCGTCGTATCTAACGTTTCCGTGACAAAAATCATATCGTACTCGTGCATTTTAGCATACGCGCGTTTATTCGCCACCGAAGCTGCGCAAATATCAGCCGTTTTCGCGTCGCAGATGCATAATATGGCGAATCCGGCGCCGCGCCGTTTGCTTTTTTCCTTCACCTCGTCGACTCGTTTCTTCGCTTCAAGGGCAACCTGTTCTAAAACCTTTGCTTTGCGTTCCGCTACTTCGAGTTGCGTTTTGGGATCGTCATACGAGATGTCTTCGTCATCATTATCGTGAGCACGTGCGCCTGCATTCGAATAGGATGTGTGTGCAAACTTTTCCTCCTCTTCTGCGTCTTCTTCCTCTGAGATTGCTGATTCATCGCCAGAAACTTCACCATCTTGTTCTTCTACCACATCTTCGACTTCTCCTTCCTCTTCTATCAACTGAAAATCAGCTTCTTCTCCGTTGCTAAGTAACGCAGCTGGAGGCTCCGATCCTGGGTCTTCTAGCAGTCGCTCAGTTGCGCGTTTCGAAGCGATTTCAATAACTTCTTTACTGATGCTATTTTTGTCGGACGATGATGACGACCGCTGTCCTAAACCACTAAAGAAGCGAGACGCAAGATTCGATCCCGCTCGGCGCAGCCCATGTTTTTTTGCGTCTATTTCTTCTTCGTCGGCATCATCATCGTATCCTTCTTGTACTTTCGAAAGGACTTCAGACGGGTAGTTATCATCACCTAGCTCTAAGAACTCGTCTTCCGTCGACGCAGATTCCTTTTCCGGATCGTTGCTCTCTTGTTTGTATCTCTCTAATCCAAATCCCGTTCGCTTACTAGAATCGCGAGCAATGTCTTCCTCCTCTTCCTCCTCCTCTCTGTTCATGTACGCCTCGTCTGCTTCGAATAATCTTCTTCGACCGCTCGCTTTTGCGTAAGCGTTTCTACTGCTACCACTGCTAACTCTGCTATTCTTTTTCACGTGCCTTTTCTTGATCTGCGCGTGCTGTTGTTTCAACTCGCTTGCCTTATTTCCAACCACCGCATCTTTCATCTTCACGCCTAGACTCTTCCTACTTTCCTCGTACGCTTTCCTCCTCTCGAATAAATCCGCCAGTTGCTCTGTTGGTGGCGGTGTATCGATCCCACACGGAATCGGCCTTTGGTCTTTCAACGGGAACTTGATGTACCTCAAGTATCCAATCTTGACAAAGTACAGAAAATGATACGCCGTTCGACCGAAGAAGTGCAAGAGGGCGAAAAAGAGAAACACTTTCAAAAATAATCGCGCGCGTGCTCTTCGTCGAAGTCTCCTCTGTTGCAAATCGTTCGCTCGCGGCGAGTGCGGCGGTTTCGAAGGCGTCATGGCGTTTGCGTTCGTCGACTCTTCTCCCGCGCTGCTCGAGTTATTTGAAAAGAAGTGACCATTCTTTCTTCGTTCTCTGGGACTCGTGCTCGTGACTCTGTGCACATAATACTCGGAAGACGACGACGCTTTCTCAGCCGAGGAGGAAGTCGATGACAGAGGTGGGGTTCCAAATCGCGCCATCTCTCTGTCTCTCTGTCTCTCTCTTCTTTTAAATCGGCACGCGTTGTCGCGGTCGACGGTGTTTAAGATTTCCTATTCCTTTCCCCACGTGCCACGACGTCCTCCTTTTCCGCACTTTCAACAAAGAAAGAGAGAGATAGAGATAGAGCTTTACAGAGATAAAAAAAGTCCCGCCTACTCGAGCAGCCGCGTCTCGCTAGGATGCGCGCGCGAAGAATTCCACGCGCGACGAGCGATAGTGCGCGTGCGAAAGTACGCGCGAAGAATGTAGAGGCTGCGATGGAAATTATT
>Ga0255756_1004698_pt1 | contig 13131 bp, 9 predicted proteins | sample 011ome_20_FD_179956 | JGI IMG/M metagenome (GOLD analysis project Ga0255756, IMG submission 179956) | Coastal salt marsh microbial communities from the Groves Creek Marsh, Skidaway Island, Georgia - 011509CT metaG (version 2) | ecosystem: Environmental > Aquatic > Marine > Intertidal zone > Salt...
AACACAGATTTTTGATGACGACGAGTGGTGGTAGTCGTGTTATTGCGAGAGGACGACTTTGAAGAAGACGGCGAAGGTGCTTTTTTACGCGAGAGAGGCGAGAGGTAAAGCGGAAGAAGGAGGAAACGAAAATGCAAAATCATTTGAGTCACACTTTTAGGGGAAACGACGAACGGTCTCCTGATGATGCGTGTACGAAAGCGAGGGAGGTGTTTACCACCGCGGCGACGAATGAGGAGGACCCATCGTCGTCGTCGACGTTTTATCGCGACGAAGGGGCGTCCTCCTCTCGAATTAAATCTCTGGAAGCGATTTTACGCGCGTTGGGAGATCGAAACGCGCGCTTATCGGAGACAAATGCAGAGTTGAAAGAGGAATCAGGAAAGTATAAGCTGGACGCGGATCGGATCGCGGAACGATTCGCGATGGTTTCGGAGAGATTAACGGTTGCAGAGAGAGAAAGGGGAGATATTTTGGAACGCGCGAGCGCGTTGTCGGAAGCGTACGACGCGCAAACGTCCGAGTGTAAACGGATGGAGAGAGAAAACGAAGGTTTGCGACGCGACGAGGAAAGAGATAAAAAACGCGCGCGCGAGTTAGAAGGAGAGAAGAGAGAGTTGGAACAAGAGTTAAACGCGAGTAAATTGGATTTAGAGACGCTCAGGGAGAAGTACGCGAACGCGCGAGCGGATTTAACGGTCGTACACGCGGAATTAGACGCGTACAAATGGAAAATGGAAGCCGCGAACGCTAAAATAGAAACGTTGGTTCGCCGGCGCGACGCGTTCAACGGATTGGACGAGGATTACCGCGACGACGACGACGACGACGAAAGAAAACAACAACAACAACAACAACAACAACAACAACCGTTAATTCCAATCTCCCCGGCGCTCGTCAAAGGCACGCAAACGAAGAAATCGTCCTCTCGTCAGAAGACCGCTACTTCCACGAATACCGAAGTCGTCGACGACCAATCCTTCGTCCTCCAACACAACAACGCAAAACTTCTCCACGAAAACGCGCAGTTGAAACGAGCGCTCGTAAACGAAGAGAAGATGAAACTCAAAGCGTTGCAGTTGGCGAACGAAGCGAGACTCGCTGCCGCGGACGCGGAGAAAAGAAGCGCGCGACTCGAAGAGGAACTCCAGATGTACTTGTAACCCTAAACCCTAGACCTGATGTCTTTCACATGTCTCACAAAACGAAACGCCATAAAACAACGCGCACACATCATGTCCTCCTCCGCGCAACCTTTAGCGCGCCGACAGAGCCAGCGACTGTTGCTCTCGTCGGAGAAGAAGGCAAAGACAAAGAAGTACGACGCGAACACGACGAATGGCCGAAAACAAACACCTTCAAAACCAAAACGAGAGAAGTTGGATTTGACCGGCGACAGGTTAAACATCTGTTTACTCTTACTCCTGTACACCTTACAAGGCGTCCCGATGGGCTTATCCTCGACCGTGGCGTTTTCCTTGACGGAGAAAGGCGCCAGTTTTGGCGACCAAGGCGTGTTTTCCTTGGCGTCGTGGCCGTTTTCGTTGAAGATTTTGTGGGCGCCGATGATCGACGCGTTATACGTGAAACGAATCGGCCAAAGGAGAACGTGGTTGATTCCGTTGCAGCTCCTCGTCGGCGGAGCGTTGTTCGTGTTGAGCGGGAATTTGGAAGGAATGATAGAGAATGGCGCGAAATTCGGGGACGCGAAACCGTTGGCGATGACGTTTTTTAGCATTTACTTTTTACTCGCGTCGCAGGACGTCGCCGTCGACGGGTGGGCGATAACGATGTTGAAGAGGGAAAACGTCGGTTTAGCGAGCACGTGCAACGCGGTGGGCCAGACGTTTGGTTTTTTTGCGAGCTTTACCGGGTTTTTAGTGTTGAATGCTCGAGGGTATTGCGAGTTGAAAGGGTTCGTGATGTTCTGGTCGGCGATGTTCTTCCTGAGTTCGCTGGCGGTGTTTTTGAAGCGGGAAGATATGGGAAGGATGGAGGAAATCGTCGGAGTGAAGGAGACGTACAGGCAAGGAATAAAAGTGATGTCGCTACGAAACGTGCAATCGTTGGCGTTGATTTTGTTGACGAGACACGTGGCATTCTCCCCGGCGGAGAGTTTAACGCAATTGAAATTGTTAGAAAAGGGCGTGCCGAAGACGTTTTTGGCGAGCATGAACGCGGTGATTGCGCCGTTGAACATAATGATGCCGATGATATCAGCGAAATGGACGGCTGGAGCGAAACCGTTGCGAGTTGTGTTAAATACGTTCGTGTACAGAGGAATCGCGTGTGCGTTTGCGAGCGTGGTGGTTGTCGCGTGGACTAAAGTTCTAGCGAGCGACGGCGCGCAAGGGACCGCCCCCGTGAATTACGAAAAAGCGTCCTCGAACGTGTTCTTTTCCGGGTTGGTTTTAGCGTGGATGTGCGTCTCGAGCGCGTTATCGACGGTGCAGTTTGTTGGAGTCATGTCCTTCTTTTCCAAAGTTTCCGACGAGAGCATCGGTGGAACGTACATGACGCTTTTGAACACGTTATCTAACCTTGGATCGAAAATCGCAGAGACGTTTGTATTGTTTTTCGTCGATTTCGTTTCGGAGAAACGATGTGTCGGCGCGTCGTCGTCGTCGTCGTCGATCACCGCGTGTTCCACGAAACAAGAAAGAGATATGTGCGTGTCAGCGGGTGGGAAATGCCACTTGGACGACGGACATTACCACACGTTTGTCTTGTTATCTCCGGCGGTTGCGTTAGCGTGGGTGGTGTGGCAAAGGAAAAGAGTGCAAAGACTTTCCGCCTCGCCTTTGGAGGAGTGGCGCTTATCCACCTCGAGTAGGAAAGATTACTAGTTTTTAGTGTAGAGTTGGTACACAGTAGTTTTTTATTCATGTATAAATAAAATTACAACGCTTTGCCTTTGATCGGTTTTACGACGGCTTCGACGTAGATGTCGGTATCGCCAGCCGAGCAGTAGTAACTGTACTCCAATCTAGACTTGTTTTCTTTCTCCTCCTCGAATAACTTTGCCAAGCGTCTCTCCTCGAACTGCCTGCGTTTCTTCGCGCTTTTCGGCGGCGAAAACTTTTTCTTGTTGTTGTTACCCGCGCCACTATTATTCCCGCTCGCGTTGTTCCTGTTGTTGTTCTTTTTCAATTTTCCGGGCGGCGAAGGGGTGCCTTTCATCATCGAACCGCCGAACATATCCGTCATTTTTCTATTGCTTTGTTGTTTCATTGGTTGTCGGATTTTCCGACTCTTCACGTCGCTTTTACTGGCTAATATGACCGCCGCGTTCGTTCCGTCGCCAAAGTCCACGTCTTTCTTCCAACCTGGCGCAAAGTTCAGCGGTGTACTATTATTGCTACTTTGACTATTCAACACCGCGTTTCGTTTGGCTTTTTCTTCTTCCTCTCGCAACCTTTGCTTCGCTTTCGTAATCGCCGCGAGCTCTTTTTGAGGTGGCAATTGAATAATACTACCCTCTTCTTCCTTTTGAGGCGGCGTGGCCGGCGGCTCGATGTCCGCGTCGCCCGCCAAAACCGGTGTCGAAGAAGAAGCCGAAGAAGACGCTTCCTCCTCCTCCATCGAACTTCCTCTCAACCAACTCCTCTTATTCCGCACCTTCTTCCTACTCGTCACCACCACCATCGGCGCTTCCAAAATACTCTCTTCTTCAACTTCTTCCGTTACCTTCATCCTTTCCTCCTCTCCTTCTTCTTCCCTATCCGTGTCGCTTTTCCCGCTCTGTAACATCAAACTCTCCTCGAACGCGCGTCTCGCGTCTGGATTCAAAATCGCCATTTCCTCTTCCTCCATCGCTCTCCGCATCAACACGTTCTCCATCACGTACGTCTCGATCGGTGGAAACTGCCTCGCGAGTTCTCGACCAATCGAAGAGAGAATTCGTTTCCCGCTCGCGAGTATCATCGGGCGCACGCGAGCGGTTTTCACGTCGATTTTTGCCATCGTCCACACGAATCTTCGTTTCAGCGCGCTTAAAAACGACGACCCTCTCAAACTCCTCTCCGAATAATACGAATCCGAAACTCTCTCGCACTCGTCGTCGTCGTCGTTCTCGGTCGAAGCGCTTTTCTCGCACGCCATATCCAGCGCGACGGAGACGTAATCGTTCGTCAATTTAGGCACTTTGCACGCGTCGTCCTCCACGTCCGGGGACACGACGAGTGACAGTTCTATCACTTCATCATTCGATGACGACGACGACGAGAGCATCAAAGAGGAGGAGGACTTCTTCTCGTACTCCGGCGCCGAGGGAACGATGAGTTCTCGCACGCGTGCCAACATGATGTGTGGAGTTGTCTTCTTACCTTCTTCTTACGCGCGTGTGCGTGACCTCTGCGCGCACACGGAGTGAGACAAACGCGCAAATTCTTTCCCCCTTTTGCCCCTTTGCAGTGAGAATTTAATTGGCTGCTTTGTTTAAACCCTAAACGTTTTTTTTGTGTGCTTTCCTCAAACTCAAGGGAAAGAATTTTTTTCCTCAAAATTCAGTCTGAAAAGGAAGAGGAATACCACGCGACTACACGAGCGCTTTTCTCTTGAGCCGTACAAATATTGAACGCGGAGAAAGAGTGAGAGAGGACTGAGAATGTTATTCTACTCGTTCTTTAAAACGTTGGTGGGAAAACAAATCACGGTGGAGTTAAAAAACGACCTCGAAATCCGAGGGACGTTAGTCTCCGTCGATCAGTACTTGAACATTAAATTGGAATCCGTTTCGGTTTTAGACGAGGAGAAATATCCACACATGAAATCAGTGCGAGATTGCTTCGTCCGAGGAAGCGTGGTGAGGTACGTGCAACCACCGGAGGAAAGCGTGGACGTGGATATTTTACACGACGCGACGAGGAGGGAAGCAAGGTCGGCGGTGTAAAGTTTAAGAGAGAGAGAGAGATGAATGTTGAGTAGCAAGTGGTATATTATTGTTTAGAGAGCGCGTAACGCAAATATAAATTCGTCGTAGTATTCTATACACGCAGCACTAAAAATAGGATCATCACATTTACTATCGATGATGATTGTTCTTCTTAACTATTTAAGAAGCAGCTAAATACGGGAACGCGCAGGCTATTTTGATAATCTTATTCACGTCGCACGCGGGATAGTTTTGTAACGTGCGCATGGCGACGGCAAAGTCGCAATTCTCGTCCAACAACTCCTTTTGTACGTTACATACCATGGCGGAACACAAACGCAAGAGAGCGTCGCGTTTACCTCTAGGCCAGGCGACGAGAAAGTCGAACGTTCTTAAAACAGACGGGAAGTCAAACTCGCCGGCGAACATCAACACGCACCATCGAAACGCGTAAAATTGAGGTTTCACGTTCAACTCGTCGATCATTTTCGTGGCGACTGCTGGGCATCGATTCCTTAACAAATTGTCGTGCTCGGAAAGTAAATGATTGATTCCTTGGTCCGTTTTGTCGAGCTCTTTACAATACGCGTCTCTCAACTCTGAAATCAACTCGACGAACATCCAAAACGAATCCGATTTGGCGTCTTTCGCGACGCCGTTTTTATCCGGGTGGTTAAAGCAGACAAAATACAACGGAGCGAGCAATTCGTGCATGCCTTGGACGTAACGTAAACCCGGATTCAATTTCGCAAATACAAACAAAGCTTCCGTCATATCTTTTCGTTTCGGAGCAGCCTCGATTTCGTCGTTGAAAAAATGCAACGACGGATGCAATCGTTCCACGTCTCTCTCGATTTGCTCCAATATGTCCTTATCCTCCTCGTTTACTTGCTTCACTTTCAACTCTACCGCCACTCTCGTCGCTCTCGACTTTGTCGGCGACTTTATGTCCTCGTATTTATACGTCATTTCCACGCTCACGTCCGGCGTTCGCACGCAACTCGCCAATTCCTCCGCGAACGCCTCGTACGTCTCCCGCTTCTTCCTTCTCTCCTCTTCTCGTTCTCGACGCGCCTCGGGTACAACTCGAAGCAAATACGACCACACGTCGTACCTCACCGAGGAAGGTTGGTCCGGTACGAATCCATCCGCGACGATTTCTCTCAACTTCTCTCGCTTGACACACTCTCCTTGTAAGCAGTTTTCCAAGTTTTGCCTCCTCGCTCGCCATATTTCCGGGAGAGAAGAAGAGGAAGCGTTGGAAGTGGAGGAGGCACCAGCGTTGCTCTCGACTCGAATCACGTTCGGCAGAGGACACAAACGCTCCTCCTTCTTCTCCGTCCATCCTCTTCTCTGTTTCCTTTTCCTCTCCGCTTTTTCTTTCACCAGTTCCAGTTTTTCCCGGAGTGACGAAAGTTTCAGGAACCGCTCGAAGAAGTTGTTATTATTGGTGCTGCCGTTGGCGCGATCTCTCGACGACGCTTCTTTTTCTTCGCTTCTCGGAGGAGGAAAACGCCGCCGCGCTTCGTTCTCCATCGATGCTTTTGATTCGCAAATTCAAAGCGAGATGAAATGTGACAGTTGTGAGGAACGGAAAGAGATACGAAATGTATTCATATCTTCATTATATTACTTTAGTACGAGAATAACACACGATAACACGTAATAATGCGCGCGGTTGCCACGACGACGAGTGCTGCGTCGTGCCGCGTCTGCGCGAAAGCGTCGACGGCGAGGAAGAGCAAAAGCGAGAATACTCACGGGAGGAAGAAGAATGAATCATCGGCGATGAAACAGACGAGAAGGGAGGCTTTGACGATGATTTTGCTCTCTACTTCTTCTGCTTCTGCGCCTGTTTTTGCGGCGCAGGAGTTGGAGGAGACGGTCTCGGAAGTCGCGGAGACGATCGTGGTGACGCCGCCTTCTTCTTCTTTGTCGTCGTCGTCTCAATCGTCGTCGGAACCGTTCGGGAACAAAACCTTCATGGAAGGCATCAAAGACAAAGACTACGGGAAGTCGGAAGTTTTATACTCAGATTTTACGCGAACCCAGTCTGGTTTACAGTATAAAGACGTCAGACCAGGTTCGAAAGAAGGGAAAGAGTACACAGATGAGTCGAAAATAGCCGTGGTTGATTGGGACGGGTACACGTTGGGGTATTACGGGAGACCGTTTGAAGCGAGAAACGGCCCGAAAGGCGGCGCGTTCAACGAGGATAAAGATTTTTTCCGATTTCGAGCGGACGATTTGGACGTGTTGCCGGCGTTTCGAGAGGCGATCGTTGGAATGAAAGTCGGAGGGATACGAAGGATTATCGTGCCGCCGAATTCCGGTTTGGCGTATCCGGAGAATAAGAATTGGAAGAAGATGAAACCGAAACCGAATAATTTTTCGGGAGAAAGAGCGCTCGGCTTCGTCTTGGAAAATCAAGGGATGATCGATAAGACATTGTTGTTTGACATAGAGTTGATGGACGTGAGATAAATCATCTCTAAATCTCGCGTGTAAAGGAGATTTGTATGATGATAATGATGCTGTTGTTAATAGATTTGTACTGTTTTTAAAATAATATTGATTTGATGTTACACAATTCTCTACTTTGCGTTGACTTTTACTTGACTGCTTTTCTCTTTTGACTTGAAACAATTGTATGTTTGATAATAATAATAATGATAGTGATATTCTTCTTCTTTTTCTTCTTCTTCTTCTTCTTCTCCTTTTTTAATCGCATCTCTTTTCTTAATAATGCGGATGGCTTTCTGCGCCCAAGGCGAGCGCTTCGAGAGCGTCTTTTGCATTTTCAACCGCGTCTTCTGTTTTACCAAGCATGCAAATCGTCGCTTCTTCGGCGTTTGGATTCGGATCAACCGCGACGGAAATGTAGCAATCGGACATTCTCGCGACAACTCTCGTATTCGCAGAACCTTCGCCCAAGACGATGCCAAGAGATGTCTTTGGGATGGAAATTTTCGCCATCTCGGTGAACTCGTCCTGTTCGTCGTTGACGACTGGAACCGCTTGCGCATAATTGACGTTCCCGTTTGCATCTTCATCGAACGCGTATAAATCGTCCCCGGGGAGAAAATTGATGATATTCAGAGGGTCTGGGTTTGGCGCCGCGACATCGCCGTTGTCAGACCAGACGTTCAGTTTATTGTTAGTTGATGTGAAAAACTGCGCGTACCGGTTCGTCGTATCCTCCTTGTCTTCTTTGCTGTGCGCGAGCATTTGCGTTGGAATGACTGGCATAGTCGCCCCCGCCGGAGTGGTCGTTTGGACGATATCCGGTACCTCCAATCCATGTGAAAGGTTGACGACGGGAAATCCGCCGCCAGAAAACATGGACGCCATAGCTGGATTTATCGCGCCGGAAACTGGAACGCCGGAAACTGGAACCTCGCCCGACAGGGTAGCCGCTGCGACTGGTACGAGCGGCACTCCAGCCGGACCAATGGCCACTGGATTGTATCTCATCGCTCGCGCTTGACCGAACGCCGCGACTGGCGCGTTTGCGTTTGTCGCCATTTCGTGCGCCGTAGGCGCAAAGGCGCCACCGAAGCCACTGCCTCCTCCCGTACTCTCGATGTTGGTCGACGGCATGCCAAAGCCGCCGAGAAAATCAGGCGCAAAGCTGAGCGCGTTCATTTGGTGCTGCATTTGCTGTTGATGCTGATGCATTTGTTGTTGCTGCTGATGATGAAGGTGCTGTTGCTGTTGCATCATCTGTGCGGCGGCGACTTGTTGCGCCTGCGCGGCGGCGGCAACTGGATCTTGAAACGCGCCATTCCCGATTGATCCAGTCGACGCCGCCGCCGCCGCGGCAGCGTGGTTGACCATCACGGGATTATACGGCGGTGAAACGATCGTTGTCGGTACCAACATGGGAGAGGGAACAACCATAGACATGAGCTGCGACTGTCCTGGGAACTGTTGATGCGGGAAACTGACATTCACGGCGGCTGCCATGTTCGGCGGCGTGTGTACTCTATTCGCGCCTCCCACATTCCTCCCGTACTGATCCACGACCGCGGATATTTGTTGCTGCGATCTATTGCATACCGCCAAAGACACAAAGTACGGTAAAACCGACTTGTCGAAATGGAAATACGATAAAGTCTCGAACAACTCCGCGGCGACAATCTCAATATCCTCTCTCGCTCCAATCATCTCCAACACTCTATCTTCCGCGGTCGCGCACGGCGGAATCTGCCCGACGTCGTGTATTTTCACCTCGCACCTCGGCGCCTTTTCTCTCAACCGCTTAATGTTCGCCCCGCCTTTCCCGATGCACTGTCCGCACTGCCCAGTTGGTAACAACATCCTCATTACAAAGTGTCTCGCCGGCGGCGGTTGACCGTTATTCGCTTGCAGTTGATTGTGTTGCGCGTGACTCTCCTCGTCCATATCCAAACATTTCTTGACGATTTCCACCCCGACTTTCGCCGTTTTACTCCTAATCTTAAACCTGTCGTCGATGACTTCGTTGACTTTATTGCTATTCAAAACCTCCGTCGTCGTCTGAATCGTCGCTCCTCCTCCTCCTCCCGCTCCAACGTGAATCGTCTCTGCGTCCCCCATCTCTTCCTCCTCTCTCCCGTCGACGCCTTCCAACTTCGCCTCTCGCGCGCCGCAGTGCACCAAACACGTCCGCATCGCGCACTCTCTCGGCGCGTCGAGTAAATCGACTTTAATCCCTCGGTATCGCGATTCCAGTCTTCGAATCGAGTCTTCTTTCTTCTCGTCCTTGTTCGTCTTCTTTTTCAATTTCTTCGCGTCGTCGTCGTCTGAATCGCCCTCGCTGCCGCTGATGCCGCTCGTCGTCGTTCTCTTTCCTTCGTCTTCATCGTTAAAGCCTTCTTTGTCGTCTTCATCCTCCTCTTCCTCGGGGAACAATTTCGCCACCCATCTCGTTTCCAACAAAAGTCTCAGCGCGGTGTGCGCGTTTTCCGGCGGCCATCTCCTCACTCCTTGTTGCGCTGGCTGTTGTTGATGAACTCCTCCTCCGTTCATCAACATCCCCGAAGTCGTCGTCGTCGTCGTCGCGGTGTTCGAGGACGTCGACGACCGACCCGGCGACGTGTTTTCGGAAGAAGAAGACGAATCAGAGGAAGCATTGGAAGGTTTTTTAACAACCGATGATGATGATGCATTATTCACATCGTCGTCCTCTTCTCTTCCTCCTCCTCCGCCTCCGCCTCCTCCTCGGGGAGAGGGAAAGAATTGATATCTCATATGATATATACAGAAACAGCGCGGTACAAAAGAGAGAGAGAGAAAGCGTCCCTTCTCTGTTTTTATGTACACTCTCTGTTCTTAATAACGTGTGCGTATAAATATAGGGAGAAGAAGTAAGTCTCTTCTTGCTTTCGTTTTGCTGACTCTCCTCGAGAGAGGAGATTTTTTGGTCTTTTTTCGATCCTCTTTTTTTCTCTGTTTTTTCTCTCTTTTGGTCTCTGGTTTTTTCGCATCTGTTCTCTCACAAAACACAACAACACAGAGACAACGAAAGAAATGTGAAAAAAAACAAAAAATTCATCAGAACAAAATCATCTCATCCTCTCGTTCCTTATTGCGCGCGAAGTTTAGAAGAGAAGAAGAAATGACTACGTTTCTCTTGCGCTCTGCTTTGAACAACGCTGTGAGTAGTGGTGCTCCGACGATTTCTTCTTCTTCTTCTTCTTTTTCGTCGTCTTCGTCAAAAAAGCAGTCTTTGTCAAAGTTGGGGAGAAAGAGCAGAAGGAAGATTTTTGTATCTAAAAATGACGATGCGAACGTGAACGACGACGACGAGGAGGAGATTTTATCGGAAACGACGAAACGCATCGCGGAGCAAATAGCCTCGCGGAGGACGACGGGAAACGAAAAAGCGTTCGGTGCGGGCGGGCAAACGACCGTGGACAGTTTGAAAAGAGTCGATGGTATTTGGAAGCGGATAAAGAGCAGCGAAGGAAAAACGAGGAGTGTGAGAGAGTTTGTGAAAACGATTCGGACGACGGTTGAAGAAGTAGAAGAAGGAAAAAAATTTGACGTCGTCGTATGCGGCGGCACGCTCGGGATTCTTCTCGCCGCGACGTTGCAACAGAAAGAAAACAATTTGAAAGTTGGCGTCATCGAGCGCGGGAAACTGCAAGGTCGCGAGCAAGAGTGGAACGTGACGAGGAAAGAACTGTCCGTGTTGTGCGCGTTGAACGTGTTGACGGAGGAGGATTTGGACGAGGTGATATGCGGGGAGTTTAATCCGATTAAGTGCGGGTTTTACGATAGCACTGGAAAGAGGAGACAAGAAGAGAACGAAATCGTGACAGAGAACGTGTTGAATTGCGGGGTATCGCCGACGAGGTTGATCGAAAAGTGTCGCGAAAATTTCGAATTGAACGGAGGGGTTGTGTTTGAAGAGACTTCTTTGAACGGCGTGACGATTAACGAAGAAGAGAAGCACGAGTGCGCGCGGTTAGATATTGGTTCGGAAACGATAGAAGCAAGATTAGTCGTAGACGCCATGGGGTTTGGATCACCAATTACGTTACAGGCGAGAAATGGAGAGAAACCGGACGGCGTGTGCGTGGTTGTCGGGACGTGCGCGGAAGGTTTCGACGAGGCGAAGAACGTCTCGGCAGATTTGATTTATACGTGTACTGATATTTCCGAGGAAAGACAATATTTTTGGGAAGCGTTTCCAGCCGAGTTAGATAAGAAGAAGAAGAAGAACAGTCATAAAAACAACACGTCAAACGTTCGAACGACGTACATGTTTTCCTACTTGGACGCGAAGCCAGAGCGACCGTCCATCGCTCGTATTTTAGACGACTATTGGAACTTAATGCCCAAGTACCAAAACTTGAATTCGCTGGATGATGTCGAGTTCAAGCGCATATTGTTTGGATATTTCCCGACGTATAGGAATTCACCGTTGAAAGCACAGTTCGACCGCGTGTTACAAATCGGCGACGCTTCGGGAATGCAATCTCCGCTCAGCTTTGGCGGCTTGGCGTGCATGTTGCGCCACTTACCGCGCATATCGCTCGCGTTGACGGAAGCGTTGGAGGCTGATATCGTCGATAAGAAGGCACTGGGTACAATCAACGCGTACCAACCCGCCTTATCGGCGGCGTGGTTATTTCAAAGGTGCATGTCCGTTCAAGTCGGGAGCAGTTCGTCTCCTTTTTCGTCCTCGAAAACCTTCATCAACGATTTGATGCGCATCAATTTCGGCGTCATGCAAAATCTCGGCGACGATGTTTTGAAACCGTTTTTGCAAGACGTCATTCGCTTCAAGCCGTTGTCGAGAACGTTGTTATCCATGACGAAGAACAACATCGCGTTCGTTCCGTCTATTTTACTCCAAGCCGGCGTCGAACCTATCGCGGATTGGTTTCGACACTTTGTCGCTTTAGGCGTGTACGACTTCCTCGAACCCGTCGTCGAGCCCGGCATGACGTGGGCGAAGAATACAAACGCGCTTTCCCCGCGCTCGAAGTTTTTTTTGCGCAGGTACTTGGAAGCCATCGAATACGGCGCGGGAAATGATTCCGTCGATAAGGAAATTCAAAGAAGAAGTCGCTCGTCTTAGAGACAAAATAGAGTAAAGAGAGAGAAAGAATTAAAATTTTGTAACAACACCATTTGAAGAAAAAGCAGCTTTGAAAATTTCAACCTTTTTTTCGCGACCCTTTTCTCTTTGGGAAGAAGGAATTCAATTCCAATTTCGTCACCACAAATCCCTTTCTCTCTGTCTCTGTCTCTCTCTGTCTCTTTCGCGGGTTGGCGAGAAACGCAGACAAAAGAGGACGACGACAAAATGTCCGACGAAGGGATGGTGACGATGGACGAGGACGAGGAGATCGGTCAGGTACGTTTTGTCGAGTATATACGTGTTCTCTGTTTTTCTCTCCCTTTTGATCGCAGAGATGGCGGAGAGATGATGATCATCACATCACGTCGTCTTCCTTCGTCGTCGTCATCGCTGGTGGTTTCTACCGCGCGTTGTTGTTGTGTGAATTGCCAAATCACTCGAAACTCTTCTTTTGACCGTGTGTGCGAGAAGAGAGAGAGAGAGTGAGACGTCTTCTCTCGCTCTCTCAAAGTCGAAAGAGAGGACGACGATCAATCCTACGAGCGAAGACGGCTCTCTCTCTCTGAATGTGTCTCTCTGCTTTTCTTTTTTGTTCTTCCTCTCTCTCTCTCTCTCTCTCTCTCTCTCTGGAGAGCGTGTTACGCGTTGGATCGCAACTTAACTGACCTCTTTCTTTCTCTCTTTC
>Ga0255756_1004720_pt1 | contig 13088 bp, 7 predicted proteins | sample 011ome_20_FD_179956 | JGI IMG/M metagenome (GOLD analysis project Ga0255756, IMG submission 179956) | Coastal salt marsh microbial communities from the Groves Creek Marsh, Skidaway Island, Georgia - 011509CT metaG (version 2) | ecosystem: Environmental > Aquatic > Marine > Intertidal zone > Salt...
TTTCTCAAATAGCATGCCGGTGTTACAAAGAAATATAGTTTGGACAGTGAGACCAGTGATCTCATTTTGAAAACAAAATACGTGACCTGTTACGTGCTTACTTCCTATTCTTTACGCTAAAAATTTAGTATCATGCCGCACCGATTTTTTACCAACCAGACACTTTAACCCAAGAGCAGCACAATGACTGATTTATCAAAATATAGAAACATAGGTATTTTTGCCCACGTTGATGCAGGTAAGACTACAACTACAGAGCGTATTCTAAAACTCACTGGTAAAATTCATAAAACTGGTGAAGTGCATGACGGTGCTGCAACAACAGACTTCATGGCGCAGGAGCAGGAACGTGGTATTACTATTCAGTCTGCTGCCACCACATGTTTCTGGAAAGATCACCGTTTAAACATTATTGACACACCGGGACACGTTGATTTCACGGTTGAAGTCTATCGTTCACTTAAAGTGCTGGATGGCGGTGTTGGTGTATTTTGTGGTTCTGGTGGTGTTGAGCCTCAATCTGAAACCAACTGGCGTTATGCCAATGATTCAGAAGTTTCCCGCGTTATCTTTATCAACAAGCTTGACCGTATTGGCGCAGATTTTCTTCGAGTAGTAGGGCAAGTAGAGTCTATTCTGGCCGCTAACCCTTTGGTTATGGTGTTACCCATCGGTCGTGAAGAAGGATTTATTGGTGTTGTAGATCTTCTGACGCGTAAATCACATGTATGGCCTGATCCAGGTAACCCTGAAAAATTCGAAATTGGTGACGTACCGGAAGATATGGTGGATCTGGTTGAAGAATGGCGTGAAAAACTGATAGAAACTGCTGTAGAACAAGATGATGACGTAATGGAAGCCTATCTGGAAGGCACTGAACCCTCCATTGAAGACATCAAGCGCTGCATCCGTAAAGGCACCATAGCACTGGATTTCTTCCCTACATATTGCGGTTCTGCTTTTAAAGACAAAGGTATTCAGATGGTTCTGGATGCCGTTGTAGACTATTTGCCCAGTCCAACTGAAGTTGATCCACAGGAACTGACTACCGAAGAAGGTGAACCTACTGGTGAAGTTGCCCTGGTTTCAGTGACTGAACCTCTGCGCGCGTTGGCGTTCAAGATTATGGACGACCGTTTCGGTGCACTGACCTTTACCCGAATATACTCTGGTGTGCTGAATAAAGGCGACACTATCCTGAATTCATTCACGGGTAAAACCGAGCGTATTGGCCGAATGGTTGAAATGCATGCTAATGATCGTAACGAAATTGAAAGTGCGCAGGCAGGTGACATTATCGCTATCGTTGGTATGAAAAACGTACAAACGGGCCACACCTTATGTGACCCGAAGCACCCTTGTACCTTGGAAGCGATGGTTTTCCCTGAACCTGTTATTTCACTTGCAGTTGCTCCTAAAGACAAGAGCAGTGTTGAAAAAATGAGTATTGCCATTGGTAAAATGGTAGCTGAGGATCCTTCTTTCCGTGTTGAGACAGACGAAGATTCAGGTGAAACTATTCTTAAGGGAATGGGTGAACTTCATCTTGATATTAAAGTTGATATTCTGAAACGAACCTACGGTGTTGAGTTGGATGTAGGCGCGCCGCAGGTGGCTTATCGTGAAACTATTACTCAGCTAATTGAAGACTCTTATACCCATAAGAAACAATCAGGCGGTTCCGGTCAGTTCGGTAAGATTGATTATCGTATCAAGCCAGGTGAGCCAGGAACGGGGTTTGTTTTTTCCTCAAGCGTTGTGGGTGGTAATGTACCGAAGGAATTCTTCCCGGCTATTGAAAAAGGCTTTAAGGGTATGATGGATGAAGGCCCGGTTGCAGGCTTTCCGGTTCTTGATGTTGAGATCGAACTCTATGATGGTGGCTTCCACTCAGTGGATTCATCGGCAGTAGCATTCGAACTGGCAGCCAGGGGTGCCTATCGTCAATCGATGTCTAAAGCAGGCCCGCAGTTAATCGAGCCAATCATGAAAGTTGATGTGTTTACGCCGGAGGATCATGTAGGTGATGTGATCGGCGATTTGAACCGTCGTAGAGGAATGATTAAGGATCAGGATGCTGGTCCAACAGGTGTGCGAATAAAAGCCGATGTACCTCTTTCTGAAATGTTTGGTTACATAGGTAGTTTGCGTACCATGACATCTGGACGTGGACAATTCTCAATGGAATTTGCTCATTACCTGCCGTGCCCGAATACAGTTTCTGAAGAGGTTGTTCAGGCTGAGCTCGAAAGAAAGGCGGCTAATGCCAAGAAGTAAAATCTAGTGATATAAAAAAAGCCTCGATAATGAAAGTTATCGGGGCTTTTTATTTTGAGGCAATCAAATAATTGTAGAAAGGATATGAATTGCTGCTTAAATTTTTAAAAGTACAACCGTTGGCTGAATTATCTTAATGATAATTCCTGTAGCAACTTCGCGGTTTCCGCTCTGACTTCACCACTGACCCCGCGACCAGCGCCCCTGGATCTTTCACCCATTGCATAATTAAAGGCGGTCAATCCGCCGGCATCTTCTGCTTCAAGATTTGCTCCCTGATTGGCGAGAAATTCCACAGCCTCATTCCAGCCCCAGCTTGCAGCACCATGCAGAGCTGTTCGACCATAGCGATCTTTCTGGTTGATGTTGGCGCCTTGCTCCAGCAAGACGGCAAGCGTGTCTTTGGCATACTGACCGGCAAAGGGCGTCAGGTAATCACCACGAGTATCAATTGAATTGGCGCCCAAGCCTGCGGCGGCCATTAAGGGAGATATTCCGTCCCGATTAGGCAGGTCGATGTGTGCACCATACTGTGTGAGTAACTTTATTGCTGCTACATCATGGCCTTTGGCGGCACGCAGTAAGGGAGTTGCGCCATCCACAAGCATGGTGTCAGCACCACGGTCATCCTTGAGATGTCGATAAGTGGGTTGTAGTTTAATCTGCAAGTTTGGATTGGCTCCTGCTTCCAGCAATATCCGGATCATGTCCAGACTGCTTGTTTCCGTGGTGGCAGGTCTGTCAGGATAGCCACCATGTGGCAAGGTGTTTACATCAACGGCTGAATAAACCGGGTTTTCACCACGCCAGCTCCATTTATTTACGTTGGCGCCACTTTGGACCAGAAACTTGGCAGTATCGAAACGTAAGTTCATTACTGCCAGAAGCAGAGGCGTAACATTTTCAGCATCTCCCTGATCCATGTCGGCACCCGCTTCAACGAGTATTTCAACGCAGGCAAGGCAGCCTTCACGAGCGGCATAACCCAGGGCAGTAATACCTCCAGCGGGACGCCACTGAAAACGTCGTTCAGCACTGATCTGGCGATCGCGCTGATTAGGAAGAGATCTGGAATCAGGATTTCCACCTGCTTCAAGTAACAGTTTCAACATTTCTGGCTGAGATTGTGCCGCAGCCCAAATCACTGCATTTTGTCCCTGCCATTTTTCCGTAGCATTCACATTGGCTCCATGCTCAAGCAACAACCTGGCGGTCTCCAGGTTGGCTGAGCGGGCAACAATCATAAGTGCTGTTTGATTGTCGGCGTTAGACGAGTCAGGGTCTGCGCCGGCTTCCAACAAGGCTTCCATAATTTCATAGTCACCTAACAAGGCGGCTTCCGAAACCGGGCTGGCACCATAGTTATTCTCTGTGTTTACTTCTGCACCTGCCGCAATCAGCGCTTTTACCAGGGCAAGGTCGCCATGATGCACGGCCCAATGCAAGGCAGTGGTGCCATTTGATTCCGGGGTGGTAACGTCGGCCCCGGCGTTCGCCAGTTTTAAGGCCTGGTCAAAATTCCCAGCAAGAATACTGTCCAGCAAAGGCGAAGCCATTGTTGGCCCGGATATTAATCCTGCAATCAAGATTACTAAAACCAGTCTTTTCATTTCAAATTTTCCGCCTGCTTAGATAATCCGATTTTATACTTCAGCGAAAGTGCCGTTGCTGTCCCCATGAGATTCAATGGGGATGCCTGCACGCTGGAGCAAGGTCAGGTGAAGGTTGGCGATCGGTGTATGATCAGCGACTTTCAAATGCTGGTTACCCTTGATAGTACCCGCACCCTTGCCAATCACTGCCATTGGCAGTGGGAAGTTATTGTGCGCATTACTGTTACTCATATTGCTGCCATAAGTAAGAATGGCATTATCCAGCAAGGAGTTTTCGCCGTCCGGAATATCTTTTAGTTTGCCGACAAATTTTGCCAATACATCGCTATGCCAGGTTTGTAACTGTGACAGTTTCTGGAGACTGACCGGATTGTTATTGTGGTGTGACAGCGGGTGAAAGGCATCGGGTATGCCAATATGCGGATAGGCTTGCTGGCTGACTTCTGCTGCGAGCATGAATGAGACCACGCGGGTCATGCCAGCCTGATAGGCCAGGGTAATCATGTCCAGCATTAATTCAATGTGTTCATCAAAATTCGGAATGCCTACTGGCATCTCTGGCATCTCATATTGTGACATGTCCTGGTTTTCAAGTTTCTCAACCCGGCGTTCGATTTCACGCACGCTGGTGAGATAATTATCCAGCATGGCTTTATCTGACGCGCCCAGGCTTTTCTTCAGAGAGTTGGTTTCATCTGCAACCATATCCAGCAGACTCTTGTAATCGTTGGCGATCATTGAGCGCTCTTCGTCTGTATCGCCTTCGCCAAATAACTTGGTCAGAAATTTCTTTGGGTTGTATTCCATAGGCAATGGGGTGGTCGCGCTGCTAAAGGAGATAGTGGTGCCTATTGTGCAGCCATAAGTGCCATCGCAAGCCGAGGCGCCGCCCTTTTCTTCGGTGGCGACTTCAATAGATGGCAGGGGAGTATCCTGACCGATATAGTTGGCGGCAATCTGGTCTGCTGAAATGCCAACAGAAGGGGCGTGGCTGCGGCGGGGAGCAGCACAGGTTAGCCAGGTACCCGGTGTAATGGCGTGTACTGCTGAACTTTGAGCCGGCTTGTTGTCGAGGCCGGACACAATGGTCAGGTAATCACGGTAAGCTTCAAATGGTTTAAGAATTGGCTTTAAGTCAAAATCACTACCAGCAGCATCCGGGGTCCAATCACTCATGATCGCGCCATGAGGCAAATAAAAATAACCCATCAATGGTCTGGGCGCTGCTGCCGTCTGGGCAATAGCTGTTGCTGCCGGCACCATGGCGTCCAGAAAAGGCAGGGCAACTGATGTCCCTAGTCCTCTTAATACTTTTCGTCTTGATAAATATTTCTTGGTAATAAACATGGTTATTACTCCACCTTCAATCTATTAAGTGACCTTCTCAGATCCTATTCATTAATGGCAACCGTTTCAGCGCCGTGTTCTTCAGTGGGCAGCGACTTCATGCGGAAAGCATCGCTCTCAACAATACCCTGCACAATGTTTTCAAATTGATAATTATTCGCTGCAGCCTGCTTAACAATCCTGCGCACAGTTGGCATATCAAAGTGTTCTACTGTGCGTCCCAGGGCAAAAGTCATTAACTTTTCAGTAATAGCTTGTACAAACTGATCTGGCCGGTCAAGTAATGCTTCGCGCAGGTCATTGGGTCCGGTCACCGGTTGACCACTGGCAAGTCGGCCATTGGCATCAATCGGGGATTGGGCAAAGCGATCCATATCACGCCATTGGCCAATGGCGTTGAAATTTTCCAGAGCCAGACCAAGAGGATCAATGACACCATGACACTGATTGCAGGAAGGTTGTTCGCGATGGCTTTCCAACCTTGATCGGATGGTGGTGACCTGTGAGCCCGGGTCAAGAGTATCCAGGTCCGTTTCTACTCCCGGTGGGGGGGCGGATGGAGGAGTACCGATCAGAGTTTCCAGAATATAGGCGCCGCGCACCACTGGCGAAGTGCGATTCGGGTATGACGTTAACATCAACAGGCCGCCCTTGCCCAATAGTCCCCAGCGACGCTGGTCATCCAGCTCTATGCGGCGAAACTGTGAGCCGCGGACATTTTTAATACCGTAATGTCGGGCCAGGCGTTCATCGAGATAAGTATGTTTTGCATCAAGCAGGTCTATAACCGGCCGGCCGCTTCGCAGAATGCTGTCCACAAAAAGCGCCAATTCCTGTTTGAAGGCACCTCTTAGATCGTCATCGAAATCCGGAAAAACACGGGGATCAGGATCGATATCATCGACACCATCAATATTGAGCCACTGAAAGGCAAAGTTTTCAGTTAATGAACTGGCGCGTGGATCACTCAACATGCGGCGAACCTGGGCACGAAGAATTTCAGGCTTTCTCAACTCACCCTGTTCTGCCAATGTGAGTAATTCGTCATCCGGGTTGCTGCTCCACAGGAAGAACGACAGCCGTGAAGCAAGTTCCAGATCAGATACAGGAAATGCTTCACCAGGTTTGGCATCATCGGGAAGCGGTTCCGCCCGGTAGAGAAATTTAGTAGAAGCCAGCATCGCCATGATGCCTTTCTGGATGCCCGTTTCAAAGCCGCCTTCAGTCAGGCCGTTTTCATAAAAGGCCATCAAGGGCGACAAGTCTTCTTCATTGATCGGGCGCCTGAACGCCAGACGCGCAAGATCGCTGAAGATTTGCTCCGCACATCCGCGCTCTTCATCATTGTTAGCGGGGTAACAGGAAAATATTTTTTCTCTGCTGGGAACATCGGGCATACCGGTAGCGTTGAATGGACCCAGTGCTTTCAAACTGACGACGATGGGAATATTGTCAAAACCTTCCCCGGGGCTTAAATGACCAATGATGCGATCTGATTCGGCAAAAGTGCGTGCGACAAAGCCAACGCCAATCTTGTGCAGACCCGCTTTTACCGGCACATTGATATTCCTGAAACGATTCTGTATCGCCGTGATAGCCGGCGTCTGCTGGCGATCCACAGCCTCGGCATCCTCATAACCTCCGAGTTTAGTGGTATACACTTCTTCACCATCGATAGTAAGAATGAATCGATGCTCATCCTCAAGCCACCAGGTGGGGTAGGAACGTTGCAGAGAACCCTCCTGAGAGGCGATTTCAATATTGAATTCGTAGTCACCCGCCGCCGGGAAATACTGCTCGGCGACAAAACCGCCACGGGTACCCAAAGGCAAGCCCTCAACATGACGGTATTGTGTCGCCAGACTGGGTGCTTCAAAAGAGGCCAGTTCCGGGGCAGGGTTTTCCTTGCCAACAGCAAGTAAGCTGACAGAGCGGGCAGCTGACATGTACTGCTGCAGAAATGAAGGAGAGACCTGCAGGACATTAGCAACATTGTCAAAACCATCGCTCACTGAGTCAGGTGGTAACAAGGCTTCAGCATTGACCTGCACGGCGAGGATTTCTTCAACGGCATTGGCATATTCTTTTCGATTTAAGCGATGGATCGCTACATGTCCGGGATTGGGGCCGGCGTCTTCAGAAACTGAATCCAGATAGTTTTCCATCTCAGTAATGAATTCATCCAGCTTTGCTTCACTGGGACGCTCATTACCGGGAGGAGGCATGAGTCGACCGCGCATCTTTCGCACGGCTTTCTCAAATATGTCAGTATTCTCGTGAATGGATTCAGGAGAAAGGGTGTCAAAAGCCAGGCTGCCGGCCCAGTCTTCAAAATTATGACAGCCGACACAATATTCATTGAGCAGTGTCCATTGCTGTTCAATATTTTCAAGGCCTTCTGTATGAGCTACCTCTGCAGCAGTTAAGGCCACAGGAGTTAAAGCCACAGATGTAAAAGCCAGAGAACAAAGCAAAGTCAGTATTTTTGGTTTCATTGATTCTATTCGCATTTAAATAAATCCGCCCATATCACGGGAATGAGCCCACATACCTCGATAGGCTTCCAATATAAATTCTTCAGGATCACCCCAGGATTGGTCATAACCTTCTGTAACATTGGCTTCAAGCATGTTTTGGGCACTATAGCCCTGACGTGCCAGGGTTTTCATTTTTTCGTAAAGGTCGGTCAACATGGCGTGCTGCGCTAATAGATTTGCTCTGGTTTTTATACTTCCCCGGTCGGGAATAATTTGTGTGTTGTCATCTACCAGTTCAAGCATGGCTTCATTGGCACTGATAAGGCCACCAATCCAGCCGCCTGTGGCAATATCTGGTGTTGGATATCGACCATCGCTGAGTAAACCGCCGGCGACCAGAATATTGCTGTCAGGAAAATACAGTGCTATATCGCCATCGGTATGGGCCTGCTCATAATGGTGATACTGAACGATTTCACCTCCAAGGTCCTTTGTTGCCGAAAAATAGAAAGTTTCATCGGGCAGGGCTTCTGCCGGACGCGGGTTATGAGTCCAGTTGCGCCATTCAACATCAAAATCTGCACCCAGCCAGAGGCGGGTATTCTCGTGGGCAATAATGTTCACGCCATGGGAATGAAATAACTCATTTCCTCCCGTGTGGTCGTCGTGCCAGTGGGTATTAAACAGGTTTTTGATTGGCTTCGAGTCAGCTAACTCAGCTATCAGAGACATCACGCTTTGGGCGTGTTCAGCGCTGCCGCTATCAATAACGCTTACGTTATCGTTGCCGAGAAACAGGACAATATTGCCACCAGCCCCACTGATCCTGATAAGACGATCCGTCATTTTTTCGCGTGTCAGTGAGTTACCTGCAGCAAAGCTTGTCAGCGGCCAGCCAGTCAGTGTCAGAGTGCCTGAAACTGCGATGGCTTGGAGAAAACGACGGCGGTATTTCATGTTAATTTTCATAAGCTAAATATTAGCATTTTTTCGCATTTCGAAGAAAAAAACAGATCAAATTTCACAATTAATGCACATGAGATGAATCAGTCTGAAACGATCAGCGTATTTCGGATATGAAGGCAGAAATAAGGCTTTCAAGAGTATTTCAAAAGCGCATTTATCCACCCGCAATGTCTTTTTATGTGATCTTATACGTGGGGTAGAGGAAGAAGGATTTCAAGAAGTCGAAGCATCTGTTTCGATGATTTCGTGTTGGCCGGGGGTCATGGTCTGGATTTTTTTCTGAATACCGGCTGTGATCTGGGGGTTGGTTACCACTTCGTAAAACTTTTCATCAATGGTATGAGGTTGAATAGACTCGTCTTTCCATAAGCCTACTCGCCCCTCACGAACGACAAGATTGCGTTTCTTGCTTTCTGTGTCCATGTATTCGCCGTAATAAAATACGGTTGTTTGACCTTCCACCTGGCCGGACAGACGGGTCATTTCAATTTCGTTTTGAAGTTTCTTAAATCCCACATTGTCCAGCAGAATGCCATTCACATTGTAGCGAATCTGCTTTTGCCCTTTTTCCCCTCGGGAATGGTCATCTCGTGCTATTTCAAGTACTTCAACATTAAACGGATGCTTCTGGATGGCATCTCGCAGTTTCCAGGTACAGGAAGACATACGATCGGCATCGCCAATGGCAGAAGAAATCATGATGGGCTGGTCTTCATCATAAAGGTAGCGGGGCGCGTAATCGGCGTAACAAATACCGATGCCGAGCTCCAGTGGCGGTAAGCCCATGTCTTTGGAGTATTTATTGTTGGCGCTCACAACAGAAAGCATGGCCTTGGCCATGCCGCAGGCATGGGCCACACAATACCAGTTCTGGGGGTCATTTTCGTATTCCAGAAAGCTCAGAATGACAGCATCGCCTTCAATAAACACTTTGTTGGCACCGTAAAGGCTTAATACCTTGTTGATGGGGCTGAAAAAACGCAAACTGAAATAGGAGGCGGGATTAAGATCCTTTTTTTCAAGTTCATTGGTTACCGTGGTTGATCCGCGCACGTCCGCCTTGAGGATAGAATGATGAGTGATGCGCTTGTCATCATTGATGACTTCCATGGACATTGGTAATTCATAAAGCGTGCCTGCCTGGCTGGATAAACGGATATTTGCTTCTTCGTGCTGGATACTGATTCGGTTAAAAACCCGATGGGCAAACCGGTAATATTTTAAATGCAGGCGATATTGTGCGAATACTGATAAAAATCTAATCAAGATCTCGGATGAATGCTTGCTAACTTCATCCTTGACGTCCTTGGCTGCCTGTTTCAAGGATTTAACTTCGGCAGATGAAAAACTATAATCTCGATTGAGACGTTTCTGAAAGTCCTTGAAAGTTAGCTCGCCTGAAAGATAGCGGCAGAGTGTTAACGGATCCATAATCTGAGCCAGGTGCCTGCTCCACATTTTATGGGTATGGTGTGAGGCTGTTAGCTGAACCAATAACTTTTCTTTCTCCAGAAACTTCTGCAGTTTCACAAGAAGCTTGTTAAGTCGTTTAATGCTTCCTCGGGTTTTCCAGCCGGCTTTGAATCCGTGTTCTTGCTTGACGGTCCTGACAAGTTCGTCAAGCTTGTTCTTGTTGAATAGATATTCAAAATTATTAGCGTGGTCGAGGCATGAAAAACTTTCAGAAATAATGTTTTTCATGTCTTTCGATGGGCCAAGTAAATGTTTTGCCGCTGACAGTCCTGCCAGTTCATCGTATATTTCCAGTTGAGCAGAACTTTCCTTTTCTTCATACAAAGGTGGAAAATTCACTTCGGGTAGCATCTCACGAAACATGGATTCAACTGCTGCATTTATTTCTGCAAAATCGGATTCGTCTCTGCTTTTATTCCATAGCAGATAGCGTTCAATCAGGAAGTTTCCTGAATCCAGGTTGGCGCTCAGAAGCATTGGGTTGAAAAGTATCTCGAGAAAAATACTGTCTTTCCCCCCAAGATATTGCCTTCTGAGAGCTTGCAGGTTTTTGGTTTCGATTTGTCTTAATAGTACGAAGAAATGCCTGTAGATGGCATAAAGAATCATGGTGTAATGTTTTTTGAGCCAGAACAGGTGTTCCTGAAGACCCAGTGCTTTGCCGGAGCCACTTGTTCTTAATTCTGAAAGCTTGTCGCGATATGTCTTGATATGGTTATCGAGGGCATTTTTGGTGTTTTCAAGCATGAAACGATAGATGGCAAATTGCAGGAAATTTATTTGCTCGGGGGATAAATCAGTTTTTACCCGGTTTATAAGAACTGTCACCATATCGATATAGCAGTTTCGAAATTCTTCAACCTGTTTATCATTTTTGAGGCGTTGGGGTTTTTCCGATGTTTCAAGCGCAAGATAGTCTGCCAGTAGTTTCTTGAATGCAGCGCAAAACTTCGGACTCAGTTTGACATCGATATGATAGTTATCGATACCTCTGGGCAGGTCCGAAATATTGAGTAGCACCTGTTCAGGTGAGGTCAATCCAGCAAGATAGTCTTCAAACATCCAGTGTATTTCCGAATTAAAAAGCCAGTTGGAATAATGTTCTAATCAGAAATCTTGATTACCAAGCAGTTTCTAATCTGTTGTTGTATTAAGCATTCTATAAAAATGCGGTAGATCAAATATTTACATTATTGTTGATTAGTAATAAATAGTAATTATCCCTGATTGTACAAAGGCATAGCCTATGGGACAAAGCACTACTATACTTTTATTCCGGGAATAATAATAAGGCAATTACTCATGAACATAAATTCACTCAAAATTTCCAGAATTCCGGTATTGATATGTATGGTTTTTATCTGTCAGGCAGGCTCCGGTCAGTCGCAAGAACAATATAGTATTGATTCTGCGTGGGCGCTGATGCCAGGTGAAGACTGGGATGGTTCCACCTCATGGGTTGCTGCGGATGGCAAGGGCAATATATTGGTCATGGTTCGCAGTGCGCCATATTTCAGACTTTACACACGAGAGGGGGTATTTATCAGATCCTGGGGGGATACTCCGGTTATGAATAATGCCCACAGTGTCAGCTTTGACGAAGAAGGAAATGTCTGGGCAACGGATGCTGCCAGGCATGTCGTTTACAAGTACAGCATCCAGGGTGATTTACTGATGACTCTTGGTCGAGCCGATGAGGCTGGAGATAATTCAGATACGAGGCTGTTTAACCAGGCCAATCATGTTTTTGTTTCCAATACGGGCGATATTTACGTCTCAGATGGCTATGTTAATTCAAGAGTGATTCAGTTTACGCCTGCTGGCGAATTTGTGCGCATTATAGGAGGAGAGCAGGGTGCTGGTGATGGCCAGCTTGATCTGCCCCATGGCGTAGCGCTGGATTCCCTGGGCAGGATTCTGGTCAATGACAGCGGTAACCAGCGCGTCTCGGTATTCGGACCTGATGGCAGTTTTATTGAAAGCTGGCCTGTTCCTTCCCGCGGTGGAATAGTCGTTATGGCTGATGATACGGTCTATGTTAGTGATGTTAATGCGGGGGCTGTAAATATTCTGAAAGATGGTCAGTTACTGGATACGATCAAAGTTGACGTGCGTCCTCACGGGCTAGGAGTAGATGTAGATGGCACGGTTTATATTACTGATGCCAGGGCTCGCATAGTTATGAAGATTTCAAAAACCGGGAATTAATACTCTTCCGCTCGGTATAAAAAAATTCCGGGCTATTGAGCGTTCAGGCCTAGAATCTGATTCACCATCTGTCTCGCAGTCTCTGCGGTCAGATCAGGGTGTGAGGTCATCGGAACTTCACCCCAGTTACCCTCGCCACCGTTAATGATATTGCCAACCAAAAGACTGATATTGCCTTCAGTAGTGCTATATTTTTCAGCAATAGCTTGAAAAGAAGGACCCACCAGGTTTTCATCTATGCGATGACAGATCATACAGTCACTGCTGGTAAATAATTCAGGTTGCAACAGCCCTTGCTGACTCATTAATTCATGCTGCAACAGCCCTTGCTGACTCATTAATTCATGCTGCATTTGAAGATCATTTTGTGCCGTCTGGTCGGGCTCGATCTTCAGCAAGACGCCATCCTTATGATCGGTAAGTAGATAGAGTAATCCGTCAGAACCCTGGACTACATAGCGAATACGCTGGCCAAGTTCCTCCAGCATGGATTCTCGCCGCACTTCTCCATTTTCATTAAAGACAACTCGTTCCAGGTGACCGGTACCGGGTATCCTGCCTACCATCATGGAAGTCACAAACAGATTATTTTTCCAGCCCGGGAATTTGTCCCCGCTATAAAAAGTCATGCCGGCAACGGTAATCGCCGGAACCCAGAAAACTTCTGGAAGGTCTGTGTCTTCTATCCAGGGTCTGTCATTGAATCGGGTGCCATCATAATCGCGGC
>Ga0255756_1004722_pt1 | contig 13086 bp, 11 predicted proteins | sample 011ome_20_FD_179956 | JGI IMG/M metagenome (GOLD analysis project Ga0255756, IMG submission 179956) | Coastal salt marsh microbial communities from the Groves Creek Marsh, Skidaway Island, Georgia - 011509CT metaG (version 2) | ecosystem: Environmental > Aquatic > Marine > Intertidal zone > Salt...
ATAGTGATCAGCTGTAAGACGCTACCGATGGTGAGAGCCATGGTGAACTCCATGGGCTGGTAGCCCAACACTTCCACTCCGTAGTTCGTGGTGTAGGTGTTCATCAGGGTGTACGAGCCGTGGCCGAGCAGGGCGCCACCGATTGCAATCACCAACGCGAACGGAGCGCGCTTGATGACCTCAAGGAAGGGGTAGCGCACGCGAGCATCGCGCTCCAGGATCGACTTGAACACGGGGGTCTCATCGATCGACCAGCGCAGGTAAAGCGCAATCAACAGAAGCGGGAACGCGCTCAGCAGAGGCAGACGCCACCAGCCGTCGGTGACGATGTTCTCGTAGGGCACGAGCAGGAAGATTGCGAGCCAGACCACGTTGGAGAGGATCGAGCCAACGGGTGAGCCCAGCTGAACGAGCGAGGCGAAGAAGCCTCGGTGTTCAGGCGCAGCGTGCTCTGTGGTGAGTGCGACGGCACCGCCCCACTCGCCTCCGAGTGAGATGCCCTGGGCGAGGCGCAGCACAACGATTGCTCCTGCGCCGATCCAACCAGCCTGTTCATAGGTGGGCAGAACGCCGATGAGACCGGTGGCAACACCCATCAGCGTGATGGTGATGATGAGGGTGCTTCGCCGTCCAATTCGGTCGCCGAGGTGGCCAAAGTAAATGGCGCCAAGTGGCCGAACGAAGAACGTGACGGCGAAGGTCGCAAATGAGGCCAAGACGCCGCCGACGGGACCGAGGGGTTCGAAGAACAAGGGTCCTACGAACAGGGCCGCAAGCCAGGCGTACACGTATTGGTCGTAGGACTCAAGGGCGGTGCCGACAAATGAGGCGACGGCTACCTTCCTCGCCTGCTTGGTTTGCAGGGGGCGCTCCGTGGTGGTCATGGGGTTCCTTTCTCCACCGATATGAGAAAATAGACTAAGTCTAAAAAGTACGTCCCCCAGTATAGGAGACCCCGTGGCAAAGACCGGTCGCCCGAGAGTGTCCTCTCGCGACGTCTTGGAAGAGGCGGCCACCGAATTGTTCTTGGAACAGGGTTACGCCGACACGTCCATCGACGACATTGCCTCTCGAGCGGGAGTGTCCCGCGCAACATTTTTCAACTACTTCCCGGGAAAAGTCGATGTCCTGCTTGTTGCCGTTGATCGAGCACTCGATTCTTTTGAGCGTGAACTTGCCCTCGGCGCTAGCCTCGCTGACGCGATACGCGCCATCGCCCAGCACGCCAAACGTTCCGATATTCCGCTACTGGTCAATCAAGCCGAGACCATGGGTGCGGCGCAAGAGGTAGAAAGCGCCCTTGCGAACAGGATGGTGCGGCTCAACCAGATTGTCGGCCTTGGTATTGCCGAGCCCACGTGGCGTTGGGCCATCGCGGGCGCAATCGCCACCGGGGCCACCCGGTGGGCACAAGGGGGCTGTGAGGACACCTCATTACTTGAGGGGATCTCTGAGCAACTGCGCTCGCTCTTTCGCGGAGACCAGGCGGATTTACAGGGAATAGTCCCCTAGACTCGTTCGCGCAGCGTTGATCCGGCTATCACCGGTGAGCTAGCGGAAGAAAGCTCTTCGGAGTGAGTAGAACCGCTCGGGAGGGCCCGACATCGCCCAGCAACGAGAGGTGTGCGACGCACACAAGCGGGGTGGTACCGCGCCAGCGATGGCGTCCCCGTGACGATTCAGTGACACGTTGTTGGGAGCACCATGACATACCCTCGCCACCGAAAAGACGCTGGCGTCGTCCCCTCGCCGTCGTTTCCCTCTATCGAGCACGATGTGCTCGCCTATTGGGCACAACACGACACCTTCCAGCGCTCGATCGACCAGCGTGAAGGCTGCGAGGAGTGGGTGTTTTATGACGGCCCACCCTTTGCCAATGGTCTTCCCCATTACGGTCACTTGCTCACCGGATACGCCAAGGACATCTTTCCCCGCTTCCACACCATGCGTGGCAAGCAGGTGCATCGCCGCTTCGGCTGGGATACCCATGGACTACCGGCGGAATTAGAGGCAGAGCGACAGCTGGGTATTACTGACAAATCGCAAATCGAGGCGATGGGTATCGCCGAGTTCAACGCGGCAGCCAAAGAGTCCGTGCTTCGCTACACCCGCGAATGGCGCGAATACGTCACGAGGCAGGCGCGTTGGGTCGATTTCGACAACGACTACAAAACCCTCGACATCACTTTCATGGAAAGCGTGATTTGGGCGTTCAAAACCCTCTACGACAAGGGTCTCGCGTACGAGGGCTACCGCGTGTTGCCATACTGCTGGCGGGACCAGACGCCACTGTCGAACCACGAGTTGCGCATGGACGACGACGTGTATCAACCGCGTCAAGACCAGTCGGTCACCGTGGCGTTCCCCCTCGAAGGAGAAAAGGCCGAAGCCCTTGGGCTCTCGGCTGTCCGAGCTCTTGCCTGGACGACCACTCCCTGGACCCTTCCCACGAACGCGGCCCTCGCCGTGGGCCCCGACATCATCTACGTCTTGATTCCCTCGGGCCCCAGTGGGTCCGCTGACTCAGACGGACCCGAGCGTCGCCCGAATGGTCGCTACCTCCTTGCCAAAGACACCGTTTCTGCCTACGCCAAAGACTTGGGATACGAGTCAGTAGACGAGGCTCTCGCCGCGGTTGAGCGGGAGATTAGGGGTTCGGAGCTCGGTGGAATTCGTTACCAGCGGCTTTTTGACTACTACGCCGACACCGAGCGATATGGCATGGAGAATGCGTGGCAGATTCTTGTCGCTGACTACGTCGCGACCGGTGAGGGCACCGGGATCGTGCATCAGGCCCCGGCGTACGGTGAAGACGACCAGATCACCTGTGAACTGGCCGGTATCCCCGTCATCATCTCGGTCAACGATGCGGGGGTGTTCCTTCCCGAGGTGTCTGATGTGGCGGGACAACAAGTGTTCGAGGCGAATAAGCCGCTCACGAAACTCGTGCAGTCGCAAGGACGTTTGCTCCAGCAGCGCAGCTACGACCACTCCTACCCCCACTGTTGGCGCTGCCGTAACCCCCTGATTTACCGGGCCGTATCCAGTTGGTTCGTGCGGGTGACGGAGTTCCGTGACCGCATGGTGGAGCTCAACCAAGACATCACCTGGGTTCCGGGTAACGTCAAAGACGGCCAGTTCGGAAAATGGCTTCAAGGTGCGCGCGACTGGTCCATCAGTCGCAACCGCTACTGGGGCTCACCGATTCCGGTGTGGAAATCGGATAATCCTGATTACCCCCGCATCGATGTCTATGGCTCGCTTGATGAGCTGGAAGCTGACTTTGGGGTCCGGCCCGACGACCTCCACCGACCAGCCATCGATGACTTGGTTCGCCCCAACCCCGATGACCCCACCGGTCAGTCGATGATGCGCCGAATCCCCGATGTGCTCGATGTGTGGTTTGACTCGGGTTCGATGCCCTTTGCGCAGGTGCACTATCCATTTGAGAATCGAGACTGGTTTGACTCGCACAACCCCGCGGATTTCATCGTGGAATATATCGGCCAAACTCGCGGGTGGTTCTACACGATGCACGTGTTGGCGACGGCGTTGTTTGACCGCCCGGCGTTCTCACAAGTCATTAGCCATGGCATCGTGTTGGGCTCGGATGGGCAGAAGATGTCGAAGTCTCTTCGCAATTACCCAGACGTCTCCGAGGTATTCGAGCGTGATGGCGCGGATGCGATGCGGTGGTTCCTGATGTCGAGCCCGGTAATTCGTGGTGGCAACCTCATCGTCACCGAAGAAGGCATCCGAGAGGGCGTGCGGCAGTTCCTCTTGCCTCTATGGAGCACGTATTACTTCTTTAGTCTCTACGCCGGTGAGCACACCCCCACCTGGCGAACGGATTCCACCCACCTGCTCGATCGCTACCTAATTGCCAAGATGCGCGACACCATCGACGAAGTGACGACTCACCTCGAGAATCTCGATAGTCCGCTCGCTGCGGCCTCGATCAGAGACTTCGCCGATGTGTTGACCAACTGGTACGTCCGGCGCAGCCGAGACCGCTTTTGGTCGGGTGACGACACCGACGCGGTCGACACGCTCTACACCGTGCTCGAGACCCTCTGTCGAATTGCCGCTCCGCTCGCCCCGCTGATTACCGAGGAAGTCTGGAGAGGCCTCACCGGTGGCGAGAGCGTTCACCTCACCGATTGGCCCGATGCGAAGCAGTTTGGTAGCGACGACGCTCTCGTCGCTCAGATGGACTTGGTGAGAGAGATTGCCCGGGCGGGCCTGTCGCTCAGAAAAGCACATCAGTTGCGCGTTCGTCTGCCGCTCTCACAACTGACGGTGGTGGTCGACGACCCGGGCGCGATTGAGAACTATCGCGAGATCATCGCCGATGAGTTGAATGTGAAGAGCGTCGAGTGTGTGCAACGCACTGACGATACGAATGAGCGTTTTGGTGTCACTAGTCGCGTCGTCGTAAATGCTCGCGCGGTGGGCCCGCGCCTCGGTAAAGACGTGCAGTCGGTCATTGCTGCCACGAAGTCGGGCGACTACGAGATCACCGCAGAGGGTGTTGTGGCCGCAGGCCACACGCTGGTCGAGGGCGAGTACGAACTCGCTCTTGAGGTTGCCGACGAATCTCGAGCTGTCGAATTCATCGGCTCATCGGGATTCGTGCTCTTGCACACCGATGTCACGGAAGAGTTGGAGCGAGAGGGGTTGGCTCGCGACATTATTCGAGCAATCCAACAAGAGCGAAAGAACATCGGGCTTGATGTCTCAGACCGAATTTCCCTCACACTCGATGGTGACGACGCGGTGGCGCAGGTTTTTGACGCCCATCGCGAGCTGATTACCTCCGAGACCCTCGCTACTGAGGCCCAACTCGGGGACGTGTCAGGTGACGATGTGGCGGTGGGAAATACCTGCGTGCGAGTGGGAATCGCCAAGGTGTCGTGATGTCAGAAGTTCATCGGGAGCAAGCAGACGCCGTCATTGAGGCGCTGTATGCGCGGATTGGTGAGGGGTCGCCCCAGCCTCGGTTAGCCCCCACCAGGCGAGCGTGTGAACTGCTTGGCGACCCTCAGCGGATGTATGGAATTGTTCACCTCACCGGATCCAACGGGAAAACCTCGACCGCACGAATGATTGATTCGCTGCTTCGAGCCCACGGTCTGCGATCCGGGCTGATGACCAGCCCGCACCTCACGCGGCTCAACGAGCGAATCGTGATTGACGGCGAGCCCATTTCTGACGAGGCCCTGGTTGCCAACTACAGCGACATTGAACCCTTTCTCCTCATGGTCGACACGGAATTGGCGGCACACGATGAGCCGGCGCTGACTTTTTTTGAGGCCCTCACGGTGTTGGCCTTCGCCTGCTTCGCGGATGCTCCAGTGGACGTGGCAGTAGTGGAAGTGGGTATGGGCGGTGAGTGGGACTCCACGAACGTCGCGAACGCCGATGTCGCGGTATTCACCCCTATCGGCATGGAGCACGTCGACAAGCTCGGCCCCACTTTGGTGGACATCGCGCGCACCAAATCCGGAATCATCAAACCTGCCTCCCGGGTGGTGTCTTCTTCCCAGCAGGCGGAGGTTATCGAGGTGTTGCGCCAGGCGTGTGAGCTCAACGAAGCGCCCCTGACCATACTCGGCCGCGACATTCAACTCACCCAAATCACACCGGGCGTCGGCGGTCAATTGATTGATGTTGATCTGGTTGCGGGAAGCTACTCGGGGCTCGTTGTGCCACTGCTCGGTCCCCATCAAGCGGAAAACGCCACCATCGCGGTCGCCGCGGTGGAACAGTTTTTGGGTGGTGGGCAACAGTGCTTGGAACGCGACGTCATTGAAGAGGGACTCTCACAGTCCTCGAGTCCGGGTCGTCTTCAAGTAGTGCGCACCCAGCCCACCATCATCGTCGATGCAGCTCACAATCCGCATGGCGCGGAAGCGCTTAGCCGCGCGATGATTTCCTCATTTCAATTCTCGACCCTTGTCGTGGTATTCGGTGTGTTGAGCGATAAAGACGCACGGGGCATCGTGGAAGCGCTCGACCCGATTGCCGATTATTTTGTGGTCACTCAACCGCAGTCCGAGCGCGCTCGAGCAGTGGAGGACCTCGCCGATACTGTTACTCAGCTCGCAGGGCCTGATCGCACGTCGTGGCGACCGAACCTCTCTGAAGCGATCGGGTTGGCCGTTGAGCAAGCAGGACCCGATGGTGGCGTTCTCATTACGGGTTCGGTCGCCATGGTGGGCGAGGCGATGGAGTTGTTGAATGAGGAAGAGGAATAATGGCGCGCTCACAACCCTCTGCCACGGCGTCGCTAATGCGAATTGCGCTGGGTATTGATTTGGCAATTGTTTTCTTTGGCGCCCTCGCGCTGCGAGGCATCGACGCCTTCCCCGCACTGTGGTTGTGGTCGGGCGTTGCCCTCACCGTGTTGCTCACACTTGTATTGATCCGAACCGTGCCCGCTACCTGGGCGGTGTGGTTAGGACACCTTTTTCATGCGAGCCTGCTGGGCCTCTTTGCCGTCGATTCCGCTGCGGGCCTGAGCGCGCTTGTGCCCATCGGGTTCTGGATTTATGCGTCCATCCGCGGGCCCCAGCTCGACCGACTCAGCGGCGATCGCGGCTAGTCGCCTCTTACACTGAGAAGAACACATGAGAAAGAGAAGCCAGTCGTGAGCAACATTGAAGAAACCCTCGTCCTAATTAAGCCCGATGGCGTGGCACGAAACCTCACGGGTGAAATCCTCCGCCGCATTGAAGCGAAGGGTTACCAACTCGTCGATATTCGACTGGTCCAAGCCGACCGTGAACTCTTGGCCAAGCACTACGCCGAGCACGAAGGCAAGGCTTTCTATGAGCCGTTGATTTCCTTTATGGAGTCGGGTCCGGTTGTGGCGATCCGCGTCGCGGGCCACCGCGTCATTGAAGGTTTCCGCTCTCTCGCGGGAACCACCGATCCGACAACAGCTGCGCCGGGAACGATCCGAGGTGATTTGGGCCGTGACTGGGGCCTTGCCGTGCAGCAGAACCTGGTGCACGGAAGCGACTCACCCGAGACGGCAGCTCGGGAACTCGCACTCTGGTTTGGCTAGAGAGCGAATAGCAACGGGAACTGAACCCAAATCGACATCGCGATGACCGCGAAGTTAGCCACCACCGCCACCCAGCTGTAAGGCAGAAGCGCGGTTCCCACTCGCTTCACCCAGTTCGCACCGCCTAGCAGCCCGTGTTGAGCGGCCCAGGGCAAATACACCCACCACAGCACCGAGTGCGATGCCCACACCACCATGCAGTAGAGGCAGAGGTAGCCGATTACAAACACGGCTTGGTAGAACAACCACATGAGGAAGAACCAGGCGGCAAAGAGGCCAACGGTAAATAGAGCCCAAAACCAGCGGGGGAATTTAGACCCCTGCAGTAACGCCACGGCGATGGTCACGACGACAGCGAAGCCCGCTATCCCGGTGAGCTGATTAGGGGCATCCAGAAAAATGCGTGCCTGCCAACTCTCCATCACACTTCCGCAGGAAAAGAACGGGTTGATGTCACAACTGGGTTGACGGCCCTCTGAGGCCAATAAGTACCCCTCGCGGGAGAGTGCCCACGACGAGATCAGCGAAATGACGCCGGAAACAAGCATCAACCAGCCGAAACCAAGGGGCGTGTGGCGGGGGGTTTTCACGCCAGACAGTATGACACCTGACGGCCAAGCCGTTCCTGTGCGATAATAACGGCAGGGAAATCGCCCGAGACCGCGCTCCGGGTAACCCGACAAGCTTTTTGAAGTGGCGAGCTACGGCCCCACTTCGCGCCAACACACAGATGTGACGGCACTCCTCAACGGAGAGTCGCACCATATGGGTCCACGCCTCGCGCGGGCGGCCAGGACCACCAAGGAGTCCACCAGCAATGGTGAAGAAAAAAGAAGACGAAAAAGTAGAAAACGCTGTCGCGTCTACAGCGGCAGCCCCTCGCTCAGCGGCGGCAAAGAAGGCCTCCGCGGCAAAGAAGGCGCCCGCTAAGAAACCCGCTGCCGCATCAGCGAAACCTGAGAAGGCAGCTGAAAAGCCGAAGAGGGCTCCCGCGGCAAAGAAGACGGCCAGAAAAGATACCGCCCCGGTGATCGAGGCCCCCTCGTCGCCACGTCAGTTGGTGTTTGCGGGGCCCGACCCAGAGTTATTTGCCAAGTTCACCCAGTCTGAAGACAGCGGGGAGCGCCAGGTTCGCCGACGTCAACGCACCCGCGACAAAGACGGTGACTCGAGTACCACCGACAAGCGTCGCGCCGTCAAAGAAACCGAAGAAACCCCCTCCAAACCGCAACGAGTACGTGGCTCTACTCGGCTTGAGGCAAAGCGTCAGCGTCGCCGTGAAGGGCGCGACCAGGGTCGTCGCCGTGCAGTTGTCACCGAATCCGAATTCCTTGCCCGACGCGAGAGTGTCGAGCGGGTGATGGTGGTTCGCGAGAAAGCCGGACGCACTCAGATTGCTGTCTTGGAAGACGGAATCACCGTCGAGCACTACGTGGCAAAAAGCGACGAGGCGAGCCTGATCGGAAACGTGTATTTGGGGCGCGTACAAAACGTGCTGCCCAGCATGGAAGCTGCCTTCGTCGACATCGGACGAGGTCGTAATGCTGTGCTGTATTCCGGGGAAGTTGACTGGGATGCCGCCACCGAAGAAGGTGGAGAACGCCCCAAGCGCATCGAGGCCGCACTCAAGACGGGCGATAGCGTTTTGGTGCAAGTCACCAAGGACCCGGTCGGACACAAGGGAGCCCGCCTCACCAGCCAAATCAGTCTGCCCGGTCGCTACCTCGTCTACGTCCCCGGTGGCGGCATGAACGGTATTTCGAGAAAACTTCCCGACACCGAGCGCACGCGACTGAAAGCTATTTTGAAGACTCTGGTGCCCGAGTCGGCGGGTGTGATTGTCCGCACAGCGGCGGAAGGCGCAACCGAAGAGCAACTCACCCGAGACGTGGAGCGTTTGCAGGCCCAGTGGGAGGCGCTGCAAAAGGCGTCGCAGAGCGAAAAGGCTCCCGCCCTGCTGCACAGCGAACCCGACCTTCTGGTGAAAATCATCCGCGACGTCTTCAACGAGGATTTCCAAAAGATTGTCATCGCGGGCGAGGAGCAGCACCGGGTTATTTCTGATTATTTGAATCAGGTCGCCCCCGACCTCATTGATCGTGTGGAGGTGTATTCGGAAGAGACCGATGCATTCGACCACTTCCGTGTCTCAGAGGCCATCCACAAAGCACTCGAGCGCAAAGTGTGGCTCCCCAGTGGGGGCTCTCTCGTCATCGACCGCACCGAAGCGATGACCGTAGTTGACGTCAACACCGGGAAGTTTGTTGGTTCGGGTGGAAACCTCGAGGAAACGGTCACCAAAAACAACTTGGAGGCGGCAGAAGAAATTGTTCGCCAGCTACGACTGCGAGACATCGGCGGCATCATCGTCATCGACTTCATCGACATGGTTCTTGAGTCGAACCGTGATCTGGTGCTCCGACGTCTCATCGAGACACTCTCACGCGACCGCACAAAACACCAGGTTGCTGAAGTAACCAGCCTGGGGCTCGTGCAAATGACGAGAAAGCGCTTGGGCCTAGGCCTGCTCGAGACGTTCAGTGAAACCTGTGAGCACTGCCAAGGTCGCGGGGTGATTGTTCACCAGGAGCCCGTCGGCAAGGCCCGAAGCAGCGGAACAGAGAGCCCGCGGAAGCGCCGAGGCTCACAAAAAGAAGCTCCAAAAGTGGCACCTCACGCGATAACCGACGACACGAGAAATGCGCTCGCCAAGATTGCCGCCTCGACGGTGGGAACTGGAAACACGGAAGCGATTCCGGTCATCACCGAGCAACAGCTCGCGGAGGCCGAGAAACCGGCTGAGAAGCCGAAGAAAGATCTTTTAGAGTCGGTGCTGAGCGCCCTTCCGGAGCCTCCCGCTCCGGGTGCAGGTCGACGCCGACGTCGCGCGAGTAGCAAAGGCGTCGTCACCCCTGAGGCGTCAACCGAGATCTAGGTCCAGGTGATGGGGGCAATCCGTGGCGTGACCCGGGAATGGGATGTCGACCTTGGATAAATTCTTCACAGCGCCGGGGGCCTGCGACCGAGTAGGGCCTGCTAATCCAATCCTTAGGTAAAACATAGGAAGTACACAGTTTTTTCTGGTGGTCTACAGCCATGAGTGAAACCGCTTCAGCAAAACCCGCGGCAATCAAAGCCCTAGTAGTAGACGACGAAGAACCTCTTGCCGATCTCGTGGCGATGGCCCTGCGATATGAGGGGTGGGAAGTGAAAACCGCCCATACTGTGGCCGAGGCGCTCAAAGCCCACAAAGCTCTTCAACCCGACATTGCGGTACTGGACATCATGCTTCCTGACGGTGATGGTTTGGGCTTGTTGAAATCGCTACGCAGTACCGACCCGACCCTGCCCGTTCTTTTTCTCACGGCAAAAGACGCGGTCGAAGACCGAGTCCAAGGCCTCACCCTGGGGGGCGATGACTACGTCACCAAACCCTTTAGCCTCGAGGAACTGGTCGCCCGCTTGCGCAGTGTGTTGCGCCGCGCGGGTAGAACACCCGAGGTTGAACACGCGGTCCTCCAGGTCGGTGACCTCACCCTCAATGAGGACAGCTACGCGGTGTTTCGGGGTGACACGCCAATCGAGTTGACTTCGACTGAGTTCGAGCTGCTTCGCTACCTCATGTCGAACCCGCGGCGGGTGCTCTCAAAAAACCACATTCTCGACCGGGTGTGGAGCTATGACTTCGGCGGCAAACAAAGCATCGTCGAGATATACATCTCCTACTTGCGCAAGAAAATCGACACCCTCGGCCCGCCCCTGATTCACACCGTTCGCGGTGTGGGTTACATGATCAAAGCGGCTGATTAGTGGCTCTGCCCTTCCGCAAGCAACGCGAGGAGCGCCCGACGGACTTTCGGCGCCGTTTCGTGTTGGGCGGAATTGGCCTCATTCTCTTTGCGGGTGTGCTGATTGGTGCAGTCAGCACTGCCACGCTAGGTCGACAGCTCATCCAAGACCTCGATCGTGACCTTGTCGATGTGGCATCTCGCCTCTCCGACAGCGTCGATCGTCCCGGGATGGACGCGGTGGGGCCGCGCAACCGCCTCGATCGGCCAGGGTTCGACATCGGAACCCTGATCGCGGTGGTGAGCGGCGACCAGGCTTCCGGCGCCTTCATCGGCCAGAACGGTCAACTCACGGCTTTGCCCGATGAAGACCTTGAGGAATTCGCGGGCGAGGTGTGGGAAGCCGATGACCCGAAAACCATCCATCTCGGTGGTGGGTTTCGTGAAGTCAGAACGCTCTTAGTGGGGCAGGTGGGCGAGGCCCAGGTCGTCGTCGGACTTCCGATGACGGGAATCCGCAACACCATCGCCCGGCTCACCTCCGTGATTTTCGTTATCGTTGCCGCTTCGGTGGTGCTCGCAGCGGGAATTGGCATGTGGGGGTTGCGATTGGCCCTGCGACCACTCGATCGGATTAGGCAAACGGCTGTGGCAGTGTCCAATCAATCGCTCTCTGACCCGCAGTCGCGTCTTCGCGAGCGGGTGCCTGACTCCTTGGCTGACCCCGCTTCAGAAATTGGGCAGTTGGGCGCTGCCTTCAACCACATGCTCGATCACGTCGATACCTCGCTTCACGCGAGAACCCAGTCGGAGGAGAAACTTCGACAGTTTGTCTCTGATGCGAGCCACGAACTGCGGACGCCGCTTGCCTCGATTCGCGGATATTCCGAGCTCACCCTGCGACACGGTGACACACTTCCGAGCGACGTTCAACAATCGCTCTCCCGCATCGAATCTGAGTCGATCCGCATGTCCCACCTCGTCGAAGACTTGTTGATGTTGGCGCGACTAGACGAAGGTCAAGTAGCCGAAATGACTTCGGTTGACCTCGCCGACGTCGTGCGAGAAGTGCTCGCTGACGCGGAAGTGCGGGCGCCAGGCCACCACTGGGGGTCTAAAGTTCCCTCTCGTCGTGTCACCGTCACCGCGAATCGCAACCAGATGGTGCAGGTAGTAACCAATTTGGTGCAAAACGCGACCGTGCACACCCCAGAAGGCACCGACATTCGGGTGAATCTCGCCACCCAGGGCGATGAGGTGGTGTTTATGGTCTCTGATTCGGGCCCGGGCATCCCCGAAGAGCTCCAACCACACTTGTTCGAGCGCTTTCGCCGCGCCGATAAGGGCCGCTCCCGCTCCACCGGCAGCACAGGCCTTGGTTTAGCGATTGTTCGGGGCATTGTGGATGCCCATGGCGGTAGCGTCGAGGTCAGCTCAGAGCCCGGAAAAACGGTGTTTACTGTGCGTTTGCCGAAACCTCAGCCCGCCACCCGCCGTTAGTTGCTCGAGGGCCCTCTCTCGGCTATTCTGTTGTGTTGGCTCTGGCTCGCCATTCTGATGTGGCATTCAGAGGGTAAAGACTCTAATCAAGGTAGGAATTCGTGGTGTATGCAGTAGTGCGCGCCGGTGGGCGTCAGGAAAAAGTTGAGGTCGGTTCGGTCATCACCGTCGACCGTGTTGCTGCGGGCGCCGACAATACGGTTTCGCTGCAGCCGCTGCTGCTGGTTGATGGCGACACCGTGACTCACGACCCTAAGGCTTTGGCCAAGGTGAGCGTGACTGCCGAAGTGATTGGTGACCTGCGCGGTCCGAAAATCACCATCCACAAGTTCAAGAACAAGACCGGGTACCACAAGCGTCAGGGGTTCCGCTCGGAACTCACCAAGCTCAAGGTGACCGGAATCAAGCAGGGCAAGTAGCCGAGGAAGGTTAGACGACATGGCACACAAGAAGGGCGCATCGTCCACTCGTAACGGCCGGGACTCCAACCCCCAGTACCTCGGCGTGAAGCGCTTCGGAGGACAGGTGGTGAAGGCCGGTGAAATTATCGTTCGCCAGCGCGGAACTCACTTTCACCCCGGCACCAACGTCGGACGCGGTAACGACGACACGCTGTTTGCTCTCGCAGCAGGCACCGTCGAGTTTGGTCACAAAGGTGGCCGTCGCGTCGTCGCGGTCGTTTCCTAACAACCCACACCCCCGGGCGTGTAATAGCGCCCCTCATGGTCG
>Ga0255756_1004723_pt1 | contig 13086 bp, 9 predicted proteins | sample 011ome_20_FD_179956 | JGI IMG/M metagenome (GOLD analysis project Ga0255756, IMG submission 179956) | Coastal salt marsh microbial communities from the Groves Creek Marsh, Skidaway Island, Georgia - 011509CT metaG (version 2) | ecosystem: Environmental > Aquatic > Marine > Intertidal zone > Salt...
TATCCAGCACGTCGACATCAGCGTTGGTTACCAGGCTTGCAGTATAAGAGGCCAGGGTGCGGTTAATGGATTTGGCGTTATTGCTGGTGCCTATGGCGAGAATTTTCATGTTCTGTTTCTCCTGTGATGGTAAATTGTGATTTGCCTAGCTGTTGCGTTCAGCAGGCAGGTCAGTCAGGTATTCCACGAACTCCACTTCAAAACCCGCAGGATCCACGAAGTAGATGTTCTTGCGGTAGGGCGAGTCCGCCCCTTCCTTGGCGATGGCAAAGCCGGCACTTTCCAGGCGTTTGATGACAGCGTCCAGGTTGTCAGTGACATAGGCAAAATGGGCCAGGCCCACCTGGTGACCGTCCAGGTCGCGGTTGTTGCCCTCACCATGATCACTCAGGGCCAGGTACTGGTAGTCATCGCCAAAATGCAGCCAGTGCCTGGGTTTGCCATTCCAGTCGCCATCGCCCTCGGCGCGCACATGCCAGTGGGGAAAGACAGCCTGGTAAAACTTCAGCACCGCCGGGAGGTCATTCACTACAAGATTTATATGTTCAAGATGCATCATCGTCATCTCCTTCATCAGTCTTTTAAAAATTGGTCCTGTCACCAGGAATGAAACGCATCCTAATACCTCAAGTTAACTTTAGGTAAAGTCTTTTTTTCATTAATCTGGAATAAAATTCCAGGAGACGGGAAATGGCAGAAGCGGCTTTATCAGTAGGACAAGTGGCAAAGCGTTGTGGTGTGAAGGTGAGCACGCTACATTTTTATGAAGACAAGGGCCTGATACACAGTACGCGTAATGCGGGAAACCAGCGCCGTTACAGGAAGGATGTGCTCAGGCGCGTGTCATTGATCAAGGCCGCGCAAAAGATGGGAATTACCCTGGAGGAAGTCCGCCAGGCCCTGGAGAAACTGCCGGACAACCGCACACCCAACCAGAAAGACTGGCAGAAACTGGCCTCTGCCTGGAAAAAAGAACTCAACGTCCGTATTGCCTACCTGGAAAAAATGCGGGATTACATGACGGGGTGTATTGGCTGCGGCTGCCTGTCGATGACAAGGTGTCCTATTTACAACGCGGATGACAAGCTGGCTGCACAGGGCAGTGGTCCGGTCATTCTTGAACGCACGCAATTGAAAAGGTGACGTTGTTTCCGCCTACTCCCTTTCCAGCCAGTCGCGCATGGCCCGGGTGACTGCCTCGGGCTGCTCCATGGTCACCATGTGACCACTGTTCTCGATAATCACCACTTGCGGATGGTCTGGCAGGGCGGCGGCAATGTCCTCATGCTGCTCGGGCGTACTCCAGGTGTCCTGCCGACCGCACAGGACCAGGGTGTCAGCCGGGGCAGTGGAGAGGAAGGGGCCGGCATCTGGGCGGTCCAGCAGGGCCTTGACCTGACCCTTGTAGCTTTCCAGGGAATAGCTTTCGATCATGCCAAAGAAGGTGTTCATCAGGGCGGCATCGTCATGTCGGTCCGCATGGATCATGGGCATGCCCCACTGCCTGGCCAGGGCGGCCATGCCTTCTTTCTCGGCCAGGTCAATCAGGGCCTGGCGTTTCTGTTTTTCCTGGCCACTGGCGCCGGCAGGATGTATACCGGTATCCAGTAAAGCCAGCTTGATAATACGCTCAGGCGCTTTGGACAGGACCTGCATGGCTGCCCGCCCGCCCATGGAATGCCCGGCCAGGTAAAAGTGTTCAGGGGCATCAGCCAGCACAATGTCAGCCATTGCGTCCAGGGAGTCGCAATGGCGAAAATCCGGCACCCGGGTCTCGACGAGATCACCCAGGTGTTCTTGCTGGTGGACCCAGACGCGCTCATCACATAGCAGGCCGGGCAATAAATACAAAACTGGCATGTTATTCAACCTGGTTATTACAGGGAAAAAAGGATTCTAACAGCTTTCATGTAGCCTGAAGAAATCAGGAGAGACAGAAATGGTGGGCGAAAAAAAACGGCATTGGCAAACCCGCCAATGCCGTTTCAAAAAGGGGAGAGAAAGGGTAGTGATAGTGCCTACTGCTGAAACTCCGGTGTCATGTCCACGCACTCCTGTGCTTCAAATGGCACGTCTGACAGGTACATCACATCGTAGCTTTCATAGGGCTGGGCCAGGTACACCGTATCAGTCACTGAATACTCGCGTTTCAGGGCCATATCCTCGCGGTCCAGGGTGAAGCGCTCCACGATGTGCATCTGCTCGGAGCTGCGGGTGGGTGGAGACAGTACACCGGCTTCTAAGCCGATGGTGTCAACCACGAGGACTTCTTCACCCGTTGAAGAGTCTGTTTCCCAGTTGCCAATGGAGTGACCGGCATAGCTCGGCGTAATGTTGTCCGGGTGTTCGGTCATGCCGATATGGATACGGCGGTTGAAATTGTATAAACCATAAGTAATGTCAATGACCTTTTCGCCATCAGCCAGGGTTTTCTGTTCAAAGCGGTTGATCGGCCAGTCGGCAGTCCAGTCGCGAATAAAGCTGGTGGGTTTGCAGTCAAACCAGGGATTGTCTTCCGGTGAACGGCGGTCAAAGGCATCAGCAGCAGCCTGTCCTTCGGCGGTATAGATAGTTTCCGGCCTGGGGGGCTGGGTGGCACGCACTTCTTCAATGGTGATATTGCCGGCCGCAAAATCCGGGCTCATGCTTTTGGGAATCATGGAGCCTCTGCCACCGCTCGGTGGTACGGTCAATACCAGTTGCTCAACGGCCCAGTCACCGCTGATATTGAGCTGGCCGTCAGGCAGGCGAATGGCGCGACCAGAGGTATCCACGGGTGCCGTGGACAACAGCTGGTCGTTACGGTTCATGGTGATTTCATCATCGATGGTGAAGGTTTCGATGTAGCAGGCCTCGGGATCATCACGGTGTGGATTGCCCTCGATTTTCACGTGTGAGCCTACCTTGAACATGTCGGTGGACCAGCCGGAGCGCCTGATCAGGGTGGCAGCGCGCATTTCGCAGCGCATGTGCAGGACATTGCCGTCCTCTTCAACGACGTCAAGCTCCATGTAGGAGTGTGGGTTCACCAGGTTCATCTTGGTGAGGGTACCTTCCCACTCACGCTTGATTTCGAGCTGGAACAGGCCGAAACCATGGTGGGCCTGGGCAGGCAGAGCCAGGGAACCCAGGGCGGCGGAGACAACAGCAGTCCGCAACAGTGATGTTGAAATAGTCATAAAGACCCCTTGAAAGAATTCGTGATATTTCGGTTAGCGAAGAAGTTTTCAATAAAGTGGCCGTAGTATAAGGAGACGATGGCCAGATTCCATAGTAATAAGACAAGTTCGCTATTTTTCCTTATTTATCGGCATTGCGGATAGCCAGGCGTAAGGCAGGTCCATGCCACCGACCACTTGTCAGGCGCCGGTTTGAGGGGATAAGGTGTGCCTGTCGTGACTGAACAGGAAAAATAAGGTCTTGAAAAAGGACTCATCAAACATGCCTGGCCAACTGCAAAAGCTCTTCCTGGTGACAGCCCTGTCCCTGCCGGTCACCGGGTACGCCCAGGTGCTGTACCGGGATGTGACGGACACGCGCCTGCCGGTGTTTGTGGGGCCCTGCATGGATGCGGCTGCCGGTGATGTGGATGGGGACGGTGACCTGGATATTGCCGTTGCCATGGAGTTTTACCGCAACCTGCTGCTCATCAATACCGGCGGTGGCAAATTTGAATTTGCCGGCAGTGAGCAAATGCCAGCCAGTCTCCACGACAGCGAAGAAGTGGACCTGGCCGACTTTGATGGTGACGGCGACCTGGACATGTTGTTTGTCAGCGAGGATGACAAGACCAACGAGTTGTACCTGCAGATCGAGCCGGGCAGTTTCGTGGATTCGTCCTGGCGCATCAGTCCCACGGGCACCTCCAACAGCCATGCCGTCATGGATATTGATGCCGACGGTGATCTGGATATTCTCATTGGCAATATCGGCGAGAACCGGGTGTTGATCAATGACGGCTCCGCCAACTTTACGGATGAAACCGAATCACGCTGGGTCAACAGCGGTCGCACCCAGGATATCGAACTGGCCGATGTCGATAATGACGGCGACCTGGATGTTATCACCGCCAACGAACGCCAGAATGAATTGTTTCTCAATAATGATGGCGTACTGACCCTGGCAGCAGACAACCTGCCGGAAATCGATGATGAAAGTCGCGAGATCAAGGCAGTGGATGCCGACGGTGATGGTGATCTTGACCTGCTTGTGGCCAATGTCCAGTTCACACGTGGCCTGGATCAACGGGATTATTTTTTACTGAATAACGGCCGCGGCGTGTTTACCGAAGTGCCGGAGAATTACTATCCGGCGGGAGAGCGTGACCACTTTTCCCTGCAGGTTGTCGATCTTGATCATGACGGTGACATGGATGTGCTGCTGCCCCACTCGGAAATCCGGCGGGTGGGCGGCAATATTATTGCGATGCTCAATGACGGCCATGGCGTATTCACAGAAGCCGGTGACAATGGCCCGTTGCCGCCCCCCTTGTATGGCAACAGTTTTGATATCGAAGTGGCAGATTTCAACGGTGATGGCCACAATGACCTGTTCTTCTGTAACCGTGCTGCCAATTCACGGGGCAATACCCGGCGTGATGGCCAGTCCAGGCTGCTTATTTTCCAGCCAGCGGAGTGAATCCTTGTTTCGCGCTGTCGCCCCGGTAGAATAGCCGCTTTTTCGCGCACATTGGTGTGCGTGAATCCATCAACTTTTTCGCAGTACAGTCAAAGCAGCCACCCATGATCACTCTCCAGGAAATCTCACTGCGCCGCGGTACCCAGTTGCTGCTGGACCATGCCGACCTGGCCATCTATGCCGGCCAGAAAGCCGGCATTATCGGCAAGAACGGCAGCGGCAAAACCAGTCTGTTCCGTATGCTGATGGGCGAGTTGTCGGCTGATACCGGCGAATTCGAGATACCAAAGGATTTACGCAAGGCGCAAATGCGCCAGGAAACGGCAGGCTCATCGCGCTCGGCCATCGATTACGTGATTGATGGCGATACCGGGTACCGGGACCTGGAAAAAAAGCTGGCTGATGCCGAAGCGGCAGGAGATGACAATCGCCTGGCACACTTGCATGGCGAATTCGATGCCATGGATGGCTGGTCCATCCGCAATCGCGCCGAACAGTTGCTCTCGGGTCTGGGCTTTTCAGTACCCGAATTCGACAAGACCGTGAATGAATTTTCCGGTGGCTGGCGTATCCGCCTGAACCTGGCCCAGGCGCTGATGACGCCATCTGACCTGCTGCTGCTCGATGAACCCACCAACCACCTGGACCTGGAAACCACACTCTGGCTGCAGCAGTGGCTGTTGCGTTACCCCGGTACCCTGTTGCTGGTGTCCCATGACCGCAGCTTTCTCGACGCAGTGGTCACGGACATCATCAGCGTGGAAAACAAGAAGCTGATTCTTACCCGTGGCAATTACACGGCCTTTGAGCGCCAGAAGGCGGAACGACTTGCCCAGCAGCAGGCGGCCTACGAGAAACAGCAAAGCCGTAAAAAGGAAATCGAGGATTTTGTCAGGCGCTTTCGCGCCAAGGCCACCAAGGCCAGGCAAGCCCAGAGCCGCCTGAAAGAATTGGCGCGCATGGAGGAAATTGCCCCGGCGCACGTGGACTCACCTTTCACGTTCCAGTTCCGGGAGCCTGACAAATTGCCGCCGAGCCTGCTGGCCTGTGAAAGCATCAGCTTTGGTTATGAGAAGCCACTGATCAATGATTTTTCCATCAATATCCGATCCGACTCCCGTATTGGCCTGCTGGGTGCCAATGGCCAGGGCAAATCGACCCTGTTAAAAGTACTGGCCGGAAAACTGTCGCTGATGCAGGGCAAACTGCATCGCAATGATCATCTGCGCATTGGTTACAACGCCCAGCACCAGGTGGATGAACTGGACGGGCAGGCCACGCCGATGCAACTGATGCAGCGCCTGGACCCCAAGGTCCGCGAACAGGAGATTCGCGATTTTCTCGGCGGTTTTGATTTTCGAGGTGAACGTGTCACGGAAACCATCGGCCATTTTTCCGGGGGCGAGAAATCGCGCCTGGGGCTGGCGCTGGTCGTTTGGCAAAAACCCAACCTGCTGTTGATGGACGAGCCCACCAACCATCTTGACCTGGAAATGTGTCACAGCCTGGAAATGGGGCTGCAGGGGTTTAACGGCGCCTTGATACTGGTGTCCCATGACCGCCACCTGCTGGCCAATACGGTGGACCAGTTTCTGCTCGTCAGGGATGGCAAGCTGGAAGTCTTCGAGGGTGACCTGGATGACTACGAGCAATTGCTGATGAAAGACAGCAAGGGCGATTTACGCAAAGCAGCCCCTGAACAAAACGGTAAAAGCAAAAAGGAGCAGCGCCAGGAAGCTGCCGACAGGCGCAATGAACTCAAACCGCTACGGGACAGGGTGAAACGCCTGGAACGGGAAATGGAAAAACTGCAGCAGCAGGTCAGGGAAGTCGAGGACAAGCTGGCCGATCCCGGCATTTACGATGACGAGCGCAAGGAAGAGCTCAATGGCCTGTTGCATGACCGCGCGAAACTGGAGGCGGGTTTACAGGAAACCGAAGAGTTATGGCTGGAAAAATCCAGCGAACTGGAACGGCTGCAATAAGTTTTGCCATAGATTCACCCTGTAGGCCGGAAATGGCTCGAAGAGACATCTCCGGCAAGGATGCTCGAAACATTTCGGGATTGCCGGAGATTGCTACGCAATTTCCGGCCTACGACGACCAGGGTTTTTCTTACCCCGGTGGAGACCACGGACCCTCTACTGTCGCCTGAACACGCTGCTGCGGATCGTGGGCGGACAGATCCCCTGCATATAAATCGTCAATCCGGTATCGTAATGGCAGACATTACTGCCTACGCCCATCTCCTGTCGTACCAGGGAGCCGGAGGGGCCGGAAGCATTGTAATCTTCCGATGCTGTGGCTGCGCAGCCAGTCAGCAACATGGCGGCACAGAGTGTCGTACAAGTCAGTGTTTTCATGTGCCTATTCTAGGCGTTTAACGGATGTTCTGCATTTTGTAAGCAGGACAATCTTTTTTCTTGCACAAAGGCATGTTGACAGTCATCGTGGCTGGGGGAAAATTGAATATCAGGTGCCAGAAAGCGGATATCCAGCATTGATCCGGCACCAGCATTGATAATGACAAGAAAGAATAAGAAGAAAGAGTAACAGGTATCGGGTCTCACACTTGAGGCGCGTATCACAAGAACAAATCGATTGCCCACCAGAGGTTGACTCATGAGTCGAACGACGTATGTGCTTTCACTAGTCTTTTTTACGGTGACGGGGTCGGCCCAGCCAGCGTTTGGTGCCGATGAAGGTGCCGGGGCTACCAGTGTGGCGCACGCCGAGCTTGCCGACTGGGCGGGCAGCAGTAATCAGCAACTGGATCTCCTGGAGCAATACTGCTTTGAGTGTCATAACTCGGAAGACTGGGCCGGTGGTGTGGCTTTCGATGTGTTGTCTCTCGACGAACTTGAACACGATGCGGCCATCTGGGAAGAGGCCGTACGTAAATTACGGGCAGGCCTGATGCCGCCACAGGGCAATCCACGCCCGCAACGGGCGGTACTGGATGACATGGTCCAGTGGCTGGGCACCGGCCTGGACCTGGCCTGGAATACTTCGCCCAACCCGGGAGCGGAGCCGGTTTCACGTCTCAATCGCACCGAGTACCGCAATGCGGTCAGGGACATGCTGGCCTTTGATGCGAGTGATCTCGTGCGCACGCTGCCAGCCGATGCTACTGCCGGCGGCTTTGACAATATCGCCGAAGTCCTGAGCATGTCGCCAACACTGCTGGAAGGTTATCTCTCGGTGGCCAGGCAGATCAGCAGGCAGGCGGTGGGCGATATGGCCACGGCACCGACACAGGTCGAGTACGAGTCCGGTGGCAGGGCTACACAACAGGATTACGTTGAAGGCCTGCCGCTTGGCACGCGTGGCGGCATGGTGGTCGAGCATTACTTCCCGGTTGATGCACAGTACGAATTTGAAGTCGCGGCCAATATACCCATAGCCGGTCGCGGCAATGACCAGGGCCGGATGGTCTGGTGTGGCGGACCTGCCCTGGAAGTCATGTTCAATGGCATGCCTGTTCCGGTAGAGGATCCCAAAAGTTTTCGACTCCAGGTACCCGCGGGGACGCATGAAATCTCCCTGGCCCTGATTGATGACAAGCGCTGTGTTGGCGCCGGTGAGCTTTATCTCGCCGAGGTAAGCTCCTTCAGCGGTAGCGTCCAGGGCCTGGAGATCGATGGTCCGTACAATATCACCGGACCGGGAGACACCCCCAGCAGAAGGGCCATTTTTACCTGCCAGCCTGCTCAAGATGCACAGGAACAATCCTGTGCGCGCCAGATACTCAGTAATCTTGCCACCCGTGCCTACCGTCGCTCGGTGGGTGCCGACGATCCGGCAGTGGATACCCTGATGCGCTTCTATGAGATGAGCCGCAATGCACAGGGCGGTGATTTCGAAAGCGGCATCCAGGGCGCGTTGACCTGGTTGCTGGTAGATCCCCGCTTCCTGTATCGCTTTGAAGAAGAGCCGGCGCAACTGGCTGCCGGGGAGATCTACGAGATCAGCGATGTGGAGCTGGCTTCCCGGTTGTCCTTTTTCCTGTGGAGCAGTATTCCGGATGAGTCGCTACTGGACCTGGCGGTACAGGGAAGATTGAGTGATGAGCAGGTACTGTCGCAGCAGGTGGAACGCATGCTGGCGGATCCACGCGCAGAAGCCCTGCTGGAGAACTTTATCGGGCAATGGCTGAACCTGGGTGGCCTGGCTGAAGCCGAGCCACAGGTTGCGGCATTCGATGAATCCTTGCGGGAGGCCATGGAGCAGGAAACATTGCATTTTGTGCGCAGCCTGGTGCGTGGAAATAAAAACCTGCTGGGATTACTGGATTCGGACTATACCTATCTCAACGAACGTCTCGCCAGGCACTACGGCATAGAGGGTGTGTGGGGCGGCTACATGCGCCGGGTCGAGCTGCCCGCGGACAGCCCCCGTCGAGGCTTGCTGGGGCACGGCAGCATACTGACCGCGACCTCTGTGCCGGATCGCACGTCCCCGGTCATTCGCGGTGCGTGGATCGTGGAGAACATGCTCGGTGCGCGAGTGCCGAGCCCGCCGCCCGGCGTTGAAACCAATCTTGATGCCGCGGCACCCGGGGCGCAGGTGCAAGCGGATACCCTGCGCCAACGACTGGAAATACATCGTATCGATCCGGCCTGTGCCTCATGCCACAAGATCATGGATCCGGTCGGGTTTGCCCTGGAGAATTTCGACCTGGTCGGTCGCTGGCGCTCACTGGACAATGGTTTGCCCATCAATACCGTCTCGGAGATGGTGGATGGCACCTATGTGGATGGTCCCGCCACACTGCGGGCCGCCTTGCTGGACCGGCCGGATGCCTTCATGGCCTCTATCAGCGAGCACCTGCTTACCTACGCCCTGGGCAGGGAACTGGAACATTATGACGAACCGGCGGTGCGGCGCATCATCCGGCAGGCAGACTCGGAAGGTTTTACCATGACGGCCCTGGTGAAGGCGGTAGTGATGAGTGCGCCTTTTCAGCAGCGCATCAAGCAGGGAGCAGTTGCTCCCGGCACGACTGCGCAAATTGATCTCCCCCGGGAATAACGGCAGGTCAGGACTGTAAACGGAGCAGAGCATGCATTTTTTGACGAAAAAACATCTATCCCGCCGCAAACTCCTGCGCGGCGCGGGCGTGTCACTGGCACTGCCTTTCCTGGAATCCATGGTGCCTGCAGCAACGGCGCAGGTCACGCCGAAGACCAGATTGGCTTGCCTGTATGTTCCGCATGGCGCTATTCAGGATAGCTGGCAGCCGACGGGTGTGGGCAGCAATTTCGAGTTCACACCGACCCTGAAAGCCCTGGAACCCTACCGACAATATATCAATATCGTCAGCGGCATGGATCTGCCGATTGCCTATGAAGGGCCGCCCTCGGCCGGCCAGCATCACAGGCGTTCTTCCCAGTGCTGGCTGACCTGCGTGGCGCCAGGCACTGGTCCGTCGCCGACCTCCATGGATCAGCTGGCGGCGGATTACATCGGCCAGGATACGCAGTTGCCCTCGCTGGAACTGGCGCTGGAAGGCCGCGGCTCGATTTCCTATCGCACGCCGAACAATCCTATGCCCATGCAGGTGAATCCCCGCGTGGTTTTTGAACGCCTGTTTGGTGACGGCAGTTCACCGGAAGAGCTCGCTGCACGTCGTGCACAAACCGAGAACATCCTGGATATCGTGCGCCAGGAAATCAACTCCCTGCAGGACACACTGCCATCGAGTGACCGGATTCGTATGGAGCAGTACCTGAACGATGTTCGTGAAGTGGAACGGCGCCTGAGCCTGGAGACGAACACTCTGCCGGAGGGGCTGGACCTGCCGGAAAGACCTACTGGTATTCCGGAAGATTTCGAAGGGCATGCGAAACTGATGTTTGATCTGATGGCATTGTCCTGGCAGGCCGACCTGACGCGGGTGTCGACCTTCATGCTGGCACAGGAGCTGAGTAATCGGGCATTTCCGGCCAGCGGTGTGAACGAAGGTTTTCACAATTGCTCCCATCACATGGACATGGAAGAAAATATGGCCCGCCTGGCACAACTGAACGCCTACCATTTACGCAACACCATGGCCTACTTCGTGGAGAGACTCCATGAGACGCCGGACGGCGATGGCTCCTTGCTGGATCATTCGCTGGTGCTTTACGGCAGCGGCATGGGGAATTCGCAGGATCACAATCACAGCGAGCTGCCGGTGGTGCTTGCGGGTGCGGCATCCGGCAGGGTAACCGGAGGCAAGCATGTGCACGTGGACAGCGGCACCCCGATTTCCAATCTCCTGGTGACCATGCTCGACAAGCTGGATGTACCGGTTGACCGGTTTGCGGACAGCAACGGCATCGTACCCATCTGAACCGGGAGAAAAGGCAGCCGTGAAAACATTAAAAGCAACATATCCAGACCTTCTGCTACAGGTGTGCGCAGCCTTGATGGTCTGCGCGATCACCTTGTTTACCGGCACCCTGTCTGCCCAACCGCTGGTTGTCCCGGCACCGGATCAGGTACAGGCATCCCCGGTAGCCGAAGCTGCCAGGCAAGGGGACCGGGACACGGTTCAGGCCCTGTTGCGGCAGGAAATGGATGCCAACGGCCTGGGGCGGGACGGTACGCCGGCATTGCACTGGGCAGTACGCTTCAACGATCAGGAGATGGTCGACTTGCTGCTTGATGCCGGGGCGGACATCAATGGTGTTAACCGCTATGGACAGGCTCCGCTGCATGTTGCCTTGCAAAGCCGCCATCTCGACATGGTCAATCGATTGCTGGCCGCCGGTGCCAATGTGGAGCTGACTGATCTCAGTGGTGAGCCGCCACTATTGCTGGCAACCCGATTGGGTGACCCCGGGTTGGTGGAAGCCTTGCTGGCGGCTGGCGCGCAGGTCGATGCGCCTGACCGCAATTATGGACTTACCGCCCTGATGCTGGCCGTGCGCGAGGAGTATCCCAATCTGGTACAGCGCTTTCTTGAAGCAGGTGCCAATATCAATGCGCAAAGCCTGGCTGGCGAAGTACATCGATGGGTGTTGCCCAGTGAAGTCCCCGTGGGCACCTCGCAGGGCGTGGGTATCAACCGCTCGGGATTGCCCGACCGGGGTATGCGCTATCCGATCACCGGCCAGATGACACCGCTGATGTTTGCCACACGCCAGGGTAACCTGGCACTCACACGCACATTAGTGGAGGCCGGGGCCGACATCGAGAAGGCCGATGCCAACGGCATAACACCACTGATCAGTGCCATCCTGAATCACAGCGTGGTGAACGTAAATCGTACGGGCAAGAGTGATCACCTGAAGATAGCGCAGTACCTGGTCGAGCAAGGGGCCAACGTCAACGTACAGGACTGGTACGGACAAACACCGCTCTGGGCCGCCGTTGACATGCGCAACCTGGAATTCGCCGTCACAGAAACCACCAACCGGGTGGACAGGGAAACCGCCTTCACGCTGATTGAATCCCTGCTGGAGGCTGGCGCTGATCCCAATGCACGCACCAGGGAGTTTCCTCCCGAACGACGTTTCATTGCCGGCACCGGCTCCAACGGCTGGGTCGACATGACCGGCCAGACTCCCTTCCTGCGCGCGTCCATTGCCGGGGACCTGGATGTACTGAACCTGCTGCTTGAATACGGTGCCGATCCCAACATCACCACCTTCGATGGGACCAACGCCTTGATGCTTGCAGCCGGTCTCACCTGGGCCGTGGCAGAAACCTACGATGAAGGACCCGATGCCCTGCTTGAAACCGTGAAGCTGACCCATGAACTGGGCAATGATATCAATGGTGTCAATTCACTGGGACTGCGCGCGATTCATGGTGCGGCCAACAGGGGATCCAACGATATCATCGAGTACCTGGCGGCCAATGGCGCGCGCCTGGATGTGGCTGACAATGAAGGCCGTACCGCCATTAACTGGGCAGAGGGCGAGCTGACCGGCGCAAGAGCGCCGACGCGCAAGCCGGAGACGATCGCTTTACTCAGGGAGTTGCAGGAAGCACAGGCTGAGTAAACAGGCAGTCTTTGATTTATCCTGCATGACTACATTCTGCGGTGACAACGACCGACCTATCCTCAACCAGCCTGGATTCCTGCTTCCCCTGGTCACCCCCTGAAATAATGCCCCGGGCCTTCGAGCATGTTGTAATAGGGCCATTACCCCACACCAACAGGATCTGATAATGGATATCAAACAGCAGCAATCCATAGAACTGGCCTGCGCCAGGCTGGTCAATCTCTATTACCAGTACAACGATAACCGTAATTTCAAGGCGGCCAGTGAATTGTTCACTGAAGATGGTGCGATGGCGCGGCCGACAGACCCGGAAAATTTCACGGTGGGCAAGGCCAATATCCTGGCGGCCTGGGAGGCCAGGCCCAACGACCGGATTGCCCGCCATGTCATCAGCAATATCATCATTACTGTTGAGGATGCTGAACATGCCAGGGGCACCTGTTATGCCACCCTG
>Ga0255756_1004731_pt1 | contig 13062 bp, 9 predicted proteins | sample 011ome_20_FD_179956 | JGI IMG/M metagenome (GOLD analysis project Ga0255756, IMG submission 179956) | Coastal salt marsh microbial communities from the Groves Creek Marsh, Skidaway Island, Georgia - 011509CT metaG (version 2) | ecosystem: Environmental > Aquatic > Marine > Intertidal zone > Salt...
AAAGTTTGTACGCGACGCAAGGACGCACCAGGTTTTGTCGCAATGACCACCCCGTTTTCATTACGCACCTCGCCATTATTGGCTGCAACCACGGCCTCTACCGACACATCTATTTCCATGCTGACATATCGATTGTCAGCCGATATACGTGGACGCAGGTTTAAGGTAATACCTGGCCTGATTTCCTCAAAGGTATAGGCAGATTGAACCACGTCACCAGACGAGCTGATCGTGGCTTTAGCGATTGGAAACTGAATAATGTCGACAACTTGAATGATGGCTTGACGATTGTTCAGAGCCAGTACACTGGGTCTTGAGAGCACTTCGGCTTTGCCATTGGCTACTAAGGCTTGAAGCTGAACTAGCCGACTGGCGGTAAAGCCCTCATCTGCTTCGCGGTCTCTGAACAGATCCAGCACCTTGGAACCGCCCGCCGAGACTGGTGAGGCGCTGAGTGCGCCAAACTCGATGTAGTCGTCACCGCTTTTTATGTTTGTAAACTTGATGCCAGACTCTCTAAGGGCGTCCTCGCTAACCTCCAGGACCAGGCCCTCGATATAAATCTGCCTGGCTTCAAGATCTAAATTGCGCACTAAATTCAAGAGTTCGGCATACTCCCGCTGCTGGGAAGGATGAAAAAAGACAAGCAGCTGATCCGTCTCGCCAGAATGGGGCTTACGCATAGCGCGAAGGCCGCTATCATCGCTCGGGGCGCTTCGACTTGAGCTACTATTACTACTGCTGGCGCGACTACTGCGACTACTGCTACTGCTACTACTGCTCGACGACTCGTCTGCATTAAACTCGAGGCGAGCCTCCTCCAGAGCCGGCGGCAGCATCACTACAGGTAACTCATCGCAATCATAGCTCTCCACCTTACGCTTTGATGCAGAAGCTTTGTCGTCCAGAGAGACCGTGTTGTAACCTAAAGAACTCAGTATCTGAACAATCTGAGTCACATCCTGATTGGCGATATGCAGGAGTTCGAGTTCAAGATCACGTAACTGATAGGAACCCTTCTTGCAGCCCTCCACATCATTCGCTGAATTAGCAAGCGCGACGTTTGGAAACGACACGCTGGCCATCAAAAAGATGGCGATAAAAAACTCTATTCTACTCAGCAACATCTTCGAGAACCTGCTAGGAGTGACGAATTACGGGACGAGAAGAGGCCACATCAGCAGAGAAAACTTGAAGGTACCACCGATTAAAAAACGGTAAATCTTGCTTCATATTTCGCTAAGCCTTTCGCCTATTTGCTCCACCTTTACCAACCATAGGCAAAAAAATCGAATAACCGCAACGGGCTTGCACTTTACTGGACTTTCTTGCCTCACATTTATTTTTTTACTTTCGTGCCACGGGTCCTATCTCATCTTCTAAGAAGGCGCCAGACCAGCTCTTTTAGTGGCTGACGTGGCAACCCCAAATGTAAGCGGCGTCTTTTTATATGACCTTGAACTATTAGCCTGATACTGCTCTGAACTAAAACTAGCATTATTACAAACGTCTGGCATCCTCGCACGTCTTGCAACTCATTGCACAGATTTTAAGCTCTGAGCCAGCCAACGCAAGGCTAATGCAACCAGACATCAATAGGGTTCTGTCGCGTAACGCATGAGACTTTACTCCAACGTTCACTGCGGCCCTCGGGTTTGAATCCAGCCACCGGTGAGGCCGGCGATATAGCCACCGTCAACCAACAATTCAACTCCATTTAGCCAGCGGTTGTTACCCGTCGCCAGATATTCTATGACCTCAGCTATGTCTACAGGCGTGCCTTCGCGGCCTACCTGCTGCACACCCCAGTCATACCTTTGCGGCCCCACCAGCCGCCTAAAATCGGCAGTTAAGCGGGTGCCAGTCGAGCCAGGATTAACGCAATTGACACGAATACCCCGGCGAAAGGCCAGACCCGCAGCTCGGTAGGTATAGGCCGCGGCACACTGTTTCGAAAACTTGTAGGGATTGTCCTGCCAAGCAGTCCGATTCTGTTGCAGCCAATGCATGCCCGCTCCGAAATCAGGCGTATTCAGGAATTCCTCTATTACGGGCTGCCGCTGACGCCAATCATAACCCGCAGAAGAGGCAACGATAACAACGCCACCACCGTCGGTCATGCGCGGCACCAGCCGCTCAGTCAGGTAGCGCATACCCAGAAAATTGACCTGCAATATCTTGTCATTCGCCGCGGCATTGGAAACACCGGCGACGTTTATCAGCCTGTTGATGGGACCAGGTAACTGCGCCATGGCTCTGTCTATGGCCGCAGGATCACTGAGGTCACAGTGAATAAAAGCGGTAGGTGCCGTCGGCTGGACAATGTCGAGAACGGTCACGCTATGCCCTTGGGCCTCTAGTCTTGCGACTGTCGCGGCACCAATACCCGTAGCACCTCCCGTTAGAACAATGGAGAGTGCAGTTGCATCAGTCGCGAATTCGGTCACTTGAAGGTATCCTCATGGCACGCTATTCAACGAGACTAATCAGGCGATCAGACTAAGTCAATTGGCGCACCGAGTACCGCGAGTGTTATCTTGAGAGCTGCAGGTTATGCGAGGCAACAAAAATGCGTGAAGGTCCCTCAGCGCTGAATGCCACTGATGCGATCAAGCTGATCAGGCAGGGTGAACTGACGCCCGAAGAACTGCTGGAAAGCTGCATTGCCAGAATTGAGCAACTTGACCCAGTGGTCAATGCCATGATTACCCGTGCCTATGAGCAGGCTCGAGAACAAGCCCACAGAGCCACCCTGGCGGTCAGTCGCGGTGACCCGTTGGGAACACTGCATGGTCTGCCGGTTGCCATCAAGGATATCCAGGCTACTCGCGGCATTCGCACCACTTATGGATCTGAAGCTTTTGCCAGTCATATTCCGCAAATCGATGCCGGTATTGTGCAACGCATTCGCAACGCGGGCGGCATTATTATCGGCAAGACCAACATTCCTGAGTCCAGTATCGGCGCCAATACCGTCAATCGACTATTTGGCGCGACCGGCAATCCCTTTAGCCCAGACTTAACCTGCGGCGGATCGTCCGGTGGCTCGGCTGTCGCCGTCGCAACCCACATGGCGCCCCTCGCAACCGGCTCAGATCATGGTGGCAGTCTGCGTATTCCAGCCTGCTACAGCGGCGTCGTCGGTTACCGCGCCACGCCAGGCGTCGTTCCGAATGAGGGTCGATCGACTACTCAAACCCATTATAGCGTTCAGGGACCTATAGCAAGATCTGTTGGTGATGCTGCTCTATTGCTGTCTGTGATTGCCCAAAGGGACCAGAATGCGAGCATGGACCCTATGGCATATCCCCTTGATGCCGCACAACTGTCCCAGCTTGATGACGTGGATCTCTCGCGCTTACGGGTTGCAGTCACCGTCGATTTGGGCGGCGTGCTGGTGTCTGAGACTATTCGACGTACCTTTACCGAACGTATGAACCGCCTCGCGCCCATGTTTGGCGCTTGCGATTGGCATGACATAGACCTCACTGAAGCCCCCAACGTAGACTGGCACCTGCGCCAGGATCTGTTTGTGGCCCAGTATATTGAACAGGCGAGTAGTTGGGATGTCGGCTTTAATCCCAATGTTCAGTCGACCTACCGGTCTGCGCTGGACACACCCATGGCAGCCATTGCCAGTGCGCGACGACGGCAGATGGCCCTGTTCCAAGCGTTTCGGCGTATTTTTGATCACTACGACCTGGTGCTCTGTCCTGGCGTCAGCATTCCACCGTTTTCCTGGCGCCACCTGAACCCCCAGGAAATTGATGGCAAGCCAGTGACAAATTATATGGCGTGGCTCGCGCTAACCTCGTCTTTGACAGTGGTTGGCCATCCCGTGATAGCACTACCTTGCGGCTTGGATGAACAGGGAACGCCATTTGGCATTCAGGCCGTGGGCGCCATGTACTCGGACCAACGGCTGCTCAGTGCGGCTCAGGCGCTGGAGCGGCAATTCTCCCGTATGCCGGCGCTGGCACGACCCACGCCAGACTTCGATCAGTTAGGCCGAACTTCTTCCGCCTGCCGGACTGAAGGCAGAATCGCACCTTTTGTAAACTAGACTGGCATCTCAATTATGACCGATACCTTTCCTGGCATCATCACCTTTGCCTTTCTGGTTAGCCTTATTCTCGCTGGCGTTGGCTTGCGCGCCCGTTTTACCTGGATTCAGTCGACACTGGTACCCGCGAGTCTCATTGCTGGTCTACTGGGATTTACCCTGGTCAATCTTGAACTGTCGTTTGGTCTGGTCAACAGTGACTTTACTGTTTTTGCCTTTCACTGCTTCACCTTGAGCTTCATGTCTCTGGTGCTGACAGGCAGCGAGCCCCGCACGCGCCAAGCATCCTCGATTGTCGCAGGCGGCAGCTGGCTTAGCGTCATATGGGTGATGAGCCTGGTCATGCAAGCCATGGTGGGTCTAGCGGTGATTATGCTTTACAACTACCTCACCGAAGGTGATTTGTCGTATTTTCTTGGCATGATTGCCACTCACGGTTTCACACAGGGACCGGGACAGGCGCTGGCGTTGGGCGGCATCTGGGAGCAAGCGTTGGGTATTCAGCACGCAGTAGACTTCGGCCTCATCTATGCATCGGCGGGATTTGTTGTTGCTTTTTTGGTGGGTGTACCTATGGCCCGGCATGCTATTCGGCAGGGCATCCATACCAACAAAACTGCTCGTATCGACGAGGAATTCCTTAAGGGTGTCATGCACCCTGAATCAAAGATTTCAGCCGGTAGACAAGTGACTCATGCGGCGAATGTAGACTCATTGACTTTTCATCTGGCAATTTTGGGGCTGGCTTATGTTCTCACAGACCAGTATCTGAAGCTTATCCAGCCGATCGCTAATACTTGGCAGTTGGGCGATGTGAACCTGGGATTGATCTTCAGTCACAACCTGTTCTTTTTTCATGGATTGATGGTTTGCATGCTACTACGTCTCAGCATTGATCGGCTCGGCTGGGGCCACCTCATTGATAACGACACTCAAAAGCGCATTACCGGCACCTCAGTCGACCTGATGGTCGTGGCTACCATCTTGAGCATCCAATTCTCGCTGCTCAGCGACTATCTGTTACCTATCCTACTGGTTTGCGTTGCCGTGACTCTGACGACTGGCCTGTTATGCTTTGGCTACGCCCGCCGACTCAACCACTACCCTATTGAAAGAGCCGTCACGATCTTTGGCTGTTGCACCGGTTCCACCGGCAGCGGCTTGTTATTACTGCGTATTCTCGACCCGGATCTCAGTACGCCGATTGCCAAGGAGTTAGCCTTCTTCAACGTCGCCATACTGGTGCTTGGCTTTCACATTTTGACATTGATGGCACCAGTGCTACCCAGCTTTGGCCTGGGCACAATCAGCCTTGTGTATCTCGGCACCTTCTTGGTTGGCGCCCTAGCTCTGACAGTGATCACGAAGCGAACACTGGCTTAGCATCCGCCGCTTGATCCCGCAGGATCAACAAGAACGGCGAATGACCTTGACTAGCCGGAACAATCTAAAGAACTCGAAAAAATTCAACAATTCTAACGATTCGGGACATCCATTCACCGAATTAGTGGCAATCCGCACGCCTGACGCTCAATCATGGATGTCCCAAATTGATATCCTCGCCTTCCTCACTGACACCGATGGCATTGACCAAAGTCGAACTAATATTTACTGGGTTTACCGACCATGCAATGCTCTTTGGCCACTGCAGACTCAATAAAGGATCCGCCAAGATGACTAATAAATTATTGACGATTTTCTTGTTAACTTTTTCGATATTTAGTGGCGCTCAAGCCGCAGAGACGCATTTTGGTGAGCCGCTAGCAGTATCTCTCAATATCGCGTCAATCACTATGAACGATGACGGTATGACGATCACCTACGAAGGCATTGCAGGTAAGTATGGCCTGGTCCATGCAACCCATAATATGGTCGGCACAAACGCAGCGCTTACCAAAGGATACTTCACCGGCACTGTACAGGCGATCGATGACGCCGGTCGAATGGAACAGAGTAAGACCTTAGGACTATGGTCCAGATCCGGTACTACGCTCAAGGTTTACGGTTTTGATGACGATGACCCCGCGAGGATCCTGCATATTTCTGATGTAGATTTAGCAACAAAAACCTTCAGCGCCAAGGTTTGGGAACTTAACTAAAACCAAGGGATAGGTGTTCGGCAGATGTTACAGCACACAAAAGCCGAATGGACCTAATCACTTTTCCACTAGAGCGAAATCCAACATGGCTGATGAGCGAATCAACATTTTTTACGAGCTTAAAATAAAGCCTGGTAAAGCTGACGAGCTTAGAGAGATCGCTAAAAAAATGGTCGCGTACAATGCTGAAGGTGAGCCAGGTACACTCGTCTACAATGTCTATATCAGTGAGGACGAAGAGCTCCTGACCTACTGGGAAACCCATGAAAATAGTGCCGCACTACTCTTTCACTCAAACAGATTTATTAATGGAAGCTACGTAGGCCAAGTGCTGGAGAGAACCGAAGGCGCCAGACTCTGTCTGTACGGGATTATTCCAAAAGCGCTTAAAGATTGGGTTTCGAGAACGAATACCATGAGCCTGTTGATGGTTTCCAACGTTGACCCACTTTCACCTTAACGCCTGGTCTCCCGCAGGATTGCCAGCAACTCGCCTGAACTTGTGACTTTTGACTGACAGACTTTCGCAAAAATGGGCTCTCCAATCACATGCGTCTCAATGCCAGTAGACGACTAAGCAATTTATCACTAACCAGCCTTGGCACAGTCATCAGCAAATTAAAGACGCCGCACGAAAAGAAAAATGTATGGATTCGTAGTATCCAATAAACGCCGTCCAGTTATGAGACGCGCGTCACGCGTTTATCATCACGCGCCTCGCACTCTTGAGGACTGTCGACATATATTTCTGGCAAAAGTTTCTGCATTATCCTGAATTGTCCTGCTAAGCTAAATTTCTGAGCTTTACCCCGAAACTAGCGCATTGCATCTACTGGTATTTATCGTTCGCGAGAGCCTAACTTGGCAATGCTTTCTTCAACTCAATAATAAAAAGGTCCTATTATGACTGACAGCGTAGCACCCCCTGTAATAGCTTCCGATGTGCCTGACGAGAAGAATATGCGCAAAGTCGCTGGTACTGCGCTCGCTGGCACCAGCATTGAATGGTACGACTTCTTCATTTACGGCACAGCTGCAGCGCTGGTATTTCCAGCGGCGTTCTTTCCTGCTGACATGCCAGAGATGGTCGCTTTGATTGCATCATTCAGCACCTTTGCAGTCGGATTTATTGCTCGACCCTTGGGTGGCGTTATTTTTGGACACTATGGTGATCGCGTGGGACGCAAGCAAACGCTGGTCATCGCCCTGCTCATGATGGGAGGTGGCACGACTTTGATTGGCTTGCTCCCTACCTATGAGACCATTGGAATATTGGCGCCGCTCGCGCTCGTGTTGCTGCGTTTTGTTCAGGGCCTCGCCATTGGTGGCCAGTGGGGAGGCGCGATGCTACTGGTTACTGAAAGTGCGCCGTCTAATCGGCGCGGTTATTACGGTGCTTTTGCACAGGCTGGAGCGCCTATGGGGGTGATACTCGCGAACCTGGCTTTTTTAGCGATTGGCGCCGCAGTGTCAGATGAAGCATTCTTGTCTTGGGGCTGGCGCATACCCTTTCTTGCCAGCGTTATATTGATCGGCATCAGCCTGTACGTTCAATTGCACTTGGAAGAAACACCGGCATTTCGTGCACTGGAAGAATCCAAGCGACGCTTGCAGACTGAACAGGCGATCCCACAACCCAACAAGCTAGTCGATGCGAACCAAGTGAATTTAAACCGCTCTCCCGTCTTGGAAGCCTTGCGTATCTATCCCGGCAGGATCGCTCTCGCGGCGGGGGCATTTATTTCAATACAGGTGACCTTCTACATTCTAATCGCGTTTGTGGTGGCTTATGGCACCAACACCAGTGGATTGGATTTACCGCGTAGTACCATGTTGTCAGCTGTACTCATCGCCAGCTTGATTCAGCTGGTAGTACAGTTTCAAGCGGCAGCCTATTCGGATCGCCATGGCCGACGTGGAGTTTACCTCGCCGGCGCCACCCTGCTGGGACTCTGGTCTTTTGTTCTGTTTCCACTGATTGATACCGGTAACTTTTTCCTCATTGTCGTCGGCATATCAGGCGGCCTAAGCTTTATGGCGATGCAATATGGGCCGCAAGCGGCTTTCTACACCGAATTGTTTTCTACCCAGGTGCGTTACTCAGGGGCGTCACTCGGCTATCAAATTGGCGCAATATTAGGTGGGGCTTTTGCACCCACTATAGCTGTCTTGCTTTGGAAGGAGTTTGGGATTCTGTACGTTTCAATTTACATTGCGATCGCGGCTCTGATAACTATTGGCTCCGTGCTCATGCTCACGGAAACAAACGGCAAGGACATCCACACTTGAGAGTTTCAAATACAACGAGTAGCCACTAATTCACGACGAATAGGCGATCTCATCAACTGACTAATTGCTTGGCTACTATAAGAGCTGATAGGGAAGCTGATAACAGGCCTAATATATTTGCCGATAAACAAGCTATTCAAAAACTAAAGAATTCACTCAATGGACTGCTACGAATCAAGTCGTCGTCGCAATATCTGCGGACTGATTCATTGATGCTTTTTGTAGTCTATCCGGGCCTGTCTGGCTTTGAAAATATAAAGCCAGTAGCTTCAGCTCAAAAATGTCAGAACTTCTGATAACGGGGCTCTTGTGGTGCGAGCAGAATTAGCTCGGACCGCAACATCTTCATAACCAAAGCCAAGACCAAATAGTACTTTCATCTGCGGCTTCAGATCAAAAGTTTTACGGATCAAGTCCGGATAATGCGCCATGGTACCTTGAGCGCATGACGCCAATCCGTTGGCTGTAAGCGCCAACATCAGCGTTTGAGCGTACATCCCGACATCAGCGGCCGACTGCTTACTAAACGCTTCATCCATGCACAGAAATGCCATATGCGGCGCATCAAACATCTCAAAGTTACGAAAGCTGGCCGCAGCCCGGCCTGGCTTGTCGTTCCAGTCAATGCCCATGGCGTCAAACAGAACGCGAGCACATTCGCGCCGCCGCTCTCGGTATTGCTCGTCGATGCGTCCGTCGGAATAGTCGGGTGTCGCCGGCTGCTTGTCTCTGACCCGCTGCATGAAGCTGGCGCGCAGCGCGTCACGCGTCGCACCCGAGGCGACGCATACTTGCCAGGGTTGGACGTTGGTTCCAGAGGGCGCCCACTGCGCCAATTCAAAAACACGAACTAACAGTGCCTGGGGCACCGGCTTTGGCAAAAACCCTCGGACCGAACGACGAGTCATTACGGCCTCTTCAAGTGTCATGTCTGTCATGGCATCTCTACCTTTAGAAAAACCGAATACTATCTCCTTGACCAAAGGCACGTCTAGGCTGCCTAAATTAGCAACCCCACCAGAGATGTCAGGTTCTTACAATCTTCGAGACTCGGCTACTGATCAAAATCGAGCGGTGCCACTGGCTACATCCCGCTGGATAGCTTAGAAACATTGTTGCGCTAGCTCGGCCCTCGAAGTTGAGCCTAAACGGGAAGGCCTCAAACGCTGCTGAGTAAATGACCGTAGGGCTCCTAGTGGGTTATAAAGTGCCACTCACTGCAGATAATTACTGACCTGACGAGCACTTCCTGAATCTAGTCATCTCGAACCAGCGGCCGAGTCAAACAGGTGGGACCGCCCTCGCCCTTTCGACTGATATGATCACCCCTATAGACTGTAACCTGGCAGCCGGCAGCGTTGAGACGCTCTCGTGTCACAGGGAGTCCATCTAGCATTAGTACCTGACGTGGCGCAGTGGCGAGCACATTGCAGCCCATAGTGGGGAACTCGTCGTCGGGTACTTCCACCAAATCCAAGCCTAAATCTGCTAACCAGTGCAGAAAGGTGTCTGGCATCAGCGGTCGATAGACCAACGCCAAGTCCTTTGCCACAGGCGAGATCATACTCATCAAATGAAAAACATCCTCTGGGTGCGCCGGTGGCGGTAGCGGTACCACATGCACTTCGATCTCGTTACCCAGTATTTGTTTTAGCTGATCAATACCTGCCTGATTGGTTCTTGGGCCCAGCCCAACGGCCAGGTGATGGTCATCCAGCCAGATCAAATCGCCACCTTCGAGCGTGCCGGGCGCTTGTATTTCTCCGATAATCGGCAGCTGCAAATCCTGCTGCTCGGCAAGCTGCAGGCTATTGAGGGAAGGCTCGCTTCGACGAGTGAGTCGACCCATGTGACACAGAATCAGCCCCTTCGGTGAGACCACTAAAGCGTCGCGGGTATAGATGCTGTCCAGCGTTAGGCCTTCAGCATCATTCAGATAGATAAGCTGGCAACCCGCCGCTGTGAGGCAGGCAGTAAAGGCGTTATGTTCTTCAATGGCGGCATTTAAGTCCGGCCGACTGTGGAAGCGCAGGGGTTGCCACTGAGCATCAATTCGTGATTCATTCTTGAAAGCGGCGGCAGGCGCGCGCACAGCGACCCAGGTCAACTTTCCATACTCATTCATAGACACGGGCTCTTAATTCCTCAGGTAGTATCGTAAGTCTAGTGTTTGACTCGCGGACGGCTCAGCGCTCTACTCGCCAAAATTCGCCAAATCTTTTAAGGGGTTAGCGGCAAGACCTTTAAAAGTCTTATTCAAATCGGGTCAATTCGGCTCACCTTAACCCAGTTTACTGCCGGAACCTCGCTGCATCCACCAGTAAACAGGCCCACCCATCAACATCAAGCCAAGCCCACCTACTAAGGCGCCTTGACCAATACCCGAGATCGCCCAGAGGGTATATACCAAGGCAAGCCCACAGGAAAGCGTGGTCAGCCACTCAGACCAGCCTTTTCGACGCTGCCAGATACCCTTCAGCTCATACAAAATGGTGAACAGATAGGGTACTAATACGGCTAAAGTTGAAAGAAGAATTGTGTAGGTGAATAGCGCGACGAGTCCTCCTGCATAGTTAGAAATAGTCAGCAAAGAGACTAGCCCACTGGAAATGATCAAACCTGCAACCGGTACACCGGAAACGCGATTGGCCTTAAATATTGCCGGGAAAAGACCGTCATTCGCCGCTGCCAAGGGCATTTGGCCTTGGATGAGGGTCCAGCCATTCAGCGCACCAAAGCAACTGATCACAGCAATTGCGGCTATGAAATAGCCTGCCCAATCTCCCCACATAAGACGTGCTGCGTCTGCAAATGGCGCCCCCGAGTTAACGAGATCTACCTGGGGCACGACACTCAAAATCGTTACAGTGCTTGCGATATAGACTGCTGCCGTGATCGAAAAGCCAAACAAGGTTGCACGAGGAATATTCACTGTCGGATTTTCAACGCTGTCAGCTGGCACGGTAGCCGACTCCAGACCTAAAAATGCCCACAATGTTAAAGCCGCGGTGGCAGTGACTGCATCGAAGTGAGACACAGAACTGAGGTTTAAAGGTGTAAAGGCTGCCAAGTCAAAATAAACCACCACCGCAGCACCTAGTATCAACAGCGGCATCAGTTTAAGTACCGTTGTCACGAGCTGAATGATGCCCGCTTCCTTTACCCCAATACAGTTAATCACAGTGAGGAGCCAGATGGCGCTTAATGCAATGGCAACCCCCAGCAATGGGTTTGTCTGTAAAACCGGGAAAAAAACGCTTAAATAGGACACCATCGCGACCGCTATCGCGGCATTGCCGCACCATAAGGAAACCCAGTAGCCCCAGGCCACGGTAAAACCCGCCAAGCGTCCAAATCCATCACGGGTATAGGCATAAGGCCCACCCTGCGCTGGATGCTTACGACTTAAACGAACAAAAACCAAGGCAGTCATCAGGGCACCAAAGGCAGTAAATAGCCAGCCGACAACACTGATACCACCATAGGCGGCCAGGGAAGAAGGCAGCAGGAATATACCCGAACCGATCATGTTCCCAATGACCAGGGCTGTGCACATCCACAAGCCTAGCTGCTTGGTGTTGCTTTGCACTTTAATCGATTTACCTCTCGAAGCTCTGCCGACTATCGACACGATCAAATCCAAAACAATATCGTGCTATTCTGTTCAGCATCAACGGTTAGATATTGCCAACTTTACCAATTCGAGTTCTTTCATGGCCTTACGTTTCCCTAAAAAGCATCTTGATTCAATTCAAGCCATGGACCTTGAGGATGCTCATACCTTACCAGCGTGCATGTACACTGACGAAGCCTTTGTACAGCTCGACCAAGGAATATTGTTAGCCAACAGCTGGCAGCTCGTCGCGCACATAAGTCAACTTAGCAAGCCAGGTGACCATGTTGTTAGTGAAGTTGGTAAAAACCCGATATTAATTGTTCGAAATAAAACCGGCCAGATTAAGGGCTTTCACAATGTTTGCAGACACAGGGCTGGGCCCATCGCGACAACCAACGGCAATCGCCCACAGTTGAGCTGCCGCTACCACGGTTGGACCTACGATCTTGACGGGCAGCTCACAAGCGCCCCCGAGATGACAACGACACCAAATTTTGACGTGTGCCAGCATCATTTGCCACCGGTCTCATTGTCGACCTGGCAGGGTCTCATATTTGCCAATGTAGCGAAGGCGAGAGAGGGGATCGAGGCTGCTGCACCGGCTGAGCTGAGCACAGTAATGGCTGGTATTGCCGAGACGATTGCACCCGTTGATCTGTCTTCCTGGACATTCAGCCATCGCCAGGAATATCTGATTCAGTGCAACTGGAAAGCCTACATGGACAACTACCTGGAAGGCTATCACCTACCCATCGTTCATCCAGGATTAAATAAACTTCTAGACTACCGCAGCTATGAGATTACTCTTGCGCCTTGGTACAGCTATCAATACAGCCCTCTGGAAGATACAGCTGCAGACAAGAATTTTTATGGTTCGGGCAAAGCCCATTATTTTTGCGTCTTTCCCAACCTGATGCTTAATATTCTACCCGGTCGTTTGCAAACAAATGTCGTGACGCCCTTGACAAAGAATACCTGCAAGGTGGTTTTTGAGT
>Ga0255756_1004733_pt1 | contig 13058 bp, 9 predicted proteins | sample 011ome_20_FD_179956 | JGI IMG/M metagenome (GOLD analysis project Ga0255756, IMG submission 179956) | Coastal salt marsh microbial communities from the Groves Creek Marsh, Skidaway Island, Georgia - 011509CT metaG (version 2) | ecosystem: Environmental > Aquatic > Marine > Intertidal zone > Salt...
TCAAGCTGATTAAGGGTTTGGTTTAGTAGTGCTTCGGTCATTTATTACCTCCTTGACGGCTGAGTTGGTGCCAAGCCTCACGAATATCATCAAGGGCTATGATCGCTTTTTCAGTGCCATCAGTGGTGTTGTCCTTCCAGTCCTTGAGCAATTGCTGTCTGGAATATTCATAAATTTTGAATAAATTTGTGGCTATTTCGCCGCCATCTTCAAAATTGAGACTCGATTGCAATGCGTAAATAATAGTAAGGGAGCGGCTGAATTGCCGGGATTGGATTTCTTTTTTGCCGGTATCTTTATCGGAATGGGTGATGAAATCCTGCATTGCCCTTATTAATTCATCAAAAAGCAGGGCAACAATTGCCACAGGATCATTTGATTCCGCTATCGTCTGATGATCAGACTTAGTATAGGCTTGCATCATTTTATTTACGGACATGGTATCGGATCACTCCAGACTTTATTTTTAAGCGCATTTATATTAGAATAAGACTATGTCTTTACCTGTTTTAGCACAGACAAATCCTATCATGCCAAGTCATCATGTCTCGGCAACCCAACCGATTCCTGCAAATCCTATGCCATCTTTGCGCCAAACAGCATATGGGGTTGAGGCATTATCAGCGAGCCAAGGACAACCCCGCGAACATAAACGCGAGCCTGCTACCATCATTCGACATCCTCGGTTTTCCCCCTCTGCTGTGACCTCAGAGCAGTATATTGCTGCCAGAGCCATGCTTTCACCGGGGTTTTTGCATCAGGCCGCGGCGACAAACATGGCGCGGATATCTAATCTTTATGCTGATACGCCTCGGTTTTCCCAACAAGTGGATATCCTGGCTTAACGCGTTCTTTTTCAATGAAATGTTGATGGCGATCTATGACCGTTCAAGGTCTGTGATGCGGTTCTGTGTGGACAGATAGATACCAAAGATATCGCCTTCGGTGAGAACGCCCAGCATTTCCCCGGTATCTCTATCGATCACAGGAATGGATTCCCCAATAAAGGTGCTAGCAACCTCAATCGCTTGCATCAGCGAGGCGTCATGCTTAATCGAAATCGTCTCTTTATCCGCGGCATCAATAAGGTTAATATCATCTTCTCTCTTTAACAACTCATGCAAGGTTAGTTTGCCCATAAATTGCTTGCCATCTAAGAGATAACTCTCACTGACGGCTTGATCGATCATTTTTGTGATCACTTCAGCCTTAGTATCCGTTGGTCTTACGGTTACATAATCATTGCTGACCAACCCGCGAACTGACATTTCCATCATTTCCAGATGGCCGCGCCCTTGTGAGATATCAATGCCGCGATCCAATAGCTGCCGATCAAAGAAAGAATGGCTATAAATCTGCTGGCTGACTAGCGCTGCAATCACAACGCTTAGCATGGCGCAAACGGCGTATTCATAACTCATGGTCATTTCAAGCATGATCAAAACCCCAGACACAGGTGCGCCAATGACCGCGCTTGCCACCGCCGCCATGCCGCAAACGACCATAACTGGCCCGCCAACAGAAATGCCAATCGTCGCCAGCAATTTCTGCAAACTTGCGCCAGCGGCAGCACCAACAAACAGCGCAGGGGAAAAGAGACCGCCATAAAGCCCAAAGCCCAGACATAACGCTGTCATCACCGTCTTAGCAACCAAGATGGTAAGCAGTAAGGTTAAGCCAAACTCCATGTTCAGCATGGAAATAACAACCCCTGTGCCAAGGCCAACAACCTGCGGCAACATCATCCCAACAAGGCCCATTAATACCGCTGCAAGCAGAACAAGATGAGCAGGTGAAAGCCCAGATTTCCCAGCAAGTTGAGTTGATCGCCGGATCGCCATCATGTACAGCGCCGCAATAAGACCAAAGATAGGTCCAGCGATGAGGGCGATAGGCAAGGTTTCCACGATATTAATTGGAGGCACCCCAGCAAAGGCGTGTGCATCACCAAAAAGCCATTTGCTAATCCCAACCGAAGTGATGCTGGCGATCGCAATCGGGGTCACCGCGCGAACTGAAAAATGCCGCAAAATGGCTTCATGGGCAAACACCACCCCTGCAATAGGGGCGTTAAATCCTGCGGCAATCGCGCCAGCAACGCCGCATCCGATAAAGATATCCGTTGTAAGCATACCGCCGGTGATTTGGCGCATCAGGCTGCCGATGGTCGCGCCAAAATGTACCAAAGGGCCATATTGGCCAACCGATGCGCCGCCACTAGCCGATACAAACGCGGCCAAGGTTGACCCTAATCCGGCTTTGATATCAAGCTCATTATCGGTGCGATGAGCAGCATAGATGCTATCCGCTGGCCCATGCCAGCGCTTGATAGAAAATATCCGCCTGATAAAGATAATACCAACGGCGGCTATCAGCATGGCGATGAGGGGGGTAAGCGATAGCGACATCCCAGACACATCAAGCGTCATGATATCCCATTGGTCACGCTGGCTAGCAATGGCGCCAACCCCCATGACAAAGCCATTAGTGATGAAGGCCATTAAGACACCAAATCCTAAACCAGTCAGGACCAAACCAATAAGGATGCGAATAAATTTTAGCACTGCGAGATCTGATGAGGTTGAGGATGACGACATGAACACATATAAAATTATTACGGTTAAAACATTTTGGGAAATCATACCTTAATTCAGGGTTTTCAGCAAAAGGGTATATAACTTGCATATAATTGGTCGTTAGAATAAGCACACAAGCAGGACGGTTTCCTCATGGCGACGGATTATTTAAGCGCATTAAATGTTGGCAGTGGCTTGAACACCACTGAAATCATTGATTCATTAGTCGATGCTGAACGCGCTCCTCGCGAAAGCTTAATAACAGCAGCCAAAGAAGAAAAAACAGTAAGTATTTCTGCTTTAGGAACTGTAAAAACAGAACTATCCACTCTAAATACATCGTTGGGAGTAATAAAAACAGTAAATGGATTAGCTCCCATTCAATCCGGAAATTCAGTCGCAATTGAAATTAGTGATGCAAATGAGGCTAGCGCTTTTAGTCATCAAATTCAGGTTTCAAATCTAGCAAAAGCCCAGACTCTTGCCTTTGATGGTTTTACTAGCGCAAGTCAGTCTTTAGGTGCTGGAAGTCTAACCATTAGCTTTGGGGCATGGAATTCGTCGTCTGGAGTTTTTACTGCTGATTCTAATCAGTCTGATCAGACAATCACCATTGCTGATGGTAATGATACGTTAACTGATGTTAAAGATACAATTAATGCTGCAGATATAGGTGTTTATGCTAGTATTATTGATACTGGTGATGGCAATTTTACATTGCTTGTTACATCTGAAACTGGCGAGAATAACGCATTAAAAATTGTTGCTAGTGAAACAGTTTCTAATAGTGGCTTGGCCGGACTTGATTTTTCTAGCTATGACGCATCTCAAGAGGTTATTTCAGCGACTGATGCTAACTTTTCAATAGATGGATTAGATGTTGTTAGAGAAACTAATATTATTGATGATGTTTTCGATGGCATCAAAATGACATTAGTTAGCACAACCAGTTCTGCTGAGACTATTGGTGCCTCTTGGGATAGTGCAACAGCACTGGCAGCAATGAATTCATTTGTCATAAGCATAAATGATTTTCGAACCACACTTTCAAATTTAAGCAGTCGAGGAGTAAACGGGGCAGAGAGTGGCCCATTAGCAGGTAATTCGCTCACTAGAAATATATTGAGCAGAGTTAGAAATTTTACTACCCAGGCAATTGAAGGTTATGGCGAGGATCCAATTTATCTTGCTAATTTTGGAATGAAGACTGAACTTGATGGAAATATTACCCTTGATGAAGATGTTTTTGTAGCCGCCTTCGAGGCTGACCCTTCATCTTTCAATGCTATCATTAAAAATAATATCTCTTCATCAGACCCAAACATTTCTGCTTCTGTTATTACGGATAACTGGACACCAGGAAATTATCAATTAACTGTTGATGATAGCGGGAGTGTGACTATTGATGGTGATAGTATGGCCCTTGCATCAGGAGTTTATTCTGTAACGGATGGCAATGCTAATGGACTATTACTTGAGATTGGAGATGATATTTCAAGCGGTACGATATATATGGGTCGAAGCATGATTAATCAACTCCAGCAATATATTGATGATTTACTTGCTTATAATAATAATATTGATTACGCCATTGATAGTTATAATAGTGACATTTCTGAATACGAAGATAAATTGACAGCCTTAGATAATCAGATGATTGCATTGCGACAAAGGTATGTTTCGCAATTCTCATCTATGGATAGCTTAGTAGCTTCTCTTAAGAAAACTGAAGAAGGTTTGAAAAATATGATGGATGCTTGGCGAAGTTCGTTAGAGCGCTAATTAAATATTCAATAAGAAATATATATTAAAACATATCTAATAAACTAACAGACTCTTCCAAAAGAGGTTTGATCTTTTCAATATGTTCATCATTCTCTAAGCTCCAGCCGTGCGGTGCTTTTGGAACAGTATCTGATCGTAAACCAAAAACATATGCGCGAAAAGATTTCACTGTTCCAGTTGGATCATATTCTTTCGTTTTAGCAGAGTCTTCGATGCTTCCAAACATTGATTTCATTTTGCGTGGGCGATTAACACCCTCATTATATAACCGGAAATATGTATAGTTAGTTAGCAATTCAACAGCTTGATCCCCAGCTTCAATTTCTGCAAGAAATTCAAGTAAGCTTTGTGCAACCTCAACAAAGATTTCAGCTGCCACAGGCTCTTTATAAAGTTTAGCAAGTCCCACAGCATATTTTTTACCAAAGGCCTCTATTGCCATTTCCGATGACAAAAATTCGGAAGCAGTTCTAATACATGAAATATCAAAAATCCAAGAAGGAATGAACATACTAATTACACTCTTGCTGATTATAAATCTTCATAATTCTTAATATCAGTAATTTAAAAATATAGAAATAATAAAAAAAACTAATTATTTTTTATATGTGTCGTTAAACCTTTTGACGGGTCAGTTTATGCCCATATGACACAGGAGGTCGATATGACAGCTATTAATACAAATACTGCAGCATTGAATGCTCAGTTTTTCATGAGCAAAGCAAATAAAGAAATGGAATCAGCAATGACTAAATTGTCATCTGGCAAGCAAGTAAATTCTGCTGCCGATGATGCTGCTGGTCTTGCTATCTCTAGTAGAATGACGTCACAGCTCAAAGGTTTGAGCATGGCTATTAAAAATGCAGGTGATACTGTATCATTGGCACAAACTGCTGAGGGAGCTCTAGAAGAAGTAACAAATATGCTCCAGCGTATTCGTGAACTTGCCGTTCAGTCTGCTAACGGAACTATGAATGATAGTGACCGTGCATCTTTGGACGCTGAAGTTCAGGCACTTAAAACAGAGATTGACCGTGTTGCTGAGACAACTTCATTCAACAACCGCGCGCTTCTCGATGGCACTTTTGCCGCAAAATTCCAGATTGGCCATGAGGCTGGTCAGACTGTCAGCCTGGGTATTGGTTCAGTGAAGACAGACTCTTTGGGTCTTGGCGGTGGAAGCGCTGGTGCTAATTCAATCGTTGGTGGACGGATGAGCCTGGCATCATTTGCTGAAGGTGACATCAAGATCAACGGCCAGGATGTCGGGGCATTTACAGCGGCTTCAGACGGCACAGATGTTGAAAATGTTTTGAAGGCGATTAACAATAATGTTGATAACGTTGAAGCGTCAGCATTTAACACTGTCGTTGCTAAGAACAAAGGCAATGGTGTTACTACAGTTGGTCAATTCCAGATTGAGGTTGAAGAACTTGGAGTAACTACAGCTACTACTTTTGCTATTTCAGCTTCTAATTCCATGGATGAGTTGGTTGCAAACATTAACGCTGAGACTGGTGGGGTGGTTGAAGCATCTCTTACTGATGACGGTAAATTGGTACTTTCTAATGAAACAGGTGCTACTATCAAAGTAACAGATAACTCTGCTACTTCGACAGCTTCATATGATGGCGGTTCTGGTTTTGGGGGATCAACCCAAGAGAGCTTTGCGGGCTTTATTCGCTTATCTTCATTGGATGGGTCTTCTGTCCAGGTTGAACGTGGTAACCTTGGTCTGTCATCTCCAGGTACCGAGACAGATTTGGCAGCCCTTGGCTTCCGCGAGACAAATCGTCAATCTTTAACAGATGCATATACAATAACAGGCATTGAAATTACCTCAGCTGGTGCAACTGGCACTTGGACCCAGAGTGATTTGGTGATTAATGGTGTTGAGATGTATGACGAGAATATCTCAACAGCCACCATTGAAGGTAAAGTCAATACGATAAACGCCTTTTCTGGTGATACTGGTGTATCTGCTACTGCAGTGTTCGATCATGTTTTTGACATGAGTGACGCTTGGACCGGAACTGATGGTACTGAGTATGATTCTACCGATTTGATTTATGTTAATGGCACATCAGTTGCTTATGGAGCATCTCTGTCAGCTCTGGTCACAGCGCTGAACGCCTCCGGTGTGAAGGATGTGACTGGCCTGACGGCAAGTTCAAATGGTACTAATCTTATCTTAAAGGGTAATGGAATTACCACGGTTCAGTTTGAAATGGCTGACTCAGCTGGTGCACTTGGTTCGGAGACTAATACCTCAACCTCAGGTGCTCTTTTCGATGATGATGTTTATTACGGTCGCATCCGTATGGACTCATTGAATAACACGCCAATCTCAATCTCATTGGGTGACAGTGCGGCGGTTGCTGAGCATGGTTTCCTCGAGACAGGTGTTGGCGCAGCTGACTTTGAGGTGAATGATCCTATGTTGTCAGCAGGTGGTGGCTCATCAATTTCTGGTCTTAGTGTTGCTACATCAGCAGGAGCAGAAAATGCTCTAGCTACTCTAGATAATGCCATTAATTCTGTTAATGAAATTCGTGGCGATCTAGGTGCTATTCAGAACCGTCTTGAATATACTATCAACAACCTCTCCTCAATTTCTAACGCAACTGAAGGAGCAAGAGGTCGGATTGTTGATGCTGATTATGCTAAAGAGACAAGTGCACTGACGAAGCAGCAAATTCTATCACAGGCTGCAACTAGCATGCTTGCTCAAGCTAACCAGTCTAAGCAGTCAGTTCTAGCTCTTCTTCAGAGTTAATGACTAAATAAGAAAGCGCCTGAAATTAAATAGGCGCTTTCTTTTAAAATAATTTAAAAGACCTCTTCTAGAGGTCTTTTTTATTATCTAAGAAAATCAAAAAGGTTTTGTTTGCTAATCATCATAAAGCTTTGTTGAGCAGCTTCTTTTGATAAAAGAAGACTTTGCATTTCAGTAATTAAGGCTGTTATATCAGCATCTTCAATGCCTGATAAAGTTTTGGTTATTAGTAATTCACGCTGCCCTAGCCCATTTTTTTGCGTCTCAGCCTTATTTAAACTAGCACCAATTTTTGTAGTGTTAATGCTCAAATGATTTAAGGTGTTATTTAAGTTTTCTAGACTTTCATCACTGGCGCCAACAAGTTCTACTTCCTCTATCAAATTATCCAAAATAGAAAATAATGATGTATAACCGTCATCTGTCTCTATTCTCATAAACGCACTTACCCCATTAATACTTGTAGGCATTGTGACAGTTTCCGATACTTTTAAAGAATGATTTCCTTGATCGCCTTTATATTCAATTTCACCATCACTATTCTCTTCGAATGGCAAAACTTTAGTACGATATCCTGAAAAGATACTATTTCCGCTAGTATCTTTGCTATTAGCTAAATCAACCGCAAGATCTCTTAGGGCTGATATTTCAGCCTTGATACTCTTTCTATCATCTTCGTTATAGGTATCGTTTTTAGCCTGAATACTTAATTCATAAATCCGTGTAACTACTGATTGAATTTCAGAAAGAGCGACTTCAGCTAAACTCAGTCGAGATGATGCTCTGTCAATATTTACAGAGTATCTCTGGATCTGAGTAAGTTTTTCCTTGGCTGCTGAAATATTGATCATGGCAACTGCATCATCAGATGCTTTTAGAACATTCTTACCACTTGCAATGCGTGATTGAATGCTCTGAATATCACCGGTTAATTCTGAAAATCTGCTTATGGACTGCTGATTAAATAGTTTTGTGCTTACCTGCATCTCTCAGCCTCTCTAAATGGTCTGTAGCAAAGTATCAAATATCTCTCTAGCAGTTTGCAGGATTCGTGCCGATGCCTGGTAGGCTTGCTGATATTCTATTAATTTTGATGCCTCGGTATCTAAGTTGACACCGGTATACATGGCTTCAGCTTCAAGACTTGCATCTTTGAGGGTATTAGCAGCCTCAGCATTTAGCTGGCTTGCCTGAATATCGGCACCAATTTCCGCAATTAGTCCTGAAAAGACTTTCTGAAACCCACCCTTGCCGGATGTACTGTTCTGGAGATCAATGAGATTAAGCAGATTACGATTATCATGGATGCCGTCATTAGTGTTGGTAACATGAAAAACATCATCATCAGCAAGAACTCCAGTGACTTTTAAATCATAGCCAAGTCCAGTAGCCATCCCTTCATCATCCAGATAACGTGTGGCCATACTTGTGCCAGTTAAGCTGTCAATAAACTCGATCTTACCACTTTCTAAATTTGTTATCTCTATGCTGATATCACGTTTTGGTAGTATCATATCAGCAGGGTGCTGATCATATACAGCACTAATATTGCGTGCCCGTGCACCATTGCCGTCACTGCTGCCAGTTAGAAATATGATGAACTCTTCATCGGGTAAGTCAGTAATCTGAACTCTTGATCCAACCTTGCTTTCAACGGATGAACTTATAATAATCTCATCATCAAGTGAATCATCATTTTTAGTTAGAATTAGAGTATTTTCATCAACAGAAAGATCAAAATTAGGTGCAGTGTATACACCACTAATAGTTGTGGGATTATATGAAGAGTCTTGATAATAAAAACTTGTTGTTGGAGAAGAAGAGCTACTTATTAATCCAAAATTTAGCGCCATAGTTGAATTATCGCTGACAACGCTATCATCAACAATTGTAATTTCACTAGCTGAAATACTACCATTATTAGCAGAAATATTAAGCGTATATGTGCTATCATAACTAATATTTAAGCGCCCGTTTTCTCCACCAGTGACATCAATGTTGCCATTATTCATTGTTAGTATGTATTCCTGATTCTCAAAACTGAGTACCAGACTGCTACCATCATCTGGTAGCTCAGGATAGGTATAGCTAATCGTTTGAGTTCCATCGTCGAAACTTAATGATAGTTGATTGTTAGGTCCTCCAGCGATTGAATATGTGCTATCTTCATATGTTAGATAATAGTCTACACCTGCGTAAGTAACAGTTAATTGCCCATCTGCATCAAGAGTGGATTTTTGAGCATTTGTGAGTACAAAAGTTTCGCTGGTAATTAGACTGCTAACACCCGTGAGGCTAGGAATAGGGCCTGTAAGTCTTATTTGATTCAGCGCAGCCTGGGCTATTGCTTCAGGCATATCACCATCAACATTGCTCTCATCCAAAGTGATATCAATACCGTCAATGGATAGATCATAGCTAAAGATACCAGCAGAAGACCTTAAGCCATCAGGAGTTCTATCTTTGGCATCGATATCACTAATTCTATCAAATGTGATAATGTGGCCTGTGTCGGTGTTTGTGACACTAATGAGATCAGAGGCAAAATCATTTTGAGTGCTAACATTAACACCCATATATCCGCTATCACCGGATAAATTTAGATAATCATTACGATACTCAGCATCCGCAAAGAAACCATTATCTTCGGTGATGAGATCACTTATATCATCAAAAGCTGATCCAGCTATATGTCGCCCCTCACGAGTAAAAATCTGAATATCTGATGCGCTATCAATTCTAGGCTTAATTATCCCACTTGCATCAGGGTAATTATCAATAACGATTGATCCAGATGTAATTTCATTAGTATTCAAAGATATATTAAGGTTTCCATTGTTCCCAGAAACATAACCTCCAAGCTCATCTAAAGTAAATTTTGCGGGGTTACCATCGCTATCAACATCAACTGTATTTGTTGCCTTAAGTGCTCCAATATTTATAAGTTGAGCAATCTGGCTTGCATCTGTCCAATAAAACTTATCGCTATCACTTAACGAACTATTATTAATTGTGTCAGCATAATCACTCAAATCAAAGGTATAGGTTTTGGATACATTGATCCCATCATCAATTGTTATTGATAGATCAGAAATGCTCATTACGGCTGCATCAGCTATTGAGAACTGAATGCTTGATTGTTGTATCATGCTTATTAAATCAATATGGTCAGTATTTGCTGGGATGATGGCTATAGAACCATCACGGATGAACTGGCTTGAATTGGCACTGCTATGGGTATTAGAAATAACATCCTGGATGTTGGGCAGGCCACTTATTTCATCATTATCTTGTGAAACAGAAATATCAATTTTTGCATCACTTTTATTATTAATATCAGGTGATACCAAAAAACCAGACGCAGCGGCAACCTGTTCTGGACGGATTAACGCAAAGGTAATGTTTTTGGCTGCGCCCTCGGCTGGTTTTAGCACCATCTCATCACCACCAACCGGATCACCTGAAAACTCTATACTCATTCCAGGCAAGCTAATTTGATGTTTGCCGCTAACAATATTAACCCCATATTGGTCTGTAGCTCGCCATATGGATTGCTCGCCATCATATGTAAATTTTATGGGGTCATTGCCAATTAGATTCACATCTAGAACTTCAACTATTGCTGATCCATTGCCAAGGTTAGACACGCTAGAAACAGCATCATAGGCTATGCCGTGGAACATCTTTATGCCGGCTTGACCCTCCAGATCTAATCCCTGTATATGTATGCTGTTAATATCATTGATAAATTGATATGCTAATTGATTAATGCTCCTCATTGCATCCGATGCTGACTTGTAGGCATCTGCTAATCCTCGCAGTTTACCATTAGACACTTGCGATGTACGCCTAACATCTGCACCCTCTGCCAGAAAAAACTGCATATCATCAATATTAGTGGCAGCTGAGAGGGTATAAGCTTTTTCACCTGCTACTAAATTTGGACCATTACCACTGCCGCCAAGTCTTAGTGTCGAAGATCCGGTATTTTCAAGTGTAACGGTAACTTCGGCATATTCACTAATTTTATCAATAATGGCATCGCGATTATCAAGAAGTGCATTTTGGGCTTTGCCTGCTGAAGAGGCAATATTTCGGTTTACATTTGCTAGGCTTTTACTAAGGAGATTAATTTCAGTCATAGCCTGACTTGATTGTGTAAATATGCCAGCCTGCAATTCCTCTATAAGATTAGCGGTCTGGTGAAACATATCACTAAGTGTTTCACCACTTTTCATGGCCACAATTCGGGGTGCTAAATCGCTAGGATTAACAGCGACTTCCTGTAATGTTTCCATAAAACGGCCAATTGCTGAGCCAATATTAGCGTCGCCTGGAAGAATGATATCTTCAAGTTGTGAAATAGCCTCAACATAACTGTTTGCGCTTGCGGCATAGCTAGTGGAATTCCTTGCCTTATTCAGCAAAAACTCATCAAAGCTGCGCCGGATTTCCTCAACACGGACCCCCAAGCCAACCTGTGACGGCAAAGAATTAATGCCACCGGCAGAACCCGTGACTTCTGATAAGGATGCTTCACGCCGCTTATATCCATCCGTATTGATATTAGCAATATTCTGACCCGTTACCGAGAGCGCCTCCCGGTAGGATTGCAGGCCAGATTTACCAATATCCATTAAGCCTGCCATAATTTATTCCACATGCTTTCCAAACTGGCGCATCAATCCCTCAGCGATGCCTAGATCAACATCACTGGACAGGCTGGATGCATATTGCTGATCCAGCATATCGCGGTAGGTGTCTGAGGCAGAATTGGCAAGCGGATCATCCGCTAATTTTGCCTGCCTAGCCGTTTTCAGGAAGAAATTAAGAAAAATAGCCTCAAATTGGTCTGCCACATCTTTAAGGTCTTGCTTTTTATCACTCAGTGCAGCCATCGCCTTATCATCACTGATTTGGCTGAAGGAGGGTATATTTTGAATTGGATCAATCATCGCGGTGCCCCCTTAAATAATTATTAGCTCAGCACGCAAGGCGCCAGCCTCACGAAGGGCCTCAAGAATAGTAACAAGATCAGCTGCCCCAGCACCAACAGCATTAATGGCATCAACAATATCCGAAAGCTGAGTTCCAGTATCAAAGATAAACGCCTTGGCAGGTTCTTCTTCAATGGTGATGTTTGTATCTTGGGTCGTTACCGCATCCCCCGGCGTGGTTGTTGTTACGCCATCGGTGGTGGTGGTTGTGCCAGTTGAGGTGACATTGGTGTCTTCTTCTACCCTTACGGTAAGTGATCCATGGGTAACCACCGCAGGCGTAACCCGAACATCGCCGCCAATGACAATGGTGCCTGTGCGAGAATTAACAATCACCTTCGCGGCAGGGCGCGCAGGTTCAACATCAATATTTTCAAGCAAGCTTACAAAGCTAACCCTTTGTGATGGATCAACAGGGGCTCTCACCTTAATGGATGAGCTATCAAGGGAAACCGCAACACCTTCACCAAAAATCTCATTAATGGTTTCTGCGATATTGGTGGATGTGCTGAAATCCCCACGGTGCAAATTTAGAATGATATTCTCAGAGCTTAAAAATGGTGTGTCCACCATGCGTTCCACCACCGCCCCATTGGGAATACGGCCTACTGTGGGAATATTTACAATCACGGATGACCCATCATTGCCTGTGACCCCTAATCCACCAACCACTAGATTACCTTGGGCAATGGCATAAGTTTCCCCATCTGCACCCAAAAGTGGTGCCATTAAAAGTGTGCCACCCCGAAGCGATTTTGCCGCCCCAAGGGTGGAAATGGTAATATCAATATTCTGTCCTGGCTTTGTAAAAGGGGGTAAATCAGCGGTAATCATAACTGCCGCCGCATTTTTCGCGCTTAGGTTTGCCGAATCAATATTGATCCGAAATTGTGATATCAGCGATTCCAATGATTGCTGGGTCAG
>Ga0255756_1004740_pt1 | contig 13042 bp, 11 predicted proteins | sample 011ome_20_FD_179956 | JGI IMG/M metagenome (GOLD analysis project Ga0255756, IMG submission 179956) | Coastal salt marsh microbial communities from the Groves Creek Marsh, Skidaway Island, Georgia - 011509CT metaG (version 2) | ecosystem: Environmental > Aquatic > Marine > Intertidal zone > Salt...
CTGAAAGCGGCGTTAATGCGATTGGCCTTGACCATGGGGTTGATCCAGTATGGGCAGGGCAAAATTTGCCGGCAAAAATGCCGGTTCAAGGTAATCTTGATCCATTAAGCCTGCTGAATGCCGGCACCGAAATGTTTCGGGATATTGATCACATCCTTGACGCATTTCATGATCGCCCTCATATCTTCAATCTCGGACATGGCATTACCCCACCAACGCCGGTGGAAAATGTACAAAAGATGATCGACCATATTCGCAACCGATAGGACAGATCCATGAGCTACGAAATCATCAAATCGCTTCACATTATTTCAGTCATTTCATGGATGGTTGGATTGTTATATTTGCCAAGATTGTTTGTTTATCATGTGGATGCGCCAACCGGATCAGTTCAAGCTGAAACGTTTAAAGTAATGGAACGCCGTCTTCTCAAAGCCATCATGACACCAGCGATGATTGCTAGTTTTATTTTTGGTCTTTGGATGCTGGCGTTAAATTGGGAATTATTCAGCGAGCCTTGGTTCCATGTGAAATTCTTTACAGTATTTCTGCTAGCTGGCGTTCATGGGAAATTTTCAAAAATGCGGCGTTTGTTGGAAAATGATGAAAAACCCCTATCTTCAAAAGCCTATCGGATTTGGAATGAGGTACCGGCCGTTTTAATGATTATTATTGTTGTTATGGCTGTTGCCAAACCAATCTAAATGTGACAAACAACGTGAAGTTTAATGTCAGTAACAGTCTTACTATTTCAGTTTCATTGACTTTTCTGGTTAACACCCTCAAGGTGATAATATGCGCATTGCACTTGGTGGCGTTTTTGTCAGCTTAATTTCCCCTTCAGAGTAAAATCATGCATTTACAGGAACTCAAAGCGAAGTCTCCAGCCGATCTTTTGGCATATGCTGAAGAATTGGAAATTGAAAATGCCAGTACTCTTCGTAAACAGGATATGATGTTTGCGATTTTGAAACAGCTCGCCGATAATGAAGTTGCGATTTACGGTAGCGGCGTTTTGGAAGTTCTATCAGATGGTTTTGGATTTCTTCGCGCGCCTGAATCAAACTATTTGCCCGGTCCTGACGATATTTATGTCTCGCCAAGTCAGGTACGTCGGTTCAGCCTTCGCACTGGCGACACGGTTGAAGGTGAAATCCGCGCACCAAAAGATGGTGAGCGCTATTTTGCTCTGTTAAAAGTTGAAACAATCAATTTTGAAGAGCCAAATGCGGTTCGTCACCGGATTAATTTCGATAATCTGACACCGCTTTACCCTGAAGAGAAACTAACCCTCGAATTACCGTTTAACCCAGATAAAAAAGATAATACCCCACGCGTGATTGATTTGATTGCGCCAATGGGTAAAGGTCAGCGTGGTTTGATTGTCGCGCCGCCGCGTACTGGTAAAACAATGATGCTTCAAAGCATTGCGCATGCGATTTCTGAAAACCATCCTGAAGTCTATCTGATCGTTTTATTGATTGATGAACGGCCAGAAGAAGTAACTGATATGCAACGTTCGGTTCGTGGTGAGGTGATATCGTCAACCTTTGATGAACCAGCGTCTCGACATGTACAAGTCACTGAAATGGTTATTGAAAAAGCAAAACGCCTTGTCGAACATAAGCGTGATGTGGTGATTTTGCTTGATTCAATCACCCGTTTGGCACGGGCCTATAACACGGTTGTTCCATCATCAGGTAAAGTTCTAACCGGTGGTGTTGATGCAAACGCATTGCAGCGGCCAAAACGCTTTTTCGGTGCTGCGCGTAATATTGAAGAAGGCGGGTCTTTGACCATCATTGCCACTGCTTTGATCGAAACCGGATCGCGTATGGATGAAGTGATCTTTGAAGAATTTAAAGGCACCGGAAATAGTGAAGTGATTCTTGATCGAAAGCTATCTGACAAGCGCACCTTCCCTGCGATTGATATCACCAAGTCAGGAACACGCAAAGAAGAGCTTCTTGTCGATAAGGGAACGCTTGCGAAAATGTGGGTGCTTCGCCGTATTCTGATGCAGATGGGGCCAGTTGATGCGATGGAATTCCTTGTTGATAAGCTAAAGAATTCAAAGAGTAACGATGAATTCTTTGATCATATGAACAGCTAGTCTTAGGCAGCATTTGTGGCACTATTTGCCTCTAATCTTAATAAATTACCTTTGCGCGCCAGATTATCTGGATGGGCTGGGTGTTGGTCGCTTCCCCCACCATAATTGCCAAGGCCGCCATCCGTGCGAACAACGCGATGACAAGGATAGATAATCGGGATTGGATTGCTGGCACAGGCTGAACCGGCAGCGCGTGCCGCCTTTGGTTTTCCTGCGAAAGCGGCAAATTCGCCATAGGTCATCACTGTTCCAAAGGGAATTTGTGCCATCACGTCGAGCCATTTTTTGCCAGCGGCACTTTTGCCGGCGGGGGCAAGTGGAAGGTTAAATTGGTGAAGATGGCCATCGAAAAACGCTTTAAGTTGGCTTTTTGTTTCACGTGAAACATCGTCTGGATGATCGCTATTGTTCCAACCGGTTTGGTTCCAATCAAGCCGGATTAGGCTTTGGCCGTTGCTAATTGGCCGAATCCAACCAAAATTAGTTTTGAAACTAGTGAAATAAAGCGTCTCAAGTTTTTTAGTGATTTGGGGCATAATCTCTTCTTTGGTTACTGTTGAGACCAACCGCCAATAACGAACATGAAAAAGAGACTTGTTGTCGGCCGTCTTTCGCTCTAGGAAAACCCTATCAGAGTATGGATTTGTTGAAAAGACTATGAGCCAAGCCGGATATAAAACGATTTTTGCCGTCGCGACCCCGCCTGGCCGGTCAGCCATTGCGGTGATCCGGATTAGTGGTCCTTTGGCCAGTAAAGCACCGGCGGTATTTGGCGCAGCCTGTCCGCTGGCCGGACAATTTTCGGTGGCACGGCTGGTTCTGGGTCAGCGGGTGATCGATCAGGTGATCCTGCTTTTCATGCAAGCGCCACTTTCAAGCACTGGCGAAGATGTTTGCGAAATCCATTGTCATGGCAGTCGCGCGGTCATTGATGCGCTATTGGGGCGCCTCGACGCTGAAGATGGCTTTTTAATGGCGAAGCCGGGCGAATTTACTCGCCGCAGCTTTATGAATGGGAAAATGGATTTATCTGGCGTTGAAGGGCTTGCCGATTTGATCGAGGCCGAAACCGCAACGCAATTATATCAAGCTTGGGCGCAAATCGATGGGGCATTGCGCGCGCCCGTAATGGCATGGCGTGGTGAATTGGTGGGAATTGCTGCCCAGCTTGAGGCTTTGATTGATTTTGCTGATGAGGATCTGCCTGCTTCGGTCGAAAGTGCTTTGCGGACAAGTACCGGTGGCTTGCGGTCGGCTTTGGCAAGCCATCTTGATGATGGTGGTGCGGGGGAACTGGTTCGTGATGGCGTCACCATCGCCTTGATTGGGCCAGTAAATGCCGGAAAATCAACGATTTTAAACGGTTTAGCCGGACGCGCGGCGGCTATTGTGTCGGATGAAGCTGGCACGACACGCGATATTATCCAAATCCGGCTTGATCTCGGTGGTGTTCCCGCCACGGTAATGGACACGGCTGGGATTCGTGATGAAAGCGGCAAGATTGAGGCTGAAGGCATCCGGCGATCGGTTGAGGCTGCCGGATTTGCCAATCTAGTTTTGGTGGTCTTGGATGGCAGTGATCAAGCTTGGCCAGTGGAACTCAATAAGATTGACCAACTATCCAGCCAGCCAAAATTCTATATTCTAAATAAGGCGGATCAGGTGTCGGGCGCGCCAAATGCCGTGGTATCTGATGAAATGATGTCGATATCGGCCAAAGACCCTGCTGATATCGAAAAGTTGATCGCAAAACTGGCCAAATTGCTGGTGCCTTTAAACCATGCGGAGGGAAGCGTGATTATCACGCGCCAACGACACCGCCACGCCATGCAGGAAGCGCATGACGCGTTGAGCCGCGCGATGGGGCATAATTTTCAGGACACGCCAGAATTGGCGGCTGAAGATTTTCGCGTTGCGGCGGTGGCGCTTGGCCGGATTACTGGCGAAATCGATGTTGAAGAGCTTTTGGAAAGCATCTTTTCAGCGTTTTGTATTGGAAAATAGGCAAAAACGCGGCATAACAGCCTCCATGAACAGTAATCTGTTGAAAATGGGTAAAGCATGACAATTAATCTCGATGTCATTGTTGTTGGCGGCGGCCATGCTGGCTGTGAGGCAGCAGCGGCAGCGGCGCGGATGGGCGCGTCGGTTGCGCTGATCACAATGCGGGCTGACCGGATTGGCGAAATGTCATGCAATCCAGCAATTGGCGGGCTTGGCAAAGGGCATCTTGTTCGTGAGATTGATGCGCTTGACGGTATTATGGGTCGTGCCATTGATCGTGCTGGCATCCAGTTCAGGATGTTGAATAAATCACGTGGGCCAGCGGTTCATGGCCCCCGCGCTCAAGCCGATCGCAAGCTGTATCGCATGGCGATTCAAGAATTGCTGGCGGAAACGCCGAATATTCAGATTATAGAGGCTGCGGTTGGCGATATTTTGTTAACGGGTTCAGGAGATGACCGCAAGGCAACGGGCATCATAACCGAAGATGGCCGCGAATTTCACTGTGGCGCTGTTGTTTTGACCGCTGGCACATTTCTGGGCGGTTTGATTCATCTTGGCAGCGAGCGTACGCCAGCTGGCCGGGTTGGCGAAGCACCGTCAAACCAATTAGCGGCACGACTTGCTGCGCTTGATTTACCGCTTGGAAGGTTGAAAACTGGTACGCCAGCAAGGCTTGATGGCGCAAGCATCGACTGGGCAGGCCTTGACATGCAGCTAGCCGATGACCCGCCAATTCCCTTTTCAACCTTGACCGATAAAATCACTGTTCCGCAAATTTCATGTGGGATTACGCGAACAACGGCAGAAACCCACCGAATTATTGCCGAATCGATCCATTTATCGGCGGTTTATAGTGGCCAGATTTCGGGAATTGGGCCGCGTTATTGTCCGTCAATTGAGGATAAGATTCACCGCTTTGCCGATAAAAGTTCGCATCAGATTTTTTTAGAACCTGAAGGGCTTGATGATCCAACAGTTTATCCAAATGGGATCTCAACAAGCCTTCCGCGCGATGTGCAAAGCGCAATGATTGCGTCAATCCCTGGGCTGGAATCGGCGAAAATTCTGCAATTTGGCTATGCCATTGAATATGATTTTGTCGATCCGCGGGCATTGCGGCGCTCTCTGGCGTTAAAAGCGCTTCCCGGATTATATCTTGCTGGACAGATTAATGGCACAACCGGCTATGAAGAAGCAGCGGCACAAGGGCTTATTGCTGGCATCAATGCGGCTTTACGTGTGGCCAATGGTGGGGATTACACGCCTTTTGTTCTTGACCGTGCAGATGCCTATATCGGGGTTATGATTGATGATTTGATCACCAAGGGCGCGCCCGAGCCTTACCGTATGTTTACCTCACGCGCCGAGTACCGGCTATTGCTTCGGGCTGATAATGCCGATCAGCGTTTGACTGATCGCGGCTTGGCGACTGGCTGTGTTGGGTCGGTTCGTGAAACTGCATGGCGGGTAAAATCGGCTGATTTGCAGGCAGCACGATCAATGCTTGAGACAAGCAGTCAGCCTGCCAAGGCGATTGCTGCCGCTGGCTTGCCATCGCCGCGTGATGGCGCGGCGCGCAGTGCGGCTGATTTATTGACGCTTGAATCAATTGGCATTGCCGAGATTTTGTCACTCTGGCCCGAGTTTGAGGTAATTTCCCCGCGTTTACATAGTCAGCTTGAGGCTGATTACCGCTATGCCGGTTATGTTTATCGTCAGCAGGCCGATATTGATGCGCTTCGTCGGGATGAAGCAGTTGTGATTCCAGCGCAAACTGATTTCACCGCTGTTGGTGGGCTATCGGCTGAGTCAAAAGATATTTTGCGGCGATTTCAGCCGGAAACGATTGGTCATGCTAACCGCCTTCCCGGTTTGACACCGGCGGCAGTTGTTGCTGTGCTTCGCCATATCAAACGCCAGCAGAAACAGGAAAAAGTAAGAGCCGTATCGTGACCCCAGATCAGGTTGGCGAATTGCTGAATGTTTCACGTGAAACAGTCGATAAATTTCAACTCTATTTAACCTTGCTGGAAAAATGGCAACGCCGGATCAACCTTGTCTCTAATAGCACACTTTCTGATGCGTGGCAGCGTCATATCCTGGATTCGGGGCAATTGGCGGTCTATTATCCACCTCAAACACGGCAAATTCTTGATGTTGGCAGTGGGGCTGGTTTTCCAGGGCTTGTTCTGGCTATCATGGGTGGTGTGACGGTTGATCTGGTCGAGTCTGATCAACGTAAAGCGGTGTTTTTATCAACCGTCATCCGGGAGCTTGGGCTGACAGCCAAGGTTCATAATCATCGTATCGAAACAATGCCCAATCTTCGTCCTGATGTGATTACCGCTCGTGCCCTGGCCCCTGTTCCTAAGTTATTGAATTTAATTGAAACCCAGCTTCACCCTGACGGTGTCTGTTTGTTTTTGAAGGGTGCATCGGTCGAAGATGAATTGACCAATTTGCAATCTTATTCCACTATGGTGGCCACAACATATCCAAGCCTTTCTGGCTCAACTGGCGTTGTTTTAGAACTGAAAAACCCGCACTAATTTGCGGCGAATGATAACAGGCTTTTTAAAGTCCCAAATGGACAAGGTTTGCTGAGATGACGTCTACATTGCGGATTATTGCTATTGCCAATCAAAAAGGTGGTGTTGGAAAAACCACCACTTCGGTGAATCTGGCAACTGCCTTGGCGGCGTGTGGACGGCGGGTTTTGCTTGTTGATTTCGATCCGCAAGGCAATGCTAGTACCGGTCTTGGCGTTGATCAAGATGATCGCGCGGCGAATAGCTACCGTCTTGTTACGGGTGAAGCGACGGCAAAGGCTGCGATTCAGCAAAGTAATGTTGTTGGTCTCGATATTATTCCGGCGGTGGTTGATTTATCAGCTGCTGAAATTGAATTGACCACCATTGATCGGCGCGAATTCCGTTTAGCGGATGCGATACAGCCCATTGCGGCGGGTTATGATTATATCATTATCGATTGTCCACCCTCATTGGGCCTGTTAACGGTGAATGCACTTTGTGCCGCCCATAGCGTTCTAGTGCCGTTGCAATGCGAATTTTACGCGCTTGAAGGGTTGTCACAATTGATGCGGACAATCGCATCGGTCCAAGGCGGCTTAAACCGAAAATTGGCAATGCAGGGCATTGTTCTGACCATGTATGATGGTCGGAATAAATTATCCGAACAAGTTGCATATGATGTTCGCGCCCATCTTGGTAATCTTGTCTATAATACTGTTATCCCTAGAAATGTTCGCGTATCTGAGGCACCATCCTTTGGCCAGCCTGTCTTGATTTATGATTTGAATTGCGCTGGGTCAAAGGCTTATATCGCGCTTGCCGCCGAATTACTCGAGCAAGAAAAGGAAGCTGCCTAATGTCGTCAAAAACGCCGCCAGTTGTGTCATCATTGAAAAAAACCGCCTCGCGGGGTCTTGGCCGTGGCCTCTCATCGCTTCTTGGTGATCGCGGTATTGCTACCGCCACTGGCGCAACCGTAGCATCATCTGACGCTGCCGGCACGCCTGCGGCGGCCGAGTTTCAGGATATCCCGATTGAATGGATTAATGTCGGGCCTTGGCAGCCACGACGCCGGTTTGATAAGGCGGGTTTGGATGAGCTTGCTTCGTCAATTCGGCAAAAAGGCATTGTTCAGCCGATTTTGCTGCGTCCAACCCCTGATCAGCCATCGCGTTATCAGCTTGTTGCTGGTGAACGGCGCTGGCGGGCGGCACAATTGGCCAAAATCCATCAGGTGCCAGCGATCATTCGTGAATTAAGCGACGCTGAATGTTACGAAGTCGCCGTGATCGAAAATATCCAGCGAAGTGACCTTAGCGTAATCGAAGAGTCGCAAGGCTATCAAAAACTGCTTGAAAACAATCGCTATACGCAAGAACAACTATCTGATATTATTGGAAAATCACGAAGTCATATTGCTAATCTTTTGCGGCTTTTATTACTTCCGCCCTCGGTTCAAAACCTGTTGCTTGACCGGAAAATCACCATGGGACAAGTGCGACCATTAATTGGCCATGTTCAGGCCGAAGCCTTGGCCAAGATGATTGTTGCAAAGGGTTTGTCGGCGCGGCAAGCAGAAGCCTTGGCCAAACAACCCACTGGTAAAGCCGGGCAAAAACCCAAGCGATCAGAAAAATCAAGCGATATCAGAGCGCTCGAAAAACAAGCAGCGGAAAAGTTGGGGCTGGCGTTTCATATTGATTGGAACGAGGCTAAAGACCGTGGCAAGGTCACCATTGATTGCCAATCGCTTGATCAGGTGACCAACTTACTGGCGCAGCTTGGCATCCGCTAGCGTGGGGCGCGAAGACAGATCCCAAGAAGGCTTTGTGCGGCACAAAGCTGATCATTGACCCCGCTAGATTTTAATTGTAATTCAATATCTTGCAGCCGGTTCACCACATCCATTGCCAAATCGGGTCGCCAGCGCCGAAGATGCGCTTGCAACCGGTCTTGAAACTTGAAAGGTGGTGGTGGGCGCAGGCTGCGAAGTGCATTTTGCGCTGATTGGCCTGTCGCCATGGCGTGACTGGCAAGGCCCAATTGCCGGAAATAGGTTTGGCACCCGCGGATGATCATCACCGCATTGGCATCTTCGTACCATGCTTTTTGCAATGCCTGTTGCAAGCGGCCAACCGCACCGCTGGCAAGGGCATCGGCAATATCGTCAATTGCCAAAAGCGCACTATCGCCAAGTGCGATGCGCACATCATCAGCGTTAAGCTTGCCACCTGGCCCTGCCATTAAGGCAAGTTTTCCAATCTCGCTTCGCGATGAGGCGCGGTCACTGCCAAGCCTTTCAACAATGATATCATATGCATCACGGCTTGCCGTTACCTGATCGGTGGCAAAAATACTTGTCGCTAATGCGCGTATATTGCCAATATTGTCAGCATAGCAACCAATTGATGCGGCGGTCTTGCTTGTTTCAAACAATTTGACAATTGCATGTTTGGTCGTTGTTTCGCTTGCTTCGACAATAATGATTGTATCGGCAATTGGCTTGGCAAGCGCCAATTTACAAGCCTCCAGTAATTCCGTACCGCGGCCTTTGATCAAAACAAGACGCCGATCACCAAAAGCCGGTATTGCAGCGGCCGAATCAGCAATTAACCCCACCTCGCCTGATAACATATCACCGGTCAGGCGGGTCACCGAAAACACATCATCAAGATTGTCGCTGAAAAGCTGAGCAAATTGTTTGGCACGTTCGCTAATCATGCCTAAATCATTGCCATGGAACAGAACAGCGGTAATTTCGGCTGGCGGTTTGGCTAGAAAGCTGGTGATCTGGCGCGGCGCAATTTTCATCCGATGGCCATATCGGCTATTGGCTCTGGTTTAAGAAATAAAGCTGTAACCGCCGCACAACACGCTGTGCCAGTAAGATGGCAAGCCGTTCGCGAGCGTGGGTTTCAGATTTATCCTGACCATAAAGTGACGTCACGGCACCAAGCGTGGCATCAGCGGTAATGCTATCGGCAATTAGACTTTCACCAGTGGTAAGATCGCGAAGGTTAAAAGTGGCGGTCATAGTCATTTTTTTCAATGTCGAACTTGCGCCCTGAACCGATAATGTGCTTGACGCGCTAACCGAGATTGATGAAATCAGGTTATAATTTTCAACCCCTTTCCCGCCAATATGTAGCAATTTGCGCAATTCGCGGCCATAAAGCTGGCCTTCGCGCCCCGATGCGTCTTGAACCGCGATCTGTTGCAGATTTTGCAGGTTTTCGGTGTCAAGCTGGCGAATGTTTACATCACCACAATTGGTTAAAATCAGGCCACATAGGATGATGCTGCCAAGCCGGAATGACCGCAAAGCAGCTGGAGTTCCAAATAGGCTAGATAACCACATTGATAATCCTGTTTTTTACCACAATCACTTTTCTTGGCGCCTTGCCATCAAGATAGCGGATAATCGCTGGTGATGCTAGCGCGCGTGCTTCGGCATCATCAGCCTCGCAATCGCGCGGCAGCATGATGGCATCACGAAGCTTGCCATTCACCTGAATGCCAATTTCGATTTCATTATCAGCGGCAAGGTTTGCATCGGCTTGTGGCCAATCAGATTGCGCTAAAAGCTTACTATGACCGAGATTCTGCCAGATTTCTTCGGCAACATGCGGCGATAACGGCGCCAATAGCTGGGTTAATGTTTCAATGCCAAACCGTTTGGCTTCGGCGGCGCCCTTGTCAGTGGCTTTCACATCGGCAATTGCATTGGCAAGCATATGAAGCTGGGCAACGGCGCGGTTAAAACGGAAATTTTCAATATCAGCCGACAGGCCAATGATTGATTTATGAGCCATCCGTATAAGCGCAAGCGCGCTTGCCCCACTATCAGCCAAAGGAGCCGTACCAAGAGGTGCAAGATTAGGATCTTGTGCCATACGCCAGACCCGCTTTAAAAAGCGTGACGCGCCTTCAACCCCCGACTCAGTCCATTCCATATCGCGCTCAGGCGGTGAGTCTGACAACATGAACAGTCGCGCCGTATCGGCACCATAATTCTGAATGATCAATTCAGGGTCAACGACATTGCGTTTTGACTTGCTCATTTTCTCGATGCGCCCTGCTGTGACCTTGCTGCCATCACTTGCTTTTACCCATGCATCGCCCTGTTTGACAACGTCGGTTGGGAACAACCATTTGCCCGCTTCATCTTGAAATGTCTGATGGCAAACCATGCCTTGGGTCATAAGGCCGGTAAAAGGCTCGCCAAGGTCTAAATAGCCAACTTGTGACAATGCGCGGGTGAAAAAGCGCGAATAAAGCAAATGCAGAACCGCATGTTCAACCCCGCCAATATATTGATCAACTGGCAGCCAATATGCCGCGGCTTCGCCATTGACGCCATCATTAGATGTTGGATCGGCATAGCGCAGGAAATACCATGAGCTTTCAAAAAATGTGTCAAACGTATCTTGTTCGCGTTCGGCATCTTTATCGCATTTTGGACAGCTTGTATGTTTCCAGCTTGGATGGCTTGACAGCGGATTGCCGCTACCGCCAAAATCAACATCGTCAGGCAAAATAACCGGAAGGTCTTTTTCCGGCACTGGAACAGCACCGCAATCATTGCAATAGATGATCGGGATCGGGCAGCCCCAATAGCGCTGGCGCGATACGCCCCAGTCACGAAGCCGGTAAGTTGTCTCGCCAGTGCCAGCGTTGGCGGCGGTAATTGCGGTAATTGCGGCGGCTTTGCCAGCCTCGATATCAAGACCATCCCAAGCTCCAGAATTAAACAGCTTTCCGGGGCCGGTATAGGCCGTGTCGGTTACGGTAAAACTGGTGGCATCTTCGCCATCAGGCAACACTACCGGTAAAATTTTAAGCCCATAAGCATTAGCAAAATCAAGATCGCGTTGGTCATGGGCAGGACAGCCAAAAATCGCACCAGTGCCGTAATCCATCAGCACAAAATTGGCGATATGAACTGGCAGCTTGGTGGCTGGATCAAGCGGATGGTTAACCTGCAATCCAGTATTAAAACCCTTTTTCTCGACTGTTTCGATAGCGGCTTCAGATGTGCCAAGCTTGGCGCATTCAGTAATGAAATCAGCCGCTGCTGGCATATTTTTGCCAATCGCAAGCGCTAAAGGGTGATTGGCGGCAATGGCTAAGAATGACGCACCGAATAATGTATCAGGGCGGGTGGTAAAGACCTCGATGTGATCAGCATCGCTTGGACTTTTGCCATCAATGGAAAATCGGACACGCGCGCCTTCGGATTTTCCGATCCAGTTCTGCTGCATCAGTCTTACGCGGTCGGGCCAGCGGTCAAGATCGCCAATCGTGGCTAAAAGTTCTTCGGCAAAATCAGTGATTTTCAAAAACCATTGAGACAAAAGCCGGCGCTCAACTGGCGCGCCAGAGCGCCAGCCACAGCCATCAACAACCTGTTCATTTGCGAGAACGGTGTTTTCAACTGGATCCCAATTGACCCAGCTTTCTTTGCGATAAGCAAGCCCGGCTTCAAGAAATTTCAAAAACATCTTTTGTTCATGTTGGTAATAATCAGGTGAACATGTAGCAAATTCACGCGACCAATCATAAGAAAGCCCCATATTTTTCAGCTGGATGCGCATTGCAGCTATGTTTGCAATCGTCCATTTACCCGGGTGAACACCGCGCTCCATGGCCGCATTTTCTGCTGGCAGACCAAACGCATCCCACCCCATTGGATGCAAAACATTAAATCCCTTGGCGCGCCGGTAACGCGCAACAACATCGCCAAGTGTATAGTTGCGAACATGCCCCATATGGATCCGCCCCGATGGATATGGAAACATTTCAAGCACATAATATTTTGGTTTATTATGGTTGATGCTGGCGGTAAAACAATCAGCCTGTTCCCATTTTTCTTGCCATTTCTTTTCAATGACGGGGGCATCATATTGGGTCATTCAAATCTTCCTTCAATCATTTTTCAGCTCGTCAGCCATTGCGTCACACGTGATGCAAACCGGATCGGATGCCGGATTTATAATCAATATTACCACGTAAGACGGTTAATATAACTGTCAATTGGAGGCTTGGCGGGTAATCAACATACGGCCACAAATTAATTGACGGTTTGGCCTATCCCGGCGCTGCGTAATTCGCGGGCGCGGGCCAGAACTAAACCTTCCAGCTTTCGGCCAAGCGTTTCATCACGACCGGCATCGATCCATTCACTGCCAAGCCGGTTCTGAACATAAGCGCGTACGGTTATTGCGTCTGACCGCAATTCAAGGCCTATTACAAAAAAGGCTAATTTAAGCCGCTGAGTAGAGCTTTCTTTCGGTTGATACCACTCGGTAACGATGCTGCCACCAAAAGTATCCACATCATCCAATGGCACGAATGAGGCAATATCAAGTGATGCACGCCATAAAATCGCATT
>Ga0255756_1004742_pt1 | contig 13041 bp, 6 predicted proteins | sample 011ome_20_FD_179956 | JGI IMG/M metagenome (GOLD analysis project Ga0255756, IMG submission 179956) | Coastal salt marsh microbial communities from the Groves Creek Marsh, Skidaway Island, Georgia - 011509CT metaG (version 2) | ecosystem: Environmental > Aquatic > Marine > Intertidal zone > Salt...
GGAACACGCTGGTTCTGGTGCGTGTCGTTTCTCTCGACACGAGACATTCGCGCCACCACTAGAGCGGTTCCGAGAAACGCGCCGACCCACAGCCCCGCGGTTCTGACGGTCGCCGCGCGCTCCGCGATGCTAAAAATCCGCCGGGCCAGACGCGCCGCCGCGTCGTCCCCGCGCGCGTCCCTCGAGACGTACTCGAACCAGAGGACGACCGCGCACACCAGAAAGGCACCGAGGCGCTCGCGCGCGTCGAGCCGGAACGCGCGCGCCTCTAGAGAGGTGCGCGCGGACCCGGGACCCGGTTTCCCTCGGCGCGCGCGGCGAGGGGGGGGCGCCGGCGCGGCGGCGAACAGACCGCACGCCGCGAGCGCGCCGAACAGCACGAGCAGGCTCGTGTCATCGCGGCGCTCGTAGACGTGACCGGGGAGCCATTCGAGTCGTCGCGGTATCGTCCCCCGCTCGAGCGCGACCGCCGCCGCCGCCGCCGCGGCGGCGGCGGCGGCGACCGCCGCGCTCTGCGCGACGAGCGCCGCCTCCGCGCGGGACATGACGCCCGGGAACATGGGAGGGAGGCGGGACGCGAGCGCGACCGCGGGGAGCGCGTGCGCCAGCACGCACGCGCCGAGCGCGGCGTGCGCCGTGAGCGAAGCCCCGCCGGTTTCCATGAGCCGCGTCGAGGCGGCGGCGGCGCATACGAGGGCTGCGAGTACCGCCATCGATGCGCGAGAGACGCCCGGGACGACGCGCCTCGGGGCGACATCGCGAGCGAGCGTCAGCGCGCCTGCCGTGACGCAGGTCCAGAGCGCGAACGCGTCGCGCGGGGTCATGCCATCCGGCGTGCGCGCGGCGAACGTCCAAGGCAGGGAAAGCAGCCCGAGGGTGGCGCTCGCGTCCACGCCCGGTCTCGCGTCGGGCGCGGGGGACCACGCGCTGAGAGCGTCCGCCGCGAGTGCCCCCGCGCCGAGCCCGACGAGCGCGAGCGCCTCCGGCGCGTGCGTCTCGCGAAGCGTCCAGGCTGCGAAGAGCGTGATGAAGGCGACGATGGCCGTCTCGGGAGCGCGAGAAGGTGCGTCGCGCCCGACGGCGCGACGCCTCGCGGCCATGCGCGCCTCGGACTGGTCGATGTCGTCTCGGAGCGCGTGCGACGAGAGAAACGAAGGACAGACGCGCCGATAGTTTTAGTGTAACGCGCTACTCTACGCGTGTCTACTCTACGCCGTGTTCTCCGCGCGTTTCCTGGCCGCCATCTGCGCCTGGATCACCGCCATGCGCGCCTTGATGGCCGCCTCCTCCTCCACCTTGGTCTGCGCCTGCGCCTTGGCCTGCGACAGAGCCACCGAGTCCGGCTTGCCCGAGCCCGTCGCCGCCACCGCGGCGGGTCCGCTCGTCCTCGCCTCGGAGGCGGTGGCCTCGGGCGCGCTCTTCGCCGCCGCCGCGGCGGTCACCGCGGGGCTGGTGTTCACGACAGGCGCCGCGCTGGACTCCTCCAGCGACGCGGGCAGGGTCATGCCCGCGGCCTGCGCGGAGATGGCGTTCGCCGCCTGGACCCCCGCGCTGCGCTCGGCGGCGAGCTTGTCCGCCGCCATCGTCGTCGCCGCCTCGTCAAACTTGGTCATCGCCGTGGCCACCTTGGCGTCGCGCACGTTGCTCTGCTTGACGTTCTCCACGGCGCTCGCCGCGGCGGTGGACTTCGACACCGCGTCCACCACGGCCGCCTTCGCGCGCACAGCCTCGGTCTTCTGGAACTGCGCGTCGTACTCCGCGCGGCGCGTCGCGAGGATGTCCTTCTTCAGCCGGTCGCGCGACGCCTCCGACGCGGCGCGCGCTTCCGCGGCGGCAGCCAGGCGCACGTGCGCGGCGTCCAGCGCTTTTTTCGCCTTCATACCGGCGTCGGCCGCCGCGGTGGCGTCCTTGGCGGCGACGTCGGAGGCGTCGATGAACGACTTCTGCTCGGTGTTGGACGCCACCTTGAGCTCGGCGTTGCGCGCCGTCTCGGCGTCGAGCGTCTCCCGCGCGGTTTTCTCAAACAGCGTCGCGGCGTCGAGCTTTTTCTGCGCGTCGGCGGCGGCGATGGCGAGGTCACCAGCCTTGATTTCCTGCGTCGTCGCCGCCGCGGTGATCTGCGCCATCTGCTGCGAGCGCTGCACGCCCTGCTGGAACGTCTCCTCGCCCACCACCGCCGCGTTCTTGGTCGCCTCGAGGTGCTCCTTCGCCGCCTTCGCCATCGCATCCGCCTCCGTCTTGGCGTCACCCGCCAGCTTCTCGGCGGCGGCGAAAGCCTTCCGCGCCGACTGCGTCGCATTCGCGGCGGACGCGAGCTCTGTCTTGCGCGTCGCGACGAGCGCGGTGGACGCCTCGTACTCGCTGCGGGTCAGCAGGTACGAGCGCTTGTCCTCGGCGAGACCCGCCGTCTCCATTTTGGCGGCGTCCTCGAGCGCCTCCGCCTGCGAGCCCGCGGCGGCTTCGGCGCCGGCGGTGCGCACGTCGAGCTGCGCGGATTCCTCTTCGATCACCTTCTGCTGCACGTCCTGCTCCGCCTTGTTGGCCTCCGCCTCCGCGGCGGCGAGCCGGTCGGCAGCCAGGTTCAGTGCGCGCACGTTCGCCGCGAGCTCCTCCTTGACGCCCTCGTTGTCGATGTACGCGCCCGCCTCGACGACGGCGGCGGAGGTGGTGTGCGTCTTCGTCACCAGCTTCTGGAAGGGCTCCACCACGCCGGCGGCGACGGCGCTCGCGTCGTCGGGCTTCACCGCGGGGACGGTCGCCGCGGGGACGGTCGCCGCGGGGACGGTCTCCGTGGGGACGGTCGCCGCGGGGACGGTCGCCGCGGGGACGGTCTCCGTGGGGACGGTCGCCGTCGGGGTGGCGACTACGGGCTGCTCGACCTCTGCCTCAACCGCCGCAGCTGTCGCGGCGGCGGTGGACGTGGAGACGGCGGGAGCCGCCTCGGCGGCGGCCTGCCCGAGGCGCACGGGCATGGCCACGAGCGACGCGCCGTTGGGGTGCACGGCGACGATGCCGGCGGACGCGACGACCGCGAGGGAAGCGGCGGCGGCTGCGGAGCGAGCAGGTTAGAAAAAGGCACGCGTCAACGCTGGTGTTACACGGGATGACGTGAAATTCGACCTTCGCGCGAGACGCGCAGCCGGGGTGCCCACGCCGGGGGTCACCACGGGGGGTCGGGCGTCCCGTTCGAACGGCTCGCGTGTCAAATTGCTCGCGACCCCGAAACCGACGGGCGGACGTCACCCGTCGACGCGACGGGTGACGCGAGGGCGTCGGTCACGAAGCCACGAGGATCTGAAACGTGGGTGTTATTCGGAAATCGCGGAGACGCACCCGCGAATCTCAGCGCGCGGCGCATCGACGTGCGGGACGGGCTCTCTTCGGGCTCATCTCCGACGAGGAGCGGGGAGTGCTCGCTTCCTAGAGCCATCGTGTGCCGCGTGCGGGAGCTCGCGAGGCAAGTAGGAGTGGGGACAAGGAGCCCGACGATCGACCCAAGAAGCCGGAACGCGAAACGCGAAAAAGTTCGGGACAACTTCGAATCCGAAGATGTACGTATGTGTTCTAGTCACAAAAAAAGACATCATGTGTTATGTGTTTTATTTAGAGTGACTTTACATATGACCAGTAACAACATGCTCGAGTGTGTGAATGTTCGTTTTTTTTCTTCCGTCTCTTCTGCTCGCCACATCACGTCGGCCAGACGAGCAGCGCTCGGACGCGTCGTCGCCATGACGCGCGTCGACCCGAGCGTCGTGCGACGGAGGTGCGTTCACGCGCGTGTCTCTTCAGACGAACCAGCCGCGAAACGCTCGCTCGGCGGGCTGTTTCCCCGGCGCACCGCGCGTCGCGCGTCCGTTTCGCCGTCGCGTTTCGTTCCTGTGGTTCCCCTCGGCACCGCCCTGACGCGTTCCCCATCCGACCGCCGCGCGTGCAGGGTCCTCGAGCGCCTGCAATCGAGCGACGTGGAGATTGACGAGTCGGATCTCCCCGAGCTCCCGACGACCGCGAACCGCGTCTCCGCCGCCCCCACGCGCGACCCGCGACCCGCGGGCCACGTCGGCGTGGCGCGCGCGAACGGCACGTCCCGAGCGACATCCTCGGGAAGCGCGAGCGCGAGCGCGAGCGGCGTCTCCGGCGAGCCCGCCGGCTCCGGCGCGCTCGCGACTCGCGCGCGGCTCGCGCAGAGGCCTCTGTGGGGTCAGAACGCGGCGTCCAAGCCGGCCAAGGCGAAGCCCGCGACGTCCTCCTCCACGCGCGGCGCGTCGCTCTCGGTGCTCAAGCGCGAAGCCGCGGAGGCTGCCGCGCGCCGCGACGCCGCCGCGCTCGACAAGCTGGACAAAGCCCATATAGGTAGTGTGGAGTTCGTTCGCGCGCGAACGCAGGCGCAGAAGAGCCAGGCGAAACGCAAGGGCGAGCGCAACGCGAGCGTGTACAATCGGCTGCTCCGCGAGTCGCGGCGCTCCGCGCGCGCGCCGCCGCGCGCCGGGAAGGAAAACGACGCCTCCGCCGCGGGCCTCCCGGTACGGCCCGGTTCGGGCGAACCTCGCGCCCGCGTCGTGGAGGGGAGTGGTGATAGGCACACCGGGCACACCACCACGGAGGACGAGGGCGGCGGGTACTGGGCGACCACCGAGCCAGAGGATGCCTGGACGACGGACGCGAACGACGACCGGCGGAGCGAGAGCCGCGGCGGGGACGGACCCGCGGAGGACGCGCGGCGCGCCTGGCTCGACGCGGGCTCCCCCGCGGTCCCGGCGGCGAACGACGCGGACACCCACGCCTCCGCGGTGGGTCCCGACGTGGGTCCCGACGCGGCTCCGACTCGGCGTCCGCGCGGCTCGTCCCGCGTGGACGCCGTGGACGCCGAGCCGGACGAGGACGACGAGTACGAGGCGGAGGCGGCGGAGGCGGCGGAGAGCGAAGAGGCGTCCGTCGCGTCTTCGTCCCCCGGCGCGCGAATCGTCCCCGAGGCGCGCGCCGCGGCGTCGGAGGACGAGCGCTCCGACTCGGAAGACGACTCGGAAGACGACGAGGACTCGTTCTCGTCGGACGTGGCGTCCTTGACGCTCGGGTCGGAGGACTCGTTCGCGTCCGCCTCGCTCGAGCCCGAGGAGGAGCCGTCGGCGCCGGAGTCGGGCGAGAGCGCGGGGCGCGACCCCCACCCCGACGACGTGGACGTCGCGGCGACGCTCCGTGAAGATAACGCGACTCTGCGTTCGAAACTGCGCGAGGCTGCGGCGGCGCTCGCGGCGTCCGCGCGCGAACGCGCCGAGGCGGCGGAGGAACGCGAGCGCGCGCGAAAGCGAGCCGAGACGCGCGCCGCCGAGCTCGCGTCCTTCCGCCGGGACGCGAGCCGAACTGAAAAGACGCTCCGGCGCTCGACGGAGAAGGCCGAGAGCAAAGCGCGCCGCGCGGTGGAAGACGCGAAAGACGCGGAGAGACGCGCGAAAGACGCGGAGAGACGCGCGAAAGACGCGGAGAAGCTCGCGGCGGACGCGGAGTCGCGCGCGCGGACGGCGATGCGGCTCCGGGAGAGCGCCGCCGCCGCCGCAGACAAGGCAAGGAAGAAAAGCGCGACGCTCGTCGCGGACCTGGAACGCACCAACGAGGCGCTCGCGCAGATGACCGAAGCTGCCGAGGAGGCGCGCGCGGAGGCGAAGGCATCCCTGGTGTGGCGGGACGCGCGAGAAAGAGGCGAGGCGAGCGCCGCGGAGCCGACGGATCGCGCCGACGCCGCCGCCGCCGAGTCGGCGGCGCGCGCGCTCGCCGCTGCGGCGGCGGAGGCGGAGGCCATTCTGGTGGCCGGCCCCGAGGGCGCGGACCCGCTGGACGCGCGCACACCCGCGCGCGCGACGACGTCGGGGGACGATTTCGGGGCGGCGCGGTCGCTCGTCTCCGCGGCGCGGCGCGCGACGGTGGACGCCGGCTTGCGCGCGGAGGAACTGGCGTCGCTCCGCTCGGCGCTCGCGGGCGAGATGGCGGCGGCGCGGCGCGCCGAGCGCGAGATGGCCAAGCTTCGCGCGAAGCTGCACGACGCGGAGGCGGACGCACACGCCGCGTGGGCGGCACTCGATGTCGAACGCGCGCGCGTGACCACCTCAAAGGTTGCTTCCGAATCCGCGGCCGGCGCCGAAGCCGCTCCCGCCGTCGACGCGCGGACGCCGGCGTCGTCCGCGTCGCCGCCGAGCGCGTTCAATCTCCTGTCGCTGGTGTCTCCGTCGCTCACGCGATCGCCCGGCCGCGAGGCGATGGAGACCGAGCGCGCGGCGCTGGACAAGGTCGTGGCGCACCTGAACGCGCGTCGCGCGCGTCCCGAGGCGCGCGGGTTCGCCGCGCTCGAGCGCTTCGGCGGCGCCGCCGGGGCGAACGCGGGCGAGGCGACGGCGCGCCGGATCGCGTTCTTCTGTTTCAAGTTTTGGCAACAGCTCGCGGCGACGTCGGCGACGCCCGGACGCGCTTCGACCCCGGGAACGCCGAGTTCTTTGCCCCCCTCGACCCCATCCGACGAGTTCGCATTCGACGTGGACGTCGGGATTCAGCCCGGAAGCCGGGAGGCGGCGACGCGCTCGACGGTGGCGGGTCCCGCGTCGCCGTCGCCGCCGCACCCGCCGGCGCCGTTGCCGCGGTGGGAACCGAGCGCGGCGGCGGCGACGGATTCGCCGGCGATGATCGACCTTCGGACGCCGCCTCTGGAGCGCTGGGCGAAGCGGTGAGCCCCGGGACGCGGGACGCCACCGACGCGCGTGATGCGCGTGGTGCGACGGAAGGGTGAGAGTAAAAGAGGCGCGAAGTGACGCGCGAGCGTAGGTATGGTACGTTAAGAGCGGTGTTCTCTCATGAAAAGCGCTCCCGAAAAAGAATGTGACCTACGCACAGGGCGCCGATGATTAGCGAGTCGCGGCACCCTCAGCCGCGCGCTGCTCGGCGCGGGGGGTGTACAGCTCACGCCTCTTGTCGCGGCGGGAGGGCTTGCCGTCCTCGCGCCCACCCTTCTTCACGTAATCAACCACGCGCACGGTCTTCTTGCCGTTGGCGCCGGGCTTGAAGAGCACCTCCCCGTCTCTGAGCGCAAACAGAGTGAAATCCTTGCCGGTGCCGACGCCGGGACCCGCGTGCACCTGGTGGTATCGGAACGGACGAGGGGAACGCGCAGGTCAGGCTCAGGTCGTGTGAATCGCGCGAGAGCGCGGACGAGGCGAACGCGCGGGCGCGCGCGGACGCCCGCGGCTTCGCCTTCGGAGCGGATAAAATCGCCACCTTTTTCCTTCGCAGGGTTTCAGGGTTTTGGCTCGCGGCACGTCACGAGGGGGGGTGGGGACGCACCTTGTTGCCGCGCTGGCGGATGATGATGTTGCCGGTGGAGACCACTTCGCCGCCGTACTTCTTCACGCCCAGGTACTGGGGGTTGGAGTCGCGGCCGTTCTTGGTGGAGCCGGTACCCTTCTTGTGCGCAGCCTCCACGGTGAACGCGCGGACGGGCGCGCTGGTGGTGGTGGGCATCGCGGCGACGCGGCCGCCGGAAACGGCGGCGTTGCGCGCGGCGAGGCCGGCGACGACGGTGTGACCCATGAGAGCGGCCATGATGCTCGTTTGAGTAGCTGACCAACGACCGTGCGGAGCTCGGCGCGTTGCGTTATGACGGCACGCGCGCGGACCGGCCGGGACGTACCGCGGCAAATCGCCTCGAGACGAAGATAGGGCTTTCGGAAGCGCGTCCACGTCATCTCACAGAACGAAGAGTCTGAGAGAAATGATTAAAAACGTACATAGAGGAACCAGTCACACTTTTTTACGTAAATTTTACCGCAAAAGCGCGCACACTCGTGTACTCGTGTGCGCACTGACGACGATTTCGCATTTCACAAAACGCGATTGTCGATTTCTTCCGAAGCGCGTCACCGCGTCACCGCGCGCGTCACCGCGTCGCCGGCTCGTCCCGGGACTAGTCCCGCGTCCTCTTCCCGAGGGACGGGTCCGGCCCTCCCCCCACCGCGGCGCGCCACGCGCGCGCCTCCCCCGCGGCCGCCTCGAGCGTCCGCCGCACGCCCGCGCGGTACTTCGCCGCCTCCCGCGCCGCCGCCGGGCCCGCGAGCGCGGCGGCGGCGGCGCCCTCCGCCGACGCGAGCGCGGCGTCTCCCGCGTCGAGCTGCTCTACGAGCGCGGCGAGCGCGCCGCAGAGCGCGGCGGCCGCCGCGGGCTCGCCCTCCGAGCTCACGGGCACAACCCTCGGGTCCTGCGCGCACGTCGCCAGCGCGGCCGCGTCCGCGGTGAGCACGCGCAGCGCGCCCATGAGCCCCGGCGCGACGCCTTTGGCGGCGCGCGCGGCGTGCGGCGAGAGTTGCAGCCGCCACCTCTGCAGGCAGGCGCTCCGCGCGCGCGTCACTTCCGCCACCTCCCCCTGCGGGAGCTCCAGGGACAGAGGCACGTCGTCGTACGGGTTGTTCTCGACGCAGAATCCGTAGAACAGCAGGAGCTCGGCGTTGGACTTGGCGCCGTAGCTCACGAAGACCTCCTCTTCCCGCCGCGCCGAGCGCGCCACCGGCACGTGCAGCGCGCCGCCGCGCAGCCGGCTGTACCGCACGGCGTGCGGCCACACCGAGTGGTTGCACAGCAGCGCCACCGTGGGCAAGCACGTCACGGGCGCACCTTTGGGGATGTTTTCGAACGGCACTTCGTTCACTTCGTTCGCGTTCGTCTCTCCTCCGTCCGCGCAATCTCGCAGCACCGTCATGCCGTACGCGTTCCACGCCTCGGCGGCGCCGCGGAAGGCGTCGAACGTGTACGCCGCCGCGGGGAACGCGTCGGGGTAGTGCTCGGCGAGCGCCGGGAACAGCGCCGCGTACTGCCGCGCGAGCGTAGAGCGCGTCTCCATCGCGTCCGCACACACGGGCGTGCCCCCCAGCAGCGCGGCGGTGGCCTCGGGGGGCCACGACGCGGGCGTCAGCGCCGCGCCGGGAGGGGGGAGGGCGGCGAGCAGCGGCGCCCACGGCGACGCCGCGCCCAGCACTTCGCGCTCGTACACCAGCCACAGCGCGGCGACGGTGTCCTCGCCGAGCGCGGCGAACGTGCGGTACGCCTCGCCGCGCGCGCCGGGCTCGGCGAACGCGTGGTGCACGGTCCACAGCGTCTGCGAAGGCACGCGCACGGCGTCCGCGCCCGCGGGGAGGTCCGCCGCCGCCGCCGCGCCGCGGCCCGTGCTCGGGAAGCGGGCGGGGACGATCGAGACGCGGACGGAAGTCTCGGAAGTCTCGGCGCCCGCGCCGGAGGTGGACGCCGCCGGGCCTCCCGCGCGCGTCCAGGCGATCATGGCGTCCCCCACGCCCGCGTCGTCGGGGGGTGCCGCCCCGGCGGCGCCCGCGTCGTCGCCCGAGGGCGGGGCGAGCGCGGTGTCGCACAGCGCGCGCGCCACCGGGAGCACCGCCGCCGCCGCCTCGCCCGCCTCGGTGAGGAGCTCGAGGACGAGCGCGCACGCCGCCGTCTCGTTCCGCGGCGAGAGCGCGACGCGCTCGCGCTCGCCCTTAACGGGCGGGGTCATCGCCCACGCGGCCCATCCGGCCGCAGGCGGGCCGAAGTACACCTCTCGGTCGTCCAGGCTCGCCACCCGCGCGCACGCCAGGAGCCGCGTCGCCGCATCTGGGGATGCCAACGCCACGACCGGCGGGTGCAACCCGCACTCGCGCAGGATGCCGTCCCGCAACCCCGTGTGCTCGTCCTGCGGCATCGGCACACCCATGGAGTACTCCATGGCCACGGGAGGCGAACCCACCCCGCGCCCGCTCGAGTGGCGTCGGACGAACGCGCCGGGCGACGTTCTCGGGAAACAAACATCATCCCGACCCGGAAAAAACGACTCCTCAGGGGAAGCTTGGAAAAAACGACGCCAAAATGGAAAGAGCGCTCTTCGGAACCCGCCGCGCGGGTATTCGCCACGAGCGGCGGCTAGAGCCTCGCTCGCTCAAACGTCGTGAACGAAAACGTGAACGAGCCGCACATTCAGTACCGGAAGCTATGACACGCCAAAAAACATTTTATTTCTCGCACACCAAGCACCCCATGAGCCCCCCCGGCGCGAGCTCGTAGAACGTGGCTTTCCCGAACCCGGCGGTGATCGCGATGTCCACCAGCTCCGGGCCGGTGGGGTACCGCTCGATGGACGGCTTCAGGTACCGGTACTCCGCCGCCACGCCCATCGCGTCCGCCGCGGGCACCACCACAGTATCTAAAATAAACCCCTGCACCTGGTTCACCGCCGCGTTCGTGGAGTTGTTGAAGTCCACCACCGCGGCTTTGCCTCCCGGCTTGAGCACGCGCCGCAACTCCGCCAGCGCGCGCGGGACGTCGCTCACGTTGCGCAAGCCGTACCCGATGGTGGCACCGTCGAAGGACGCGTCCGGGTGCGGCAGCGCCAGCGCGTCCCCCTGCTGCCACGAGATGGGGGACAGGTTGTACCCCGCGGGGTGCTCGGTTTCCTTGGTCGCCGCCACCTTGAGCTGCGCGGCGGCGAAGTCCAAACCGACCACCTCGCCGCTCGGCCCGACGGCGTCCGCCAGGCGCAGCGCCAAGTCGCCCGAGCCGCAGCACACGTCGATGGCGCGGTCGCCTTTCTTGACGCCGGTCCACTTAACCGCCGCGCGTTTCCAAACCCGGTGCAAACCGAGCGATAAGACGTCGTTGAGCTGGTCATACACCGGCGCGATGTCGTTGAACAGCTCCTGGCGCTCCTCCGCGGCGGCGGAGCTGTATTGCTCGTCGGGGCGGCCGGTGATGAATTTCTTCTCCTTTTCGGGACGCCGGGAAGGGGACGACGTCGTCGTCTCCGCGGCCGTCGACGAGACCGCGGTCTCCACGGTCGTCGCCGCGCCCGCGTCGATCGGCGGCACGGCGGAAGTCATCGAGCCGTTCTTCGCGTCGTCTGCGGGGTTCGAGAAGACCGGGACACACGGGGTCGGGGGGTCAGTCCGTGATCTCCTGGTGGATAGATAGGGCGAGACGTGGAAAATGCATCGCGCGGAGACGTACCCGCGGAGGCGGCGAGACGCACGCCAGCGCCCCTCGCGCCGACGCGCGCACGCGAGACGCCGACATTGACTCGCGGGCGAGCCGTGCTGACAGTGTGCACCGGCCCGGGAGCGACGGCGAGGCACTGCATCTCACCCGCGCAAGCTTCGAGTGGTACGCCTCGAGGCGTCGCTTCCAGAGACAACTGGCTCTCCCTCGACGGATCCCGACGCAACAGAGACCGGACCCACAAAAATGTCCCGGGCGGCACCGCGGCTTTTCTCGAACGACAACACCCTCCATTCGGCACTCCGTCGGACGCGTCCGTCGGCAGGCACCGGGGTTCAATCCAGCCGCGCTCGCCGCACGGCCTCGGGCTGTTCTCCCTCGAACGCGCGCGGAGGCGCGACGGCCACTCGCGACCCGTCCCAGCCCTCTCGCGCGTCCCCCGGCCGCCCCCGCGTCGGCCCCTTCCGAGGGGTGTTCGAAACCGTCGCGCCGTGGGATCGGTCGCCCGAGGCTGACGCGATGGACGACGAACGCCTGAAGTCGGGCGCCGCGGGCGAGACCTCCACCGCGACGGATGTCACGTCCGTAGTGTGCGCCCCTTTCCGCGGCGCGTACAGGTGGATCCACAACCTCGCGGACGCGGTCGGGTGGCAGCTCATCGCGTTCGTGGGGTCGTGCCACTTCGGCCTGAAGGGCGCGCTGCTGGGATTGGTCGGCCACGCCAGCCTCCCGTACGCGCAGCGCGTGTTGAAGCTGAGCGCGGAGCAGTCGCAGCGGTACGGCATCGTCGCGATGTTCCCCTGGAGCATCAAGCCGGTCGTGGGGATGATCTCCGACGTGCTCCCGATCGGGGGGTACAACAAGCGCTACTACATGTTCGGCGCGTCGCTTCTGGGCGCGGGCGCCGTGACGTACCTGGCGTCGGCGACGCTCGGCGACGACGACGCGTCGGCGATGACGTACGTCAGCGCGCTGGTGCTGATCAACCTGCAGGTCTCCGTGGTGGATTTGCTGACGGAGGGGAAGTACACGGAGAAGATGTCCGAGATGCCGGAGGTGTCCTCCGATGTCGTCTCCTTCGTGTGGCTCGCGCTCACCGCGGGCGGCGTCTTGGCCACCGTCGCGTCGTTTTTCGTGTTGCCCACGAAAAACTACCGGCTGCTCTACTGGTGCGCGGCGCCGTTCGCGCTGCAGGCGGTCTTCACCAGCGCTTTCGGCGTGCTGCCGGAGACGAAGACGACGAGCATAGGGGCGTCGATGATCAATCGCGAGCTGCTCGCGAAGCACGCGCCGCTGTTCGTGATCGGGACGTTCATGGCGTTCGTGTGCGCCGCGCTCGCGGCGGCGCAGCTGCTGACGACGGACATGTTCTTCGAGCTGTGGTTCACCGCGGGGTGCGCGCTGGCGTTGTCGGTGGCGATGTTCTTCTGCATGCCCGCGCGGCTGGCGAAGGCGACGCTGTTCCTGTTCCTCACGAACACCACGTCCGTGTCGTTCGGGTCCGCCATGCAGTACTGGTTCACCGTGGACGAGCAGTGCAACCCGGGGGGGCCGCACTTCGATTACCTCTTCTTCACCGTGTACACGGCGGTGATCGCGCAGCTCTTCGGCGCGCTGGGCATTTACCTGTTCAACGCGTACTTCTCGCGGTTCCGGATGCGGCAGGCGCTGATGATCAGCGCGCTCATCTCTTCGATGGCGTCCATCGGTGATTTGGTGATGGTGATGCGCTGGAACCTGCGGTGGGGCATCCCGGACAAGTGGTTCTACCTGGTGGGCGACACCATCCTGGAGCCCATCGTCGGGATGATGGCGTTCATGCCGGGCACCGTGCTCATCAGCAAGATGTGCCCCAAGAACATGGAGGCGACGACGTTCGCGATCCTGGCGAGTTTCTCCAACCTGGGCAACGCCCTCAGCGGGTCCTTCGGGGTGTTCGCCATGCAGTACGCCGGCATAAAGACGGACGTCGCGGAGGACGGCGAGTGCGACTTCACCAACCTCCCGACGCTCATAGTGTTGTGCGGGATG
>Ga0255756_1004743_pt1 | contig 13035 bp, 3 predicted proteins | sample 011ome_20_FD_179956 | JGI IMG/M metagenome (GOLD analysis project Ga0255756, IMG submission 179956) | Coastal salt marsh microbial communities from the Groves Creek Marsh, Skidaway Island, Georgia - 011509CT metaG (version 2) | ecosystem: Environmental > Aquatic > Marine > Intertidal zone > Salt...
CGACTTCATGAACGGAACCGCCATCGGCCCACATATCATCGCCGCAGCGAGGGCATTCACTGTGGCTGTCAGTAACGGTTGTATTCTCGACATGGGAACAGGTTTGGCAGAACCGCCAACGGGTTAAATCTTCCGATGACATATCAAGCCGAGAGATTTCGACCTGTCGCCCATTCGCATAGAATGTCTGCCCCAGCGCAAATTCACTGAGAGCTGAGCTAGCGGGTCGTTGGTACTCAACGGAGAACAAATTGTCCTCATCAGATGCAGCGTTGCCTTCTCGACGGGATAGTAGCTGGGTGAGCTTCACGCCCTCTTCAGGGAATGCGTAGTTGGGAAGCCGACCGCGGTCGGTGAGGAATTTAATAACAGGCACATCATCAATACCCTTGCGAATGAGTCGATTGATCTCTTTTCGATCCTGCTCTATGGCAACTTCAAGTTTCTTAAATTCCTCTGGGGTAAACTCGGCTTCACGGGCTTTGAGCTTACGCTTTTCTTTCGTGAGCTCTTCACGTTTATCTACCAGACGCGCTCGCTCCATGTCGGCATCATCGAAGGCTTGAAGGACACTCCAGCGCATTGATTTGGGCTCGTCAGAGACAACAAAGTTTTTAAGCCGCTCGACAAGACTAGTTTGCGCTTGAACATCATCAGGCAGGAGCCCTATAAATGCATTTGCTAGAGCTTCGCCTTCAGACGTTGTGAAGGTCAACCAATCCATCGGGAATCCGGCAGTATGCCCGGCCTTACGGCGCTTTCTCACATCACTCACTTTACCGAAATCGCCTTTTATCTTTGAAGCAGCGACATAAGCATCCAGCGTAAATGCCGTTACCTGGCGAACTAGCACCGACTCTGCCGCGATATACACACCCGGGGCTTTTACCTCGCCTTTTAGCATTGGCGATGGATCTTCCCAGAATTGCAGATCGTGCGGGCGGGCGTTGGCTAATACTAAATTGAGTGCGTTCCCATCCCGGCGTCCCGATCGACCCATACGCTGCACGTAGTTAGCTTCTTCCGGCGGCACTGAACACAGGAGCAACGTAGACAGGTCACCAATATCGATACCCATCTCCAGCGTGGGCGTGGCAGAAATTAGGTTGGGTGCCCAAGGCGTTTCGCTTTCAATAAAACCTTTCTCTATGGCCAGGCGCGTATCCGCATCCAGTAGTCCCGTATGTTCCCGTGCCACCACACGGTGTGTCCGGTCGCTATTCAAAGCCCTGAGAAGCGCGTTTTTAGGCACGCTATCTGCGGCTCGCAACACACCCTCACAGGCTAAACGCGAACACTTCATTCCATCTATCCAGGGCGTATTCTGACTCAATACAACTTCTCGCCGATTACAGCAGTCACAGGCAAACTGTGAAACGTCAGTGCTAACGTTAATCTGTTGAGAATCGAGCAAATACCCGAGAGGACGAGTATCCTCATCACCCTCTCGCGAGATCCCCAATAGCCAACCATCACTTACTAAGCGGTCAAACAGTAGTTGATAGATGTCGCGTGGGTGCGCGAGCGAAAGTTCGCCACTAAGCAATGAACGATAGAGCCAGTCTCTAAACCAGTTGGTCAAGGCATCACTGTTCAAATTGTCGAAATGCGTCAATCCTCCACGAAGCGACACGGGTCTCGGAGCCAAACCATTCCTTGGACTCAATGTTGGCATTATCCGCGCTAATCTTAGGGTTGCTCCAGCTGCATAATCGCCTAACCAGCCATCACGGCGAGATTTTTCAATTGCTCGCACAAGATAAGGGTGTGCAACCGAGCCTTGTTTACGAAGTCGCCGCAGGACACCAAAAACAAATTGGCACAGCTGTGCTGAGTCAATATCCGCGATATCCGAAAATTCATTCATTAGCTGCTTACCAAACTTCTCAGCAGTTTCACTCAGTTGCTCAATAGCAATATCTGCACTTGCTATCCCGTGCCCTTCCAATGAGCTTAGCAGGTGCGATTTATAGGTTAGATCCTCGAATATTGACCAACCCAAGCGCCACTCAACACCTCGCAGAAGATCGCGAGACTCAATCGCTTTATCGGCGTTGACCAACTCTTGATAGGCACGCCGCCAGGTAAGGTCACGCGGTATAAAAAGAGCAGTAAATCGATCGGCGTCCATTTCTGCGTGCAATGCTTCAGGCAGATCCGAGAAAAGTGAAGCAACGGTTTGATTACCCGCTTCCGGGTTGCTCAGTGCTTCGTACAAGGCCTTTTGTATGACCGACTGAGTATTACGCACCTCAGTAACAGCGCCCCGCTGGGCAGCGTCTTGGACTGAATCCGAGAAGAGTAAAAAGCGAGGTTTATCAACCGCGTTTTCTTCGTTTTGTTCGGAGGTAAAAAGGATTGAACTAACGGCTGCTGTCATTCGGGTCGAACGAAGCCCGAAGAGAACGAGCCCTTGCGCATTACCACAGGCGGGGCAGGTATGATCTACCCGACCATCGGTAGCAGGCATATACATCCATACAGGGATCTTGCCGTCTGTGCGATCAAGCTGGCGTTCATCGCGTTCAAATTCCAGGGTATCAGGGTTCATCAGCCCAGGAAAAACCAGTTGGTTGGCGGCTTTTTTAGCCCGTAGTGAAAGTTTGTCGGTGTAGAACAGTCGCAACTTATCAGCGCTTGAACCATCGAAAAACTCGTTATAAATAACATCGAGCGGAGCGTGATACGAAGCAGACCCCACGTTCTCACGACCAATGTGCGCCGTTGAGCCACAGCGCTGACAGTTCACGATGGGCAGTTTTTCTTCTAACTGCACAGCGTCCAAATCATCTGCATGGTGAAGATCGCTGGGTACGAGTCGCTCGTCTTCAAAGTGAGGCAAGCTCGCTACCATACGCGCCATTTCGCGCAGCCAAACCTGGATGCGAAGACTAAAAAGCGGTCTTAGGGCTTCTGGCTGACCGCTGCGCGCCCAACTAATTAAGGAAACTATCAACTCTGCCAAGCCATGCACCGTTTCGTCGCTCCAATTTCGAAGCGGCTTTGCTTGAGCCAGCGACGCGCTCAGGTCATCCATACTAATCGGGCCCGCGTGCTGGTCAATGGTTTCAATGAGTCGCTGACCGACCCAGTGCTCTTTAATCAGGCGGCCAAGCGTCAATCGAAATTCCGCACTGTCGGGCGAAGATGTATAAAGTGGCGCAAGGTCCGGGTCATCTTGATCGTTAAACAAGCAGGCTGCCAAAATTTGAGCTGCTGCAGTTTGCGAGCCGTTTTCGGCTGCCTTTAGCGCATCCAGCACGGCTTCTGGATCAGGCGTATCAAAGTACTCGACCATTTTTAGCGCATCGCTAGCCGAGACCCGTGTTTCGCGAACCACCGCATCACCGAGAAAGCGCTCACCGAAAATTGTTTCCGCATAGGTAATCAGATCTACTACCGCATCGTCGCCAGAGCCCAAGGTCGCCGAAGAGCCGACACAGATAAGGTGATCTTTCGGCATGTCTACACGGTGTTTGACGCGGCGAATAAGCAGTGCCAAATCAGAGCCCTGCGCCCCATCAAAGGTATGCATCTCATCCACTACAAGAAATCGCAGTGTCTCGTTGCCATTCTGTGACCACAAAGGCAAGTCATCACCACGCAGCAAAAGATAATCTAACATCTTGTAGTTGGTTAAAAGAATATCTGGGGGATTCTGTCGTAGCGTTTCACGACGCGTAATCAAGGAATCAGGGGTAACCACATCACTGGCATGCCGCGGCTCGGCATCGGCATAAATTCCTGCACGAATGCCATTAAGGGCTGGGTTACCAGTGATCGCGGCTGCGACACGACGCGCCTGATCAGTCGCCAAGGCGTTCATGGGGTAGATCAAAATAGCTTTGATACCCGGCTTATCACTGTGCTGGCGGCAATAATCTAGAATCGGCCAGAGATAAGCCTCAGTTTTACCGGAGCCGGTACCCGTCGCTACCAAAGTGGAGAGCGGCTTCTCTGCTGTTAAGCGCTGAAAGGCTTTTGCCTGGTGGATATAAGGTGCAAATTTTAGCGGGATCTGTGGAAAGGGTTGTGTCCAATTCCCATTAGTATCTTCAATATTCTTGAAGGGAAGATCGACGGTTACCCATGGCCCCTTCATAAAGTGGTTGGGATTATTTAGGAATCGCTCAACCGACCCTTCAAAACCTGAGCTCGTGGTATTCAATGTTGAGTGAACAAGCTCCCGTAAGCCTTGTTCAACATGGCGACCGAGTAAGATGGGGTTCATGCAGCACCTTCTTGCTCAAGCTTTTGAAAATGGTCCCAGGCGCGTTTGTAGTCCTCGACGCGATCACACTTGAAGAATGGGCCAACGAAGCGGCGTTCAACTGTTTTAGGGCCATCTGGCATTGTGTCATCGATGGCTGTGCAGACAAGCTCGGAGGGATTTGATTCGAGGATGGATTCCCATTCCTTGCGGCCAGGACTCTTCCCTTTTTCGTTGAGATAACCTATGCCAGGTAGCCCTTTCGAGCAGGTCCAGACGATCCTACCGTTTTGATCGTACCAAGTGCCATTTTGGTTTTCCTGAAGCACGTTAAAGTATATTCGGTACATTTCAATTAACTGGTCAAGACTAAACCCAAGTTTTCGCGCCACCAAAATATCAATTTCGACCATAGCCAGATATCTTGGAAACTCTGTTCTTAAGGGTGATTTAAAAGTCCACTCTGGCTGAAGAGTATCAGCGTCATCGGCTATAAGTGATGAATGATTTTGCGACCAGTTCAATTGCACCGATTTATAAATCGTGTCAGACCAAATTTTCGCGTAATTATTATTTAAAGCATTTAACTTAAGAATCCGATAATGACATTCAAGTCCTAGATTTGAATACCTAAAATTAGAAAAGTTAGATGGCATAATATCGCTGATCGATGAGGCTTTTACCAAGAAATCCATTATCAGCGAAGTGGATAGTGATGCTATGTTTAATAGCGCATCAATATCCTTAAATGCCACACTCACCACTGTGTGTGTATGAAGCAGAGAGGGTGGAATAAGTGAACCAATTAGGGATCTTTCTCCATTCAACGCCACCATTCTTCGATAGGCTATTCGATAGAAATCGCCATGGCTCTTAGATCGATCCCAACGACAGACAGTCATTCTTCGCCGGTATTCATCATTATCTACTGCTGGTCCGTAATTTGTTCTGGGCAGGTAATCTGAATTTATAATCGTAAGATCAATTACATCGTAATCAGAGTTCTTCCGACTGACCCTTTTGGCAGTTTTAGATAATGGGTTAGATATATGAAACAATGGACCTTGTAAAACCATCGATTCAATCGAGCGGAAGGCTGTATTCCTACGAATTGTCCCGTCGTTTTGAGCGTTTGTTTCATCCCAATGTCTAGACAATTGCCAAGTAGGATTATCATTATCGTCAACAAGAGCCTTTTCTATGGTATTTAAAGCAGAAAGCTGCTTAAAAACATCAAGTGTAGATATTGAGAAAGGCTGAATAAACCGAGCTTCATCTACGGATACACTTTCTTCTTCTGAAAGAGCATGAATTGTTTCGAGAGCCGTTCGATCAATTCTAATTACACGATCTTTGTGCCCGCGCGTATCCCAATTACCCTCAGCATTCTTCTTACCTGGAATCTCTCCATGACCATCTGTGTCCGCATAGGAATCTTCAATCTGCGAGGGCAGAAACCCATTGGTAAATTGATCGAAGTTAACCTCTGTGGGCGTGCCTCGGTATACGTTGAGGCTGAACAACAACTCGTGATGAACCTCAGCGAACATTTTGTTCGTCATTTTATTGCTGAACTCAAAATGCTTCGAGATCCTGCTATACCAATGCCGCCGTAAGTTACCAGCCTTGGGGTCGCCTAAATGGCCGTCTTGATGGATCAGTGCTGCAAAACCTTCCGGAGCAGTTAATCTGAACGAAAGATCCATAAAACAGCGGTAAAGGTTATTCGATCCTCCTCCAATGAAAGGATTCATCACCGGCGATGAGGTCACCTCCATACCACCGCGAGTCAACGAGTACTCATGCAAAAACTCTGATATAGCGCGAGCTTTATCCAAAGCGTTTGGAAGCGCTTTCTTTGCATCGGAGGCTGATAATCCAGCATACAAAGGATCTAAATCCGCCAGCACTTGCCCTTCGTTCCAATTAGGCTTCGCCCATGGTGGGTTTCCTACAATTAGATCAAAACCTCCACGTGCTTTGAGAATGTCGGCAAAGATTAGGTCGTAGTGGACGAACCTCGCATCCTCAGCCACTTTTGTGGCGACTTGCAGCCAGTCATACTCTTCAATAAATGCTTCAACGTTCGTTTCTTGAAAGAGTCCCATATTGTGTTGTGTAGCAGATTTCGCAACTGGCTCATCGAAAAGATCACTCATTCCAACTGCAAAATCATCCTGCGCGCCAGCACTCAGTGACCCATCAGCTGAGAAACCGCCCTCAAGAAGGATGCGCATCCCCTCCAGGAACTCTCTGCGAGACGGTAACTTGTCGGCTTGCTCAATTGGCCAAAGCCATAGCGCGCACCAAGCATCCATTGCGGTTTTGAGACGCTTGAATGGTAGTGTGTTTTGCGCGTGATCCTCACCTAGTAGGCGTTGTTTGAGGATCTCTTTCTTCTGATAACCTACACCTTTTGCGCCCGACATTACTCTATCCGGCCAGATGGTAATTTCATCATTTGCCACATCGCGAGTGCGCACTATCTCAGACGCCACAATATCGAACAGTTCATCTGCAACATCTGTCAGGCGTTTTACGAGGTTAATTTCATGTGACTCAAGCGGTTTGAAGAACCCACCTGCTCGCCATGCCTTGATTCGCGCTTGATGGTCGCCAGCAAACGCCTTGATAGCCTTGTCTTTTTCAAAGGCAGCCATATCCCCAGCGGGGAGTAGCCATTGATAGACGGTGTTTTCCGGCCGTTCCTCTTTCCAGCCTATCTCTTTCGGCGGATTCTTAAACCACAAATCAGCGGTTCTGCCTCTCAATTGAGATGCAGGGTAAACCGCCCGCCGCGCACCTATGAGTGAGTTGCCCGCATGTAGCTGATCGCCGAACCAGGGTGAGAACTCACCTTTATGTAGTCCGTTAAGCCATAACGAGATAGCCCCGAGCTCTACTGCTGTCGGGTTAAGGTCGACACCGAAACAGTTGCGGTCGGCAATGTAAGATCGTACTTTTTGCTTCTCTAGTAGTATCTCTTCTTGTGGAATCACCTGCCCGACTTCAACTTGTTTGCGCTCGAGATAAAGATCAGTCAATTGGTTGGTGGTCTCAACTAGAAAAGCAGCTGAGCCCATGGCGGGCTCGAGAATTTTGAGTTCTAAAATCTCATCAGCCGCTAGATCTTTACAACGCTCCATCAACAGGTGTTTTACCAATAAGCGAGCTAATGGCTCCGGTGTGTAGTAAGCAGCTGTCTTCTCGCGATCTCGCCCAGAAAGCCGATAGGTAAAGGAGCCCTTTAGGTAGATTTTGGCCTGGGTACCTTCGAAGACCACTGCCTCTGGGTTAAATTCAGTGATACGACGTCGTGGCACGAAATAAGTGGGCGCCAGAAGATCCACTTTGTCGACTCGACTTTCTGCTTCTTCATCCTCCTCACCCACTTCAGCGTCGTTCGCTTCATTAACATCCTCGTCAGCATCATCTGTATCTTCAGTTTCGGCCGCCGCGCGGTCTTTGCTGTCGCCTTTAAGCTCGATCATATCCTCTTTAGCCACAGTGCCTGTGAAGGAGATGAGGGTCTCGTAAACTGCACCTAATTGACCGATACCCAGTTTGGAATAAGAAATGCGGCCCGTATTCTTTTTTGATGAACGCAGTGAGAGCTGGCGAATTATTTTCTGTACTGCCTCGTTACGAAGAGACACCGAGTTAAGTAACGGTGTACTTTCAGGGTCGAGTAACGAGACCTTCACTGCCGGTAGTTTAAGCACATGATCTTCGCCAGAGTAAAGAAGCGTCAGCACCTGTTGCAGGCTCTCCCAAAGATACGAACCGATTTTCTCTTGTGGCGTGCGCAGGCGCACTGATTCTAAATCTCGAAGCGCTTCCATTGAGTAGCCACTGGCATAGAGAGGATCTTTCAAGTCAAGAATTCGCAGGCGCGGATTCGATTCAGCATAAAGTAAGAAGAGCAGCCGGTACATGTAACGCAGACACTCGAGTGAAAGCGTTGGGCCGTCAATCCAAACACCTCTTTTAGGTCCGGTTGGGAACTTGCCTCCAGTCACATCGAGCACTTCTTGGCCAAGAATCTCGATTGCATCTCGCACGGTGCGCTTGAGTGATGTAGTCACCGCATTGGCATTGCGCTGAGCCTCTTCCTCTAGTCGATCAGCGATTGGGATGCCAGTGGCGGGGACTCGCGCCTCGCGCGCGACAAGGCAAGCCATGACTCGGAAGGTGTCCCTGTCTTGGCGAGAGAAGATCTCCTGCAGGTCAAACCTTAATACGGAGCGCGCTGGCCATTTGCGCTGATCGACTAACACCCATTGGGAAGCCCCTGCTACCAGTACATAACGTGGCACGTCAGGCAGACCAAAGATACCGTCAGCTAATAGCTCTTCTATCGTTTTTTCAAGCTCAGCATGCTCCTGCTCATCGCTATCATACTGCTCGCGATCAAAGGCCTGCCCCAGCGGATCTGCCTGTTCTTCGCCGGCCGCAGGGGCTGGTGTTTCTATTATCCAAAGCGCCTGCTTGCCGTCTGCGTCGAACGTTTTATTCATCACGCGGGCGAGCGAGCCTGAGTCGAGCGCCAGCGCTTCGCTGGAGCGCTTAACGTCATAGCCGAGCGCTGTCGACACCAGCACCACGCTTTGACTATACAGTTCGTTTCGAAGGTTCTTATCAGTGGTGTTTAACAACTGCCGATAGAGACGGAGATAAGCGTCTGCTGAGCCACTTAATCGGGTGACTGGATTAGCCCCTTCGAGCTCGCGCGACCATCGGCCTGTAATATCTTGAAGCTCAACTTCTAGAACGTCTGATAGCGTGCCCGCAGGAAAAAACTCCGCTTCGTTTTCAATGCCAGTTAAATCCATCGTCTACCCCACAAATACAGCACGTACATCGACGTAAGGATTCGGATCATCGACCATACGCCGTGTCTCTTCGAACCACTGTGACCAATCATCAAACAACTGGCTTATCTCTTTCTTCTGTTTCTCTAAACGCATTTCACGGCCGCGTCTTCGAGGCAAGGTTTCACCCTCGGCCGCTTCGAACTTAATATCGAGTTGTGAAAAATACTGTTTTTCTAGGCTTGAGAGTCGATCCAGAACCTCTTCCAAACTTTGCTCTACCTCGACTGCGCGCTCCTTGCGAAGCGTCACTAAAAGGGTCTGGAAATGATCTACAGCCTGGCGCACGGCATCTCGATACTGTTCTGGATTACCAACTGGCTTCGACGGAATATCGCGGTCGAGACCCACACGCTCGATAAAATGGTTAATCTCTTCTGTTTCGATATTTCCCTGTCTAACGGATACAGCCAACCAACTGTCCACCACCGGTGCGCCCTTCGCGTTTGGTATTGCACCATGAAGAATAAGCACCACCTCATCAGAACTGAGCTTGCCAGCAAGCGAGGCTACAGGTGCACTATGGTCGGGGAAGAACGTGTCGGCCTGCTCAGCAAACCATCGTAATAGCGGGTGGCCCTCCCAAAGGAATTGAATAGCCGGCCAGGAACTCTCTTCAGATTTAGCACGGTCGATGGCGTAATTTATCAGCTCTACTTTGTCTGTAAGCTCAACATCTTCGCTAGGAGGCAGAGCCTCTACTGGCATAAAGCGTTCGTCAACATCTCGATTGCGTGCGTATCCGAGTGTATCGGTGGCGCGCATATCATTCGGCAAGCTAAATCGAATATAACGAGTAGCATCCGTTATTGAAGGCAGCGCATTAAATATTCCTAGCGACGGATCACCTAATTTTGCCAGCATCTTACTGGTGTAGGTGAATGTATCGGGGTAGAGGCGCGGTGGTTCTGGCTCAGATGCACTGCCCGCGGGCACAGCGCCACTTGCGGCGCCTGAATAGTCACCAAATAGAAGATCAAAGTCATCTAAAGATTCATGGTGATCAGCTGCAGTAGCCAGGTTTGTATCCATGAATTGACCAAGCGCCTCAGCACCCTTTCCACCCGCGATAAATTCCGCTAATTGTGCCTCTTCTGAATCCACATCACCCGCATTCAAGAAAACAGCTGGATCACCTACACCTTGGCGGGCCGCTTCATCTTTCTCGACGAGCTTATCGAGCACCCACATCTGACGGATCTTCGGGTGCGTGGTCGCTGCAACAAAATAATAGATTTCGGGGTTTCTATCCTGACCATAACGGTCAATACGCCCGTTACGTTGCTGGAAGCGCAATAACGACCATGGCAAATCAAAGTGGATTAAGCGATGACATTGGAAGTGTAAGTTCAAACCCTCTGACGCCATGTCTGAACAAATCAGGATACGCAGCGCTGACTTCTCCTGCCCAAAATTTTCCAACACTTTCTGTGTTTTATTATCAGCATCCACGCTTCCGCCATCGACACGCCCGATCTGCTCATCAGTAAGGCCTAGATCCTGTTTAAGACGGTCAGATAGCCAGCTAACGGTCGCGATGCGTTCTGAGAAAATGACAAACCGATCGCGGGCTTTCTTTCCGTTCCACTTTAGCTCAGCGAGCAATTCCAGGAGCTTCTGGTACTTTAAGAAGGACGGGGTATCAACCAGCTTGACCTGCTCGAGTAGCGACTCAAGTTTTGCAACGTCTGAGTCTGTGCCGCGAGCTGTACCAGCTTTAACGCGATTAATACGATCTTCCAAGGATTGTCGACAGGCTTCTGGGCTCGAAAAGATCGACTTAGCCAGCGTTGTCCGGAACAGATCAATCGCCTTATTCGATTTTTGCTCATCGTCAAGGTCGAGGTTTAGCTCGGCGATCGAATTATAGACCGCCTCTTCCTCTGGGCTTAGCTCGAAATTCTGGCGCAGTAGGCGTCGTGCCAGTGTCTTCTCTTTGATGGCATCGATAACCTCTGGCGAGGTTCTGAAACGACGTATGACGAGATCTTCAATATCTTCACGCTTTAGCTTTGTCACATCCGGAACACGGGTAGGATCAAGCATGCGGATTAAGCTAGCGAAGCTTTCTTGCGATCCATCGTGGGGTGTTGCGGTGAGAAGTAATAATGAGTCTGCTTTACGCGCCAATAACTGCGCCAATTTCGCGCGCTGGGCTGTTTTACCTGAGCTCTTACTGCGATCGGCTGAGTTGTGAGCCTCGTCAATGATAATGAGATCCCAATACGACTCTTCAAGCGCAGCCCGAATTTGGGCATCTTTCTTTAAAGTATCTATTGAAACAATACTTCGCTCAAACTGATCAAATACGTTGTAATGCGCAGGAATTTTGTTTCTCATGCGGCGTATGGCTGCGCTGTCTAAACGAGCAAGCGGGATCGAAAAGCGCGTCCAAAATTCCTTTTGGAACTGCACCAGCATAGAGCGTGTGGTTACCACCAAGATCCTGTCACCACGTCCACGCAGCGCTAGCTCTGAAGCTATGAGACCAGCCTCGAGAGTTTTACCCAAGCCTACGTCATCTGCGATTAATAGGCGGACGCGATCCTGCTTGAGCGCGCGCTCAACCGGTACACGCTGAAATGAGAGATCATCGATCGCTGCGCGACCTAACGTTAGTGGCTTACGCGAAGTGGTTGGAGTCGCTCTGAAGGATGCCGCCAGGTATAACTTAGTATCGATTATGCCACTGGAGTGATCTGCAATAAGCTCTATTTCGGCTGGATCGAGCACTTTGAGCGAGGGCTCTAGCTGCAATACAAATGACGCCTCTTTACCCTTAGTAAGGCCGGCGATACCCTTGCAGGATATGATTTTGTAGCCATTGTCGCGAGACTTGATTCCGAGTACTTTCCAGGGGGTTGAACGAATTTGAACAACAGCGCCAGGTGTGGGGACTTGAACTGACATACAATTCCTAAAAATGAAGACGTATTAATGACAATACTTAAGCCTTAATAGACGTAAATTTATCAAAGGCTTGCTGGTAAACCCCTCGCGTTACCTCATCGACAACATACAGGCTCGTGGTTTCAAACCCGCTTTGTACTAATGCGTTTATGGCAATATCTGCCGCCAATTCTAAGGGCCATTTGTACACCCCTGTGCCCATCGATACAAAGGCTATTCGAGTAGCGTCCGGCACCTCTCTCTTAATATCTAAGGCTGATTTATACGCCTGAGCAAGTCCTCGCTGTTCTTCGAGTGTGCCATAAATGTACCGAGGGCATACAGCATGAATGATATAGCTAGCGGACAAATTAAATGCAGGTGTAATTACGGCCTCACCAGAGCGTAAGGGTCCTAGAATCTTTGCAGCTTTTTCAAGCTCAGGCCCCGCAGCTCTATGGATTACCCCCGAGACGCCGCTGCCAGCTAGCAAAGACGGATGCGCGGAGAATACGATCACATCGGCCTTACTTTTTAGGATATCCCCAACGATTATCTCTAACATAAATGGCCGTTCACCAGTTCCCTTCGCTTATCTTCGAGCTTGCTGGTCCCAGCTTTACTACGTTTGTCGTATCAACTGGCTCGTTATCTGCAAGCGCTTGCTCTCCTAATTTTATTGCTTTGGCAGCGACGCTGTCTAAACCTGCCAGTTTTTTTGAGCCATCCATGGCCTCTAGCTTGTCATCGTAGTATTCAAACCAGGGAAGCCCCGCCTTCGCGTAGTCAGCTGATGAGGGCTGGCGCCCAGGCGTGGGGTTAGCGGTCGCCGCTGTCCACTGGGCGCTATTGAGGATATGCACGAAACACCGACTGGAGTTGTCGGTGTCCCACACGTCAAACCCGTACTCGTCTTCATAAATTTCTTGCCGCATCAAGCCACCGGGAGCGATGCCCATCGAATCACACTCTGGGGCTTCCATTAAATACGCGCATAAATCGGCGCTTTCGTATTTACTCGTTGTTGTTTGCATTGCTTCATAACACTCACGCTTCATGGGATAA
>Ga0255756_1004752_pt1 | contig 13018 bp, 9 predicted proteins | sample 011ome_20_FD_179956 | JGI IMG/M metagenome (GOLD analysis project Ga0255756, IMG submission 179956) | Coastal salt marsh microbial communities from the Groves Creek Marsh, Skidaway Island, Georgia - 011509CT metaG (version 2) | ecosystem: Environmental > Aquatic > Marine > Intertidal zone > Salt...
CCCACTGGATAACGTTGTAACGAACATCCATAGGGTCGGCACCCTCAGGCAATACCCTGACCTGAAAGCCATCAATGTAGCCCGCCGCCTCAAAGGCCTGATTCCACCACGACGCGCCTTCGATGAGCGCGCTGCGAATCGGCTCGGGCACCCCAGCATCGACGTAATACACGATCGGCTCAACCGCCTCACTGCGCTCGCGCTCGGGGTGCTTTTTCTTGAGCCGATGGCGCCAGGCATAGCCGCGCTTCACCGGCTCGCCCAGGGGCGCGCCATAATCGTAAAACAAACTGCTCTCACCGCCATCGATAAACCCGGCGCGCGGGTCATAGGGCAACGGCGTGTAGCCGTCATCGGGTAAGCGCACAAACGAGTGATGTAAGTGCAAGGTCACCGCACCCGCATCGGGGGCTACCGTCTCCAGAATTTCTCCCTTGGGGCGGCCGACAAAGGTCACCAGGGCATCGACTTCGGTGTTATCGGGAAATGCCTTCGAGCGGGAGCGGTTAACGACAGAGCGCTGACTATCGATGGCGTAGGATCCTTCTCCCCGACCCTCTAACAGCGCCGCGAGTCCGAGCGCATCCCGCTGGGCGAAGGCTGTCAGGTCGATAAGAACCGTTGTCCCTCCCTCTTGGCTTCCGCCGCTGGTGGCATCCCCATCTGTAACGACGGCTTGCTCGGCGACGATATCGAATCCCCACAGTACGGAACGAGCAAAGGCTTCGTTTACGGCGCGTTTCTCTGCGCTGTTGTCAGTCGTCGCCCGGTAGCGGGTGTTGAGTGCTACCAACAAAACCCGGGGTCCCACGCGCTCAAACTGCACCAACTGGGTTTCCCCCAGCCGACCGCGATCGAGACCCAGATCATTCGAGCCCAGGCCCTGGGACAGGCTGGGGTAATAAATCAGCGGCTGGTCAAAGTCAGTGACCTGGGCGTAAAGCTTGCCCTGACTCTCATGCCAATACAGCGACATAAACCCGGGCTGGTGCTCGCTAGCAGCGACTATGTCAGCATAGGCACTGTTCTCCGTAGCCCTCGCTTTGGCACTCGAATTAGCACTGGTAAGAGGCGCACCAAAGGCAGTAACACAGACGAGCGCGAGAGTCGCTAAGCCAGTTTGTAGCGTCCTCGGTACAAATCCCGTGAAAACAAGGGCCGATCTTAGCCACTGATCAGAAGTTGGCATGGAGGAGCTTCGCGGCATAGCATCACCTTTACTCATTAACTGGGGCCGCTAACCATCAGTGAGGCGGCTAGTTGCGCGTTTCAGGAGCCATAAAAACTCCCTGTGCCCTAAATTTAGAGACCTTCGCTCCCAATTACTACTGCCGCGGCAAATAGGACGGTCGCCAAGGCCTGCTCGGGCTTCTGGTTTATTGCTCAGGTATACTCCGCCCTCGCCTTACGTGACCGTGAACCCCGGAGCGGTGTCCTTGGTTTCAGACAACAACCCAATGCGCTCAACTCTTTCCATGGCGGTCACGCTGGCGCTACCTCTGTTGATTGCTCAAAATCTGGCTGCCTTGGACGTTCGAGCGCAATCTAGCACGACACAAATTGCACTCGATCGGCCTGTAGCAGCCAAAGAAACCGCGGAAACCGAATCGGCGGCAACAGGTGGCGAGCAAACTCGATCAACGTCAGAAGGAACTGGCAAGCCCGACGGATCGATTCAGCAGCTCATCGTCACGGCGGAGCTCGACTGGCGACCCCTTCCGCTCGTGCCCCCTAGCCAGCAGGATTTGCGCTGCCGTCAGTGTGAAGGCGCATTTGTTGATCCACTCGCCGATCAGATCCCCACGGAACCCGGTAGCACCGACGTGCAGGTCAGCGCCGACGAATCCAGCAGCGATAAACTCAAGCTCAGTTTTCAGGGTGATGTCTCGGTACGACAGGGCAACCGCTCGCTCAGAGCCGATTCGGTTCAGGTCGATCGCAACCAGCAGATAACCACCGCCGAGGGCAACATTGGCTATCGAGAGCCTGGAGTGGCCCTGCTCGGTGATAGCTTTGAATACGATTCGGGCACCCGCGAAGCCACGATCACCAACGCCCGCTTTGTCCTGCACCAAACCCAGATGAGCGGGACCGCTAATACACTCGAACGGCAGAGCACCGGACAGATCGATATCGATGAGGGCGCCATGACCTTTTGCGCCCCCGATGATCCCCAGTGGTTTATCAAGGGCGATGACATCACCATCAATCCCGCAGATGGCATGGCCGAGGTCAAACACGCCACCCTCGAAGTGGGCGGCATACCGGTTTTTTATCTGCCCTGGATCACCTTCCCCATTAACGACCAGCGCAAAACTGGTCTGCTATTCCCCTCGATTGGCTCGGATACCCGCGGCGGGCTCGACTACACCCAGCCCATTTATTTCAACCTCGCGCCCAACTACGACGCCACCTATGCGCCGCGTTTCATTGGCGAGCGCGGCCTGTTACATCAGGGCCAAGGCCGGTGGCTGAATCCGCTGATCGGTATGTGGGAAGTCAATGGCCAGTTCATTGGTACCGATGACAAATATCGCGAAGAGATTGACCCCACCGACGGTGAGCGCTGGCTGGTAGGGGTACAGCAGCGGGGGCAGTTCGGACCTAACTGGCGCTCAACCATCAATTACAACCGGGTGAGTGACCTCGACTATGTGCGCGATCTCGATAACAGCACGCTGAGCTCGCAACGCCAAACCGCCCTCATGCAGCTGGGACAAATCGACTACCTAGGATCGGATTGGCTGGTCTCTGTACAGGCGCAGCAATTTCAAAGCCTGGCTGATGACATCCGCAACAATTACAAAAAACTGCCGCAAGTTACCGCCCAATACCGAAGTAGTGCGACCTGGCGCGGCTTCCAACCCGTTGGCCTTATTCAATATTCGAACTTCGATACCGATGCCAAACGGGTCACCGGCGAGCGGCTTTATGCTGAGGCGGGGGTGAGCTACCCCATGACCTGGTCTTGGGGATTCCTGCGGCCTACCGCGAAGTATCGCGCTGTGAGCTATGACCTCGATAAGGCCCTGGCCTTACCCGACGCCAAGCCCGACGCGGGGTCCGGCGTCTTCAGCATCGATGGCGGACTTATTTTTGAGCGGCGCGCCTCACTCGGTGGCAAGGGTATGACCCAAACCCTCGAGCCGCGAGTGTTCTATCTCTACAGCGAGTACGACGAGCAATCGGGGCAGCCGGATTTCGATACCGCCGAGCTCACCTTTAGCTATAACCAGTTGTTTCGGGATACGCGCTTCTCGGGTCACGACCGGCTCGATGACGCCAATCAGTTGGCCATCGGCCTGACAACGCGCTTCTTTAGCGACAGCGACGGGCGCGAGCGACTCAGCGCCAGCATCGGGCAACTCTTCTATTTCCGCGATCGTGAAGTGCGGCTGGGCCCCATCGACCCTGCACTCACGGAGAGCACGTCCGCCACCGCCGTTGAATTTAACTGGCTACCCAACGAGGTCTGGACTTTCCGCTCCAGCATCCTCTATGACACCAACGAAAACCGCTTCGATGCCGCCAGCATCCAGCTTAATCACAGGCCCGGCGATGGCCGCGTCTTCAATATTGGCTACACCCTGCGCGAGCCACCGCCCTCGCTGTTAAACCGCCCGGTTACCGAACAGGCCAACGTCTCGGCCTACTACCCGATTAACGACAACTGGCGGATTTTCGGCGCCCTCGAGTATTCTCTAGAAGCCAACGAGGCCGTAGAAGATATGGTGGGATTAGAATACGATGGCTGTTGCTGGCAGGCGCGGCTTCTATACATGCGCTACATCGATACGGCCGGGGGCTTTGCTCCCGATTTCTCAGACCCGAACCTGGAACGCGAAAATGCGGTCCAATTTCAGTTCTCCCTTAAGGGTATGGGTGGCTTCGGCCGACGGGTGGAGAACCTGCTGACAGATATGATTCGAGGATTCAATGATCGCTACTATTGACAGCGTATGCAAAAAGACAAGCAGTACGGGAGCAGTTAAGGATGGGGCTTTTCATGACCTAGCTGCGGGCAACCACCGAGCTTTGGGTGAAAATTTCATGCACAACGCTACTGGCGTCATTAAGCCGGGCACCACTAAAACAGCGGTGCCAAGCAAGGGTTATTTGTTTCAACACCGCGGCTCGCTGCCATGCGCAATAACAAACCGCCTATGGAGTGGCGTATTGGGTGTTGCTTTTTTGCTCGTGAGCATGGCGGTCCCAGCACAGGTCCAAACCCTAGACAAAGTGGCGGCGATTGTCGACGACGACATTATTCTTGCCAGCGAGTTGCAGGAGCGGCTCGGGCTAATTCAGCGCAATCTTGAGCAACGTAATATCGAGCTGCCACCCGATGACGTGCTCTATCGTGAAACCCTCGACCGCCTTATTTTGGAGAGCATCCAGCTTCAACTGGCCAATCGCTACGGCGTGCGGATCCCCGATGCACAGCTCGACGAGGCAATGGGGCGCATGGCCGGTGGCTCAGGCATGACCCTTGATCAATTCCGCATGGCGGTCGAGCAGCAAGGTCAAAGCTACTTCGCCATGCGCGAAGAGATCCGCCGGGAAATGATGATCCAGCGAGTCCAGCAGGGTAACGTCAGCCGCAATATTCAGATCTCCGATCAGGAAGTCGATAATTTCATGGCCACCGAAGAAGGCGAGGCCATGACCCAGCCCGAGTTCCGCGTTGTGCAGGCATTGATTGAGGTCTCCAAAAACGATTCCTCTACTGAAGTGCAGCGCAAGGAGGACTTTGTCGACGGCGTATTGGCATCTATTCTCGCGGGCGCCCCTTTTCAGGAGGCCGTTTCAGTGATGGAGCCCTATGCCTTTACCGGGGGTGACCTGGGCTACAAAAAAATCAATGACATTCCCAGCATGTTTGCCGGCGTCATCCCCAGCCTCAAAATTGGCGATACCGCCAAAGTTGAAAGTGGCGCAGGCTTCCATTTGGTGTACTTGGCCGATGCCCGCGGGCGCGAGCGTCTCGTGGAACAAACCGAGGTGCGGCATATCCTAGTCAAACCTACCGAAGTCTTGAACGAGGAGCAGGCAAGAGATCTGGCCGTCTCGCTGAAAGAACGCATCAATGCCGGCGAGGCTTTCGGCGATCTTGCCAAGGAGTACTCGGACGATATCGGCTCAGCGCAGGAAGGCGGGGAACTCGGCTGGACCAACCCGGGCCAAATGGTGCCTGAGTTTGAATCCGCGATGGCCGCTGCCGAGCTCAACGAGATTACCGAGCCCGTGCGCTCGCAGTTTGGTTGGCACATCCTTGAGGTCACCGGTCGACGCGAGCAGGATATTGCCGACGATATTCGACGCCGGCAAGTGATGGGCTATCTTCACGATCAAAAGTACGAAGAAGAGCTCGACGCGTGGCTCCGTAAGATTCGTGAGGAGGCGTTTGTCGATATCAAATAACGCCCAGCGCGCTCATTGATCCCGACAAGCCCTTTTCTCCCCAGCTCTTCCCGTTGATTCTGCATGGCTAATCCCACCACCAGCAAGATACCGCGACTGGTTCTGACCCCCGGCGAACCCGGGGGCATTGGACCTGATGTAGTGATCATGGCGGCACAACTGGAATGGGATGCGGAATTACTGTGTGTCGCCGACGAGAGCCTACTTCTCAATCGAGCCAGACAGCTGGGCCTGCCACTCATATTGCACCCCTACACCACGGGAGATGCCCCCGTGCAACATCAACCCGGGTCACTACGTATCACGCATGTCAAAGCCCCCGCTCCAGTCGTTGCAGGGCAACTCAATGCCCTCAACGCCCCTTATGTGTTGGCAACGCTAACCTTGGCAGCCGAGCTGTGCCGTTACGACGACGCGCAGGCTTTAGTTACGGGGCCCGTGCAAAAATCTGTGATCAACGACGCGGGGGTTCCTTTCTTCGGGCACACTGAGTTTTTGGCCGAGCATTTCGACTGCGACCGGGTTGTTATGCTGTTGGCCACGGACACTCTGCGGGTCGCGTTGGCCACCACTCACCTGCCACTCACAGATGTCTCACGAGCGATCACTCCGGCCGGGCTTGAGGAAACGCTGCGTATTCTTCATCACGATTGCAAAGCTCTCCTCGGAATTCCTGAACCGCGAATCACGGTGCTGGGTCTAAATCCTCATGCGGGCGAGGGAGGCCATCTAGGTCGCGAGGAAATCGAGATCATCGCTCCGGTAGTTGAAAAGCTTCGCCTCGAGGGGTTGATGCTGACTGGGCCATTATCAGCCGACACTGCCTACAATAGTCTCATGCGTGAACAAACCGACGCCTATCTGGCGATGTATCACGATCAGGGGTTGCCTGTGTTGAAGGCAACTGGGTTTGGGGAAGCGGTTAATGTCACCCTCGGACTGCCCATTATTCGCACATCGGTCGATCATGGCACCGCCTTGACCCTAGCGGGCACTGGGCAAGCAGATGGGGGCAGCATCACGTCGGCCATGAAACTTGCCCTTTCGATGGCCCACAACCGCTTTGGCTCGATGCCATAACCACCACAAGCCATCAGGTATACAGCGCAAGCACCTGCACAAACTGGTAGCATTCGCTCCCGAGTCCATAGCACTAACAAGAGTCTTACTCACCGGTGACTAGCCGAGGGCCGATCGTCGGAACAGACATTGAAATATCCGTACAGAACCAACAAGTAGCGCGAATCACGAGAGCAACAGCAACAATGAACGAATCGAATAATCCAGCTGCAGTATCAAATAACAACACCGATACACTCTGGAGCTTCACCGGCGTAGAGCTAATACCAACCACTGACGAACTCACTCTGCTATTTGACCCCCATACCGGCAAGCGACTACTAGTCCGTCGGGAAGTCGGCATTAGCCTCACCTATTGCGAAGCTTTCCGGACACTGCGGGGTCATGCAGAACATCTGGTGGCCACGCTGCCCCAACTAGGCGGCCAAGTGGACCCTGTTGTCCCGGTGCTCCAACAGGTTCGAGATGCGGGGCTGTTTCGCTCGGCAGATGAGTTACTGGAGCGATTAACCCATGGTGACGACACGGCAGCACTACCCCCGGTTAAAGTCTTCATCATCACCTGTGACCGCCCCGAGGCGCTAGAGCGGCTTCTTGCCAGCATGGCATCAAGCTCAGGCACCCAGATCCCCGAAAGTTTGACGATAATAGATGACTCAAGGGATCCGGAAAATGCTGGTTGCAACCGGGCCATTGTCGACGCCCACAACCATGCCGGTAATTTCCAAGCCAACTATTTCGGCCTCGATGAGCGCAGCGCTTTGATCGCTCGGCTAATCAACAGCCTGCCTGAGCACGAAGCGAGCATCCGATTTCTGCTGGACCGGTCGCACTGGGGCGACCTCCCAACATATGGGCTTGCGCGCACCCTCGCGCTGCTGCTAGGAGTCGGCAAACGGGTCATTATTTTCGATGATGACGTGCTGTGCGAAGCCGTGCGCAACCCGCTCCCCTCTGAGAAAGTGCAGTTTGGCAGCATTACTGGCCGCAAAGCGGTATTTTATTCCTCTAGTGCCGCCATGGCCGAGCACAAGCGGCTACTGCGCGACAGCCCGATCGCCCTCATGTCACGACAACTGGGGTCGACGCTGCCTCAGGCACTCGGTTCGCTGATTCACGGTGACATAAGCCAGGAATCTCTCAGGGGCGCTAACGGCGCCTTTGTAAGGTCCCTGAGTCCTCGGTCCCGGATTATCCAGACACAGTGCAGCACCTGGGGGGATCCAGGCACTGGAGGTGGTCACTGGATTGTAGAACTGGACACCGAATCGATCGACCGTTTACTTACCGTTGAAGGCGGTGTTACCCAAACCGTAGAGGCCAGAGCAGTATGGCTGGGCTATACCGCGCCCACCTTCACAAAACACGGCGTGATGTCCCAGATATCAGGATACGACGCCAGCCAGCTACTGCCACCGTTTCTTCCCGCTTTCCGAGGCGAGGACAGCCTGTTTGCCTGTATGGTGACCGCCATCCACCCAGAGTCACTGGTGCTCAATCATGAATGGGCCGTTCCCCATCACCCGATAGAACAACGCGGGACCCGCGGATTGAAAACTCCCATCCCCGCCGAGGGCGGCGTAGGCTTGCTGACCCGCTGGCTAGGAGAGCAAATTAATCTGTTTGAGAAGCTGGAACCCGAGCACCGACTAAAACAACTCTCAGAGTCACTTGAGCGTTTTGCAACACAGAGTGCTCAAGAAATCACGTACCAGGGTCAGCTGTGGCTCGCCCACTGGCATGCCGCACAGTTGGAGGCCTACCAACGCCAGCTCAATCGGGCCGGGAGCCTGGAGTCACAGAACTGGGCTCGCTACCTTGAACGCGGCACGCAAGAAGTCATGCGCGCCTTGACAGCTGAATCGAGTCTCAGCGCGGTGCTCGCCTTCCCCGTGAATGACGAGAACAAGGTATTGGAACACTTAAAAGAGGGTATCTCGACCTTCGCCGAGGCTTTGGACGCCTGGCCCGACATTTGGAGCGCCGCCTCAGAATGAGGACTTATTCCGCCACTGCTACTCCTTGGGACAGGCTTCCACGACCCCTGAACATCTCAACCAGCGACCACCTTCTGTAAAAATATTTTATTATATTGGTATGCCCATTAATTATTACATCCAGCTGAGATGCACGAAAATAAGTCGCTGCACTCCATGGCTAAGTTAAAAAATACATCATATAAAGCAAAGGGTTAGCAGGGTGTCAGTAACATCAGCTGCACAACCCCCTAGCATCTGGGCGACCGCAACCAGTCAAAAGCAGGTCCCACTAGTCATGCCTTGGTCGGGCCCGGCGCTTGAAAATGTCCGTACTTTTTTGTCACGATTCAGGGTAATCAACTTTTGTTTAATGAGAGATAAAAAAATGAGTCTTGGCGCCAACCCGCTTGCAGCCATCGCACGGTCCAAAAGAATCGCAACCAAACTGAGTAAACAGCTTCCCCTAGAGGAGCTAGAAAAGGCCATCGACCACCTTAAAAGCGCACTGGAGGTCAGCAAGCAACGGGAGCGCGACAAAGTTCAGATCCGCCAAAAAGCAGTGGTCGAAAAGGTGAGCGCCTTACTGGAGGAAGCGGGTCTGACACCGTCGGATCTGCAAGGCAAGCGTCTTAAAAACAAAATGGGGGCGAGCAAGAGAAAGCCCAGCGCAAAAAAAACCGGCCCCAAGAAAGGCACGAAAATTGCACCGAAGTATCAACTAAAAGTCAAAGGAGACATTCATCGGTGGACCGGCCGAGGAAGGATGCCTCTGGTATTCAAAGCCTACGTCGAAAAAGGCGGCTCGCTGGACAAGTGCCTCATCTAGCGGGCATAGATTCAGCTAAGTCTCTGCCGCATAGACCGCCAAGACGTCTGGCACAGCACCATCTTGCCGAATTTTGCCACCCTCCAACCAGAGGGCTCGATGACAGGTTTCTTTAATCGCCTGCTCAATGTGGTGAACCAGAATCACGGTCTTATCCGGCGACAGAAGTTCCTTCAGTGCCAGCCGTGCCTTTTGGCGAAATAGGTGGTCTCCCACCGCCAAGATCTCGTCGAGTAATAAAATATCGGTATCGAGAAGCAAGCCGGTGGCAAATCCGAGTCTTGATCGCATACCCGAAGAGTAGGTTTTGACCGGCTGATCGTAAAAATCGCCGAGCTCGGTAAACTCACCAATGGCCTCCAAGCGCTTCCGGGCTTCTCGCCGCGACATACCCTGCAGCATGGCTGCCAGTAGGGCATTGTCCCGCCCGGATAAATCCCCTTTAAAACCTAGGCCCAGAGATAACAGTGCTACGGTTTTATCCGGATGACGCCACACCTTCCCAGTCGCTGGGGGAAAGATTCCACCTATAACACGCAACAGGGTCGACTTCCCGGCTCCATTTCGACCCACCAATCCGATTCGCTCACCCTGTCGAATCTCTAAATCTAGATTATTCAACACCTGGTGCTCACCGCTGTTTGCGCCACTCAATCCGAAAGACATCGTGACACCTTCTAAACGAATAACTGCGCTCATGCAGACACCACGCGTCGCGCAACGTGGGCGCCATAGCGTTGCATCAAACGCAAGGTCACCAACATAGCCACAAGCGAGAACAGGCCGAGGTTGAGCAAATGCCAGCCATCGGGAACCTCGCCCCAAAGCAGCACTTGCCGATAGCTATGCAACAAAAAAGCAATAGGATTCCAGGTTAACAAGGCATCGGCTGCCGCCATATTGGCGATATCACGAATATCCCAAAAAACCCCGGACACAAACATCAAGAACACCATGCCCAAGTTGATCAGCAAGCCAAAATCCCGTTGAAATGCCACCAAAACAGCGGCGACGCAGCTGCAAAAAACGATCAGTAGAAGCTGAACGATCAGCAGCGGAAATAACCAAAACCAGAGCATACTGGGCGAGAAGCCATCAGTAACAATCAGGACAAACAGCAATAGGAACACCGCAACTTGACGATAAGAACACTCCAGCACGACCGTCAGTGGAAACAAGCTTTTGGGAAGGTCCATTCGGCCAATAAGGCCCGCATTTGTCGTCAGGCTATTACCCGCGTAATTCACGGTTTTAGAAAACCAGATAAACATGAGCTTGCCAACAGCAAGAAACATCAAAAAATCCGGCGTGCGCGTTCCCAGGAGCTGGAAAAACACCACATAGAATACGCCCACCCAGAGCAACGGCTCCAACACCCACCACAGATAACCCAGGTAATAACGCTGCGCCTCTGCTTTGAGCGATAGACGTGCCATCGTGTCGATCAGACTGAAATACTGGCCTGCGGTCATGGGGTAACACTCACGTACGCTTTATTCTCCAAGATGGCGAGCAGACACCACTGTTACACTTGCACTGCCCGCGTCACCGTCACCGGCCGCTACGCTCGCTTAAAAAATCCCGGCGCCCTGCGCCTAATCATGCGATGCTAACAGACCCTTGGCTCACACGCGCGACATCGATTTGCATGGCGACCCAAAAATCCGGCCACACACCGCGAAAGCGCTTCGGTCAGAACTTCCTTCAAGACGATGCTGTCATTCAGGCCATCGCGCGCGCCGTCAGTCCAGCGGCCACTGACCACGTTGTCGAGATTGGCCCCGGCCAGGGCGCCCTCACCGGCGCCTTAGTCGTCAGCGGCTGCCGGTTGGACGCCATTGAGCTCGACCGAGATCTGACCACGCAGCTGCTCGCCAGCTTTAGTATCTATCCGGACTTCAAACTGCACAGCGCAGACGCCCTAAAATTCGATTTTACCTCGTTGGTATCGGGGGACAAGAAACTCCGAGTAGTGGGCAACCTCCCCTACAATATTTCGACACCGCTGCTCTTTAGCTTGCTCGATCAGGCGCCGCTGATTGCCGATATGCACTTTATGCTGCAGAAGGAAGTGGTGGATCGATTGGCCGCCTCCCCGGGCAGCAAGGACTGGGGCCGGCTAGGCATCATGGCGCAATACGACTGTGATGTGACGCACCTGTTTAGCGTACCCCCGGAGGCGTTCACGCCCCCCCCGAAAGTACAGTCGGCGATTGTGCGTTTAGTGCCCCGCGAGGCGCCGCTTTACCCCAGCTGTGACAAGACCCAGCTCGGTAAGGTCGTCCAACTCGCCTTTTCTCAGCGTCGAAAAACCCTGCGCAACAACTTTAAAGGCGTCTTTGATGACGTCCAGCTTCGGTCGGTAGACATCGACCCTGATGCCCGTGCTGAGACGCTCGGCATCAATCAGTTTGTCGCTCTTTCGGCACTTCTTACTGACGTCCAGCTTTCTGACACCTAGGTTGCTAACCGATAGGCCCCCCACACCTAGGTTGTCTTGAAAGAACACTCCGACCCGCGCAGCCACCCCGCACCACACTGATCGCGGGCACAGGTCAACCCTCTGGCAGTCAAACAAAGTGCGCGCATCGGTTCTCGTTGCAAGTGGCACCCGCTGATCGCAGCAAACCAGGCTAGGGTGGCACGAGGCTGCATTGGATTACAAAAGCACCAGAACGAACGGCGTTGCACTGCCCCGCGTTGTGTGGAGAATGGCGAAACAAATGTAAGGCCCGCACCATAAGCATTGAGCGCCCATGACGACATATGTAATTGGCGATATCCAAGGCTGCTTTCCCGCCTTCAAACGCCTACTAAAAAAAGTCGCCTTTGACCCCGGCAAAGACTGTTTGTGGTCTGTAGGCGATTTGGTCAACCGAGGCTCAGACAATCTGTCGACGCTACGCTGGTTTTATCAGCACCGAGACAGCGTCGTTGCGGTACTGGGCAATCACGATCTACATTTAATCGCCGCCCATCGCGGCAAAGGCCGGCTGAGTCGATCAGATAATATCAACGATATTCTCGAGGCGCCCGACGCCGATGAACTTGTGGACTGGCTTCGACATCGGCCCTTGGTGCACCGCGATGGAAACGACATCATGACCCATGCGGGCATACCGCCTTGTTGGTCTGCGCTTGAGGCGGCTAGCTATGCCACCGAGGTGGAAGCGGCGTTGCAAGGGCCGCAGTGCGACCACTTTCTTGGGGCCATGTACGGCAACGAACCTTGGATATGGTCGCCCCATTTGCAAGGGCTGGCACGCCTTCGCGTGATTACCAATTACCTCACCCGTATGCGCTACTGCACCCCCACGGGTGGGCTCGATTTCAAGAGCAAAGGATCGACACCGGAAAAGAAAAAGCTGAATGGCCAACCCATCGCAGCCTGGTTTAAACATGCCAACAAACTCGCCCCGGAAGAGCAGGTCTTTTTTGGCCACTGGGCCTCCCTTGGGGGCGAAACCGACGACCCCCAATTTATCGGTCTCGATACGGGTTGCGTGTGGGGCGGCGTCCTTACCCTCATAAACCGCAAGACCGGCGAGCGCTATCACGCAAAAAATGCTGCGAAGAAGCGCAAGGTGGCCAAGGCGCGATGACGGTTTATCGAGTTGGCGGCGCCGTGCGCGATACCCTACTGGGCTTTCCTTTTTCGGAGACCGATTGGGTCGTCGTGGGGAGCACACCCGAGGCCTTGCTCGCCGAGGGT
>Ga0255756_1004763_pt1 | contig 12995 bp, 9 predicted proteins | sample 011ome_20_FD_179956 | JGI IMG/M metagenome (GOLD analysis project Ga0255756, IMG submission 179956) | Coastal salt marsh microbial communities from the Groves Creek Marsh, Skidaway Island, Georgia - 011509CT metaG (version 2) | ecosystem: Environmental > Aquatic > Marine > Intertidal zone > Salt...
TAATGCTGCTGCTGTATCTGCAGTTAATGCTTCTATTACAAAAAGAGCTACATGGTTATAATATTTTTACCATTAGTTTTAATATAATTAAAGCCCCCTTTTAAGGGGGCTTTTTTATTTATAAAAATCTAATTTTAAAATAAAAGTCAAATAGTATATAAGTATTTGTCCCTAAATTATTTACAATTTTAAAACTTAAAAAAACTACTTCATTGATATAAGTTGCAACAATTATTATTTTTTTTTCCGCTATTTCTCATTTAAGTTTTTATATCATTGTGGTATGGATTTAAATTTTATCCTATGAAAAAGAGAAAAGAATCCATAAAAAAATTCGTTGAATATTTTCTGTGCTCAATAAATATTAGAGACATTAAAAATGGAGGTATAGGTCTTCGTGAAAAATCCAAGAAAAATTATAGTGCATTTCTAAAGGCTTGGATGGCTTACGAAAATCATTTAGATAAAGAAATCTATTTTAATGATTTAGATAAAAAACAAGTTGATAACTTTAAATACTGGTTATTAGAGGTAAAAAAGTACTCAATAAATACTGCTGGTAGACAATTTGGAACTTTAAAAACAATTGTATCAGAAGCAAAAAAATATGATATTAAAGTACATAAATATGCTAAATATATAAAAGGGTTCTATAAACCAAAAGAGCCGCAAACCATTAATACTCTTAACCCAGAAGAGATTTTACGTATCTGTAATCTATCTATTGATAATCCCTCTTTGGAAAATGCTAGAAAGTGGATGATATTAGGCCTACACGTTGGGCAAAGGGTTTCCGACTTATTGAATATCAAAGAAAAAAACATAAGAAAATCTAAAGTTATAGGTTTCTATATTGACATTATTCAAAAAAAGACTGGACATAAAATTACCATTGGTGTGGCTAACCCATACGCTATTAAAATAATTGAAACAGGTCTACCCTACAAAGTTCATGACAGATTATTTAATAAACAAATGAGACAAATTCTTGAACTTGCAGGTATTACTCAAAAGGTGCAAGGCTATAAATTTTGCAATAAAACCAAAAGAAGAGTTTTAGGAATTTATAAAAAATGTGATATAATGGCTTCACATGATTTAAGAAGATCATTTGCTACTAATTATTATGGAAAAATTGAAACACCCATTATTATGAGAATGACAGGTCATTCTAGAGAAAATAATTTTTTAAGATATATCGGAGCAAGTGAAAATTTAGATTATATAGCAGATACTTTTATATCTAAACTCGCTTCACTTGATGCTCATGATTGATAGCTCCTTAGTATTCAAAATAACTATTATATAATCATTATAAATTATATTTTTTATAGATTGGACTATTAAAAATGAGTCTAAAATACTGATTAATAGTGTTTTAATTAAATTTATAGTCCCTGTTTTATTAAGTATATTTAATAATAGGGCAGGGGTTATATAGCTGCTAAATTTATTTGAAATAATTTTATTTTAAATAGTGTGCTAAGAAGACTTGTAGCGCAAACCCATCCAAATCTATCTTATCTGTCTAAAGAGGACCTTACAAAGCCTTATGAAGAGTTGATTAAAAAGAAAGATTATGATGAACTTAGAATTTTTAGACATGATTCTAAAAAAGACATTAAAGCAGATGATAATCTTTGGAATAACTTTAATAAGCACTTAAGGGAACTAGATGTTTATAGTTTTGAAAGTGCTCGTAAATCCTTTAATACAACTGCACGAATACTTGGTATAGAAGAGGGTATTAAAAAAACTTTGATAGCTCAAACTGATCATTCAATACAACGCCATTATGATAACTATAATGATCCAGAACTTGTAGCTAAAGTACAACTGGCTCACCTAAGAATAATGCATCATTTCAAAATAATTGAGCTTTACGAGCTTTGGCTGAGAAAGATTGAAGAACTTTTTGGTGCTCAGAACTCAGATCTATACGTAGGGGGATCTTCTGATTTTGTTTATCATGATCAATTAAAAAGGCTAGAGGGAATTCTTAAAATAGACAGAACTAAGATATCTAAAGATCCTTTTTGGATTGATAAATTTTAATGCACGTATTAATATCCATAATTTCTTAAAGTATAACTTTAGAGAGTTTACTTTACATTCAATACCGTTCTAAACCCTTTATGCTCTGAAGCGGAATCTTCTGTACTGGCCATTCTGGCCGATATTCTATAACTCGCGCAATAAGATGCATTACATAAAAAAGAACCTCCTTTAATTACCCTTTCAGGGGTATAAGGATTGTTGGGGTTATAGGCATTAGGGGCTCCTTTTGGATCAGTTATAGGCTCATTTTGCATGGCCAATGTTTTGTAATAAGTGGTATTGTACCAATCAGAGGTCCATTCCCAAACATTCCCACTCATGTCGTACAATCCAAATGGATTAGCTGGAAAATTACCGACTGCTGCTGTGCCCAGAAAGCCGTCCAACATACTGTTGGAATCTGGAAAGCTACCTTCCCAAGTATTGGCTTTTTCAGAGAGTTTAGCGTCATTGGCTCCCCAACTATAGATACCATCTTGTTGCCCTCTGGCAGCATATTCCCATTGTGCTTCTGTAGGGAGGCTTCTTCCAGCCCAATCACAATAAGCAAGTGCGTCTTGGTAAGCTATGTGAACGACAGGATGTTGCTCTTTGCCTTCAATAGAGGAGTTTGGGCCCTGGGGGTGTTTCCAATTTGCACCCACTGTCCAACGCCACCACTGTGAAAAATCATAGAGATTATTCAGCTTCTCTGTTGAAGGTTTAAAAGTTAAAGCCCCTGCTTGTAAAATACTGTCATGGGGTTTAGGCGTGCCTATTGGCAATTGTTTTTTCATTTCGTTCCAATCAATGTCCCGCTCAGCGATGGTGATATAATTGGTGGCAGACACAAACTTTTTAAATTGGGCATTGGTCACTTCTGTAGCATCCATAAAAAAGCCGCTTATAGACACTTTATGAGCAGGTTTTTCATGTGACATAGCCATAGGATCACTGGAGACAGCCCCTTGTATAAATTCTCCTGCGGGTATCCAGACCATACCCTCCGGAGCTAATTTATTTTTGTGCATACTTTGACAGCCATAAAACAGGATGACAATACTTAAATAAAAAAATAAGTTTTTCATAAAAAAAGATTCTCAAATTAACGCTTTTTAGATAAACTTTGGGTGTTTCATGTGTTTCTACTGAATCATACTCTGATGGCTTATAACTATTATTAAGCAAAGTGGTAAATACTATTTATATTTCAAATAATTAGTATTCAACTGTTTACTTTAAAGAATAAACCTTCAAACTAGTAACTAATAGAAATTTTGATAGGAAGATGATCTGAGATCCAGCGGCCATTGGCCCTTTTTTCATCCAAATGTGTATACTTTAACGGTGTAAGCCCTCTATAGAATATATAATCTATTCTACGGTCTAAAGCCGCTCCTATCACAAATGCGTTAAAAGTCCCTTTTGGGCCTTCCAAAGCTAAAGCGTCAAGTGGGTCTTTAAAGTCCTTTTTAATAGTTACAATGGGTTCTTCATCTGGTTGGGCATTAAAGTCTCCTGTAATCACAACAGCGCTCCCCTGCTTTGTCATTTGATTGATCTGATTAACTATAAGCTTGGCAGATTCATTCCTTGCTATTTTTCCTACATGGTCAAAATGGGTGTTAAAATGCCAATACTCCCGTCCGTTGGAGTACTCTTTTAATTTAGCAAAGGTGCAGATTCTAGGCAAAGCAGCGTCCCATGCTTTTGATACAACTGCAGGGGTGTCTGACAACCAAAAGGTGTTGCTTTCTAATACTTCAAACTTTTCTTTTAAGTAAAAAACAGCGCTGTACTCTCCTTTACTAGTGCCGTCGTCTCTGCCCACACCCACATAGGCGTATTCAGGTAAAGCCTCAAGAATGTATTGCATTTGAACCGCTGTAGCTTCTTGAACACCAAAACTATCTGGCGAATGCTGCTGAATCTGGTCTACCAACTCCCCTTTGCGCAAGTCCCAAAGGTCTTCTCCGTCACTTTGACTATTATATCGAATATTGTACGAAAGCACCGTGAGATCTTGTGCCACAACTACAGTGGACAACAGACTCAGTAAAAAGACTAATTTTAAGTTTTTAGTGATAAAACTCATAATAAAAAATTTATTGCATGGGATTTCCTCTTAGGATTTTAAAATTTTTATACGCATTTTCTACCCTATTTTTTGGTGCTACTTCAAATTCTTTATCAGTTACACCATATGCGCTTTGAATAGAATCTAATTGAATTTTCATTTTTTCAATTCTATTGGCATAGTTTGGGTGGTCTATTAAGTTAGACACCTCATCAGGGTCTTGAGATAGGTCATAAAACTCCCATTGGTCAATATTGTCGTAAAAATGAATCAGTTTGTATTGTTTAGAGCTTATGCCATAGTGCTTTTTGACCATATGAAAAGCAGGGAAATCATAGTAATGATAATAGAGTAGTTCTCTAAATTCTTCATCTGTCACATCCTCATTTAAGAGTGGTAATAATGATTGCCCTTGCATTTGAGTGCTGTATTCTTGTCCGCCAGCGGCATCTAAAAAAGTTTGGGCAAAATCTAAATTCTGAACAAGGGCTTCACTTTCTATGCCTGATTGTATTTTATTTGGCCACTGCATTAGAAGTGGTGTTCCATAGGAGGGCTCGTACATATAACGTTTGTCAAACCAGCCCTTCTCGCCCAAATAAAACCCTTGATCGGAAGTATATACAACTAAAGTGTTCTCTGATAATCCATTAGACTCTAAATAATCTAAAATCTCTCCAACACTTTCATCTACAGCCGCGATGGTGGCCATATACTCTTGCAAATATCGTTGCCACTTGTATTCAGCTAATTCTTTTCCTTTAAGATTTGCCTTGTGAAAAGCATTATTTTTAGGAAGGTACGCTGCATCCCATGATTCTCGTTGTGCTGGGGTCATTCTTTCAAAATCAGTAGTCCAAGGATTGTGTGCCAATTCAGTACTCCCATAAGCTTTTGAAAGTTTCAAATCATGTCCTTCGTACATGTCTTTATAAACTGTTTGAAGCTGCTCTTTGCTGCCAAGAGAACCTTTATGATCCGTAAAATAAGTATCCGGTAATGGAAAATAAACACTGTCGTAAAGTTGGATATGTCTCAGTGCAGGCATCCAATTCCTGTGGGGCGCTTTGTGTTGCACCATAAGCATAAATGGCATCTCTGGTTTTCTTTTATTTTTGAGCCAATCGAGGGCTTGTTCCGTAATAATATCGGTAGCATAGCCTTGTATTCTCGTGGTGTCTCCATTAATGATAAAATCCGGGTTGTAATAATTTCCCTGATCTACTAAAACCTTCCAATCGTCAAACCCTTGTGGGTTTCCGTGTAAATGCCATTTCCCCATCAATGCAGTTTGATATCCTATTTTCTGCATCATTTTAGGCATGGTTGGTTGGTCTCCGTTAAAACGTTCTCCATTCTGCCTAAAGCCATTTAAATGACTATGCTTTCCTGTGAGAATCACAGCCCTACTAGGTCCGCAGATTGAATTTGTAACATAACTCCTTTTAAAAATTGCTCCGTTTTTAGCGATCCTGTCAATATTAGGTGTTGGTGCCAATTGACTTAAAGGGTGGCCATAGGCACTTATCGCTTGAATGGCGTGGTCGTCTGCCATTATAAATACAATATTGGGCTTTTTAGGTGATGCGTCTTTTTTTGGCGAACAAGAAAAAAAAGAGACAAAAATTATTATAGTGTAAAAACTTTTTTTCATTGAATCTATTTTGTTAAGCGAACGCGTTTTTTGATTTTTTCGCGTTTTATAATTGTTTTCCAAATAAATTTAGAAATGTGGTCAGGTCTTTTATAAGGAATATTAGCCCAATCATGATTACCCTTTGGATCATTTACTAACTGAGTAGGGACTTTTAGTTTCCAAAGTTTTTTTGCAATTGTTTTTGACCCATCCAAAAGAATATAACCTTTTGCATCTGGATCACAATAATGATGGGCATCAGTTTTATATGGAACCAGTCGGTCTTTTTTTCCATGAAAAAACAAACTGGGAACCGCATTTTTTGCTGTTATTTCAGAAACAGACAATAGTGCCCCCGCAAATGAAATTACACCCGCAAATTGTATTGGAGCCTCCAAGATAGCGGAATATTCAGGGTCGTTTTGCATAAAAGCTGCATTTAATACCGCTTCTGCACCAGCACTACTTCCTATTAGTATAATTTGATTAGGATCTACCCCTAAAGATGTAGATTGCTCAATTAAAAACTCAGTGGCCCTGTATATATCTTGAGATGCCTTTAAAAAAGTGTCTCTTTTTTCTTCCTTAGGACAGTCACAACCAAAACCTTTTCCTTTTCTTGTAAGCCTATAGCTGATTGAGGCAACTACATAACCTCTCTGGGCCATGTCTTCTGAAAACGAACGCTCTAAAGGATTGTCTCTTTTACCTCCTGAAAAACCTCCTCCGTGCACTAGTAATATCAAGGGCCTATTAGTTTCTGTGTCATTAAGGGGGGTGTAGACATCCAGCTCAAGATTAGAATAGTAACTGAATGTTTCCACCCCAACGCCTTTAAATACTGTCTCCAAATAGCGTTCTTGTGCATTAATACTCAGGGAAACAAATACCAAAATGAATAAAAATTTTTCCTTATTCCACATACAAGTTTAATGATTGGGTATTTTGAGAGTTTGTTCCTATACTGAGGTTAAAATTACCAGGCTCTAAAACGAACATTAAATTTTTATTGTAAAACTTAAATAATTCATCATTTAAGTCAAACATGACTTCTTGAGTTGCTCCTTTTTCAATAAATACTTTTTTAAAACCTTTTAGAGTTTTCGCGGGAGGTGCAATACTTCTTTTATTATCGGAAATATAAAGTTGTACCACCTCTTCTCCATCAAAAGCTCCTGAGTTAGTTACAGATACAGTTAAGCGAACATTACTACCTACAGATAGGGTATCTCTGGACAAAGTTGGTGCTCCGTACGTGAATTTAGTATAACTCAAACCATAACCAAATGGCAATAATGGCGTATTCTCCACATCTAAATAATTAGATTTAAACTTTTGAAATTCGTCTCCCATTTGTGGCCGTCCAGTTATTTTTTGACTGTGATAAATTGGGATTTGACCCACATTTCTTGGCCATGTAGCCGTAAGTTTTCCAGATGGGTTGGATATGCCAAGGACTGTTTCAGCAATCGCGTTTCCAGCTTCTACTCCCGGAAACCAAACCTGTAATACGGAAGTAGCTAGTTTTAATTCATCAGGAATAGTCAAAGGGCGCCCACTCATTAGGACTAAAACGACAGGTTTTCCTGTAGACACTAACGCATTAATTAGTTTTTTTTGAGACTCTGGAAGGTTTAGGTCTGTTCTACTAGCAGACTCACCACTCATTTCAGAGGCTTCACCCACAACAGCAACTACCACGTCTGAAGATTTTGCTAGTAAGACTGCTTCGTTAATCATTTCTTTTGGTGTTCTGTTGTCTATTTCTATTCTAGGTCCAAAAACATTTACCTTTTTAGCTAAAGATTCGTCGTCAGAGATATTCGCTCCTTTTGCATAGGAAATATTTAATTTGGGCGCTATGTTATTGAATCCCTCTAAAATAGACACAGACAACTGAGGGTTTCCAGTTGGCGCCCAAGTGCCCAGCATATTATTCTTGTTATTTGCCAAAGGACCCACTAATGCAACTTTCTGATTGGGCTTTAAGGGTAATATATCATGCTCATTTTTTAATAAAACAAAAGATTTATTTGCCGCTTTTCTAGCCAACAATCTGTTTTCTTTTGTTAGAATATCTTTTGTAGGTCTACTAGAGTCAATATATTTATATGGGTCTTCAAAAAGTCCTAGTTTATATTTTACTTCAAGTATTCTTCTACAGGCATTGGTAATTGATTCTTCTGAAACTATGCCTTCTTTTACGGATTGCTCTAAGGTGCTTAAAAAACCTTCTCCAACCATATCCATATCTAATCCAGCATTTAAAGCTTTTGCTGATACTTCTTTAAGGTCTCCTATACCATGTGAAACCATTTCGTTTACTGAAGTGTAATCTGAGACCACAAAACCGTCAAAAGACCAATCATCTCTCAATAAATCTGTTAAAAGCCATTTATTTGCAGAGGCCGGAATACCATCTACGGTGTTAAAAGAAGTCATGACGCTTCCAACACCTGCTTTAATGGCTGACAAATAAGGAGGAAGGTATTCATTGTACATTTTGAGCTTACTCATGTCTACTGTATTATAATCTCTCCCAGCCTCTGAGGCCCCATACAAAGCAAAGTGCTTTACACAGGCCACCATTGTTTGGTGATCACTTAAAGAGTCTCCCTGGTAGCCTCTTACCATTGCTGCTGCTATTTTTGATCCTAAAAAAGGGTCTTCTCCTGATCCTTCAGATATCCTACCCCATCTAGGGTCTCTGGAAACATCAACCATTGGAGAAAAATTCCAGTGAATTCCGTCTGCTGTAGCTTCTCTTGCTGCCATTGAAGATAAATCTTGAATTAAATTTAAGTCCCAACTGCTTGAAATTCCCAATGGGATAGGGTAGGTGGTTTTGTAACCATGAATCACATCTGAACCAAATAACAAAGGGATTTTTAAACGGCTATGATTCATAGCTAAATCCTGAGCTTTTTTTATTTTTTCTGGACCAGAAATTCCAAATAAGCCGCCAACTTTTCCCGCTTTTATTTTTTCTTCCACATCTGAACTGACAACTGATCCAGTTGCAATACCCCCTCCTGGAGTCACTAAGTTAAGTTGGCCTATTTTTTCTGATAAACTCATCTTACTGAGCAAGGCCTCAATCTCAGGAATGCGATCTTTAGTTAAAGGTTTTTCCTCACTGCATTTAATATGTAATAGAATTACACTTAGTATAAGTCCTTTTAAAAATACTTTCATTAATTTTTATTTAGTATAAACGAAACCTAATTTATCTAGCCCTTTTTGAATTTGTGAATTTTGCATAAATAACTTCCAAAGCAAGCCGCTTCTATAATTTTCAATCATAATAATTTCTGGTCCTTGGTCTATAGCTAAATATGTCTCTGTGACCCAAAAACCATATTGTGGGCTAAATGCATCGTAAAAACCGGCAGGCCCAAGAAGTTTATCTCTGTTTTTATAAAAAAATCTAAGGGCTCTCATAGAATATTCAGGGGTATATGGAAATGAAGACAAGGCTGCAGATGGTGTAATCACACCATTATCATTTACAGGTGAATGCGCTTTATAACCTCTAGAGCCATCACTGTTTCTAGTGTAACTAGCAGTAAGTCCCCAACAGTCTCTCGAATATCCTTGAAAGTTTTTGGGGTTTTCTACACAGTATTGATAATTAATATTTGCATGACTCATGGTCGCTTGATCATAATTAACATAGGCATCGGCCAATCCATTTGGATTGAGACCTAAAAATGAATAATGCGAAAAAAACAATGGCCCTCCTAAATAGGGTGATCCTGGATGATTAACCACAAGTGGATAATTATAACTTTCATTTGAAGATTTAATAGAGCCCTGTGATGCCCATCCATTTTCATATGCTGCTTTACCGATGGAAAAGTTAGGAGAGGAGGCCGCCAAAACATAAGCAATTAGTGTTTCGTTATAGCCCTTTAAGCCTAAGTTTATATCGAATCCGAATTCTGGACTCCAATGCCACAGTAGAGTTTCTTTCCCGTTTGTAAACCAATTCCATTCAACTGACTCCCAAAGGGCTTTGGCCTGTTGTGACAATTGTTTTTCAATCTCAGTTCCAGAATTGAAGTATTCTTGAACACATATTAAACCTTGAACTAATAGGGCTGTTTCTACAATATCTCCTCCATTGTCTTTTGCACTAAAAGGTTTAACTTTTGCTGTATTTCCGTCTAACCAATGAGGCCACGCACCGTGAAAGCGATCTGCCGATTCTAAAAAATTTAATATCTTTTGAAATCTAGAAATTGCTTCAGTTTTAGTAATAAATCCTCTTTCTACTCCAACAATAATAGACATAAGTCCAAAGCCTGTGCCACCCACAGCAACCGTATTCTGATCAAAGCTTGGATTGCCTGGATGGTATCTTTCCCTAGCTGCTCCAGCTTTTGGATGGGCAAAATCCCAGAAATAATTAAAGGTAGTTGATTGGACTATATCCAATAAAGCTTGATCTGAAATTTCTTCTTCAGGTGAGACTGGTTGAGAATCTTTTGGAAGTTGGGATAGTCCGAAGCCACCTTCAATTTCTTCTTGAGGGCTACAAGACAACATCAATGCAAACAAGAAAAGGTAAACGTATTTCATTGGAGATTTTTAATAAACAAATCCTAAGGCGGCCAATCCTTTTTGAACATCTTTGTTATTCATAAATAAATTCCAAAAAATACCTGATCTATAATTTTCTATCATAACTGGAATAGGTCCCTGATCAATGGCTAAATATCTAGGTAAAGTCCAATTATTTTCAAAACTAAACGCATCGTATGGTCCGTATTTTCCAACTAGACTATCATGATTCATATATAAATTTTTCAAAAAAGCCATGCTCTCATTTGGGGTGTAGGGCATAGAGGATAGTGCCGCAGTAGGTGCAATTACCCCTAAATCTTTATCTGGTCTATGACCGGCATACCCATTCATTGAATAGCTGGAAGTAAGCCCCCACATATCTGCACCATAGTTTTTGAAATTATTTGGGTTTTCTAATGCATATTTATAATGAATTTTGGCGTGGTTTTGATTGAGCTTCCAATAATCACCATATTGATCTTTTAAGCCCTTTGGATTTAAGCCTAAGTAAGAATAATGAGCCCAAAATAATGGACCTACTGGAGAGTCTCCATGCTGGTAATGATTTAATACCGTTGGTAAGTCATAATAGGTTATTCCTTCTGCAATAGCTCCCTCTTGTGCCCATCCTTTTTCATAAACCTTTTTACTTATCGGGTAAGTTGGTGAAGATGCAGCTAATACATACATAATTAGTGCTTCATTATAACCGCCCACAGGAAAATTCATTTGCCATTCAAATTCAGGTGACCAGTGCCAATACAATACATCTTCACCCTTTGTGTACCAACTCCATTCTACTCCTTCCCATAGCATTTGTATTCTTTCTCTGATGGCTTTTTCTCTGGGATTGTCCTCACTAAAATAAGCCTGAACTGTTAAAAGACCTTGAACTAAAAAAGCGGTTTCTACTAAATCTCCTCCGTTGTCTTTTGCACTAAATGGTGCAGTTTTTCCTGTTGGCCATAACCAATGTGGCCATGCTCCGTGAAAGCGATCAGCTTTTTCTAAAAAATTTAAAATTTGTTCATATCTATCTAATGCTTGATCCCTATTAATAAAATTACGCTCAACACCTACCAATATTGCCATAAGACCAAAGCCTGATCCTCCAATGGTAATAATGTCTTTATCATGAGAAGGATATATATTGTCTAAGTGTATTCGCTCTCTAGCCAATCCAGAAATAGGCTCTGCACCCTCCCAAAAATAATTAAAAGTATCTTCTTGAACTTGGTCCAAAAGTGCTTCATCTGTTTCATTGATACTGTTACATCCTGTAAATACGGATGTAACAGCAACAATAACTAAACTTAAAACTAACTTAAAATAATAATTCATAATTGGTTGACATTATGCTTTAGCAGAAAAGCTAAAAAAATGTATTCTTTATTAATTTGCATTCATAACAGCCTTGACTTGATCTGCACTTAAAAATTTATCAAAAATTCTAAGTTCATCTATAGCACTGGGGTCATTTTTATGATTCCAGCCGTTAAATCTTGGGTTTCCAGATCCTATAGACAATACATCACAGTTGGTCCAATCAAGTCCATTGGTATCTACCTCTTTGGCTACTTCTCCGTTGAGATAAAAAATAGCTTTTGATGAATTAAGTGTAAAAGCTAAGTGTACCCATTCATCTTTAGTGGGGTCAATTCTTGCAGCATTACCTCCGTCTACCCAGTGATCACCAGTACCATTCCCAACATTTACTTTAAAAATTTGAGACTCAGCATTTCCCTCTCTAAAAAGCCTAAATCCGTGTTTCCTATTGTTTTGACTGTCTGCATCTTTACCTTCGTCAGGCGCTCCCATGACTAAAATTCCTGCACGATCTAACGAAGTGTCTACTTTATACCACATAGTGGCGCTAAAGGATTCATTTGTTAATTGATTGGTTGGCATTTCTAAATATCCTTCTGCGGATCCTTTAAATGCATCTGTACCCACTTTTCCAGAACCTAAAAAGCCTGTATTTCCAACTTGCGTTGCCATTTTTTTGGAGAACATTTCTTTATTGCTGCCGTCAAATGGCATATAAAAAATCTCTCCATCAAAAGTTCCTTGGTAATCCTCTAAATCTAAGCCTGAATCGTCAGAAATTACTTTCTGAATTTCTGCTTTTGTTAGGGCTTTGTTAAATATTCTGAGCTCATCAATATAACTCAGGTCCGATTTATGGTTCCATCCATTAAACCTAGGTGATCCAGATCCTATGGAAAGAATGTCACAACCTGTGAAATCCAATGCGTTAATATTACCTTCTTTTACAAGTTCACCGTCAATGTAAAAACTTGCTTTTGATTGAGAAATAGAAATGGCCATACTAACCCATTTACCTGTATTAGGGTTAACATCTGCAGCTTTACCTCCATCTATCCAATGATCTCCAGTACCATTACCTACATTGAGTTTATAACGCTGCGCCCCGTCGGCACCGTTTTCTCTGAAGAGTCTAAAACCACTTTTTCTATTGTTTTGAGTGGTAGAACTGTTAGGATCCTCTGGACCCATCACTAATATGCCAGCTCGGTCTGGAATATTGTTAATTTTAGTCCAAAAAACTGCAGAAAAAGCACTGTTTGTCAGTCCCTCAGTTGGTAAAGTAAGGTAAGAATCCGTTGCACCAGCATAGGCATTTGTTCCCGCCAAAGACTCTCCAGCAAAACCTGGTGC
>Ga0255756_1004776_pt1 | contig 12961 bp, 15 predicted proteins | sample 011ome_20_FD_179956 | JGI IMG/M metagenome (GOLD analysis project Ga0255756, IMG submission 179956) | Coastal salt marsh microbial communities from the Groves Creek Marsh, Skidaway Island, Georgia - 011509CT metaG (version 2) | ecosystem: Environmental > Aquatic > Marine > Intertidal zone > Salt...
TCTAACTAAAACTGGCTCCACTTATATGGGATGGTGAAAAGAAGCCTACGCAGTCAGGGAGAAAAAGTTGCTGGGTGAGTTAAGGCCCTGCAGTTTGTCTCGATTGTTATTAGGAGCAACACAAAATGCCTCAAGTCACACTTCTGCAACTTTTGTTTTGCGGGATAACGCCATCCTGGTTCGAAATGGTCGGTGACACTTACTGGATGGGTAGAAAGCTTTCGCTGCTGCGTCTTTCTCGCAGGAAGCAAGCGATGCAAGTTTTCGCAATGGTGCTTGATCAAGGTGTCCGCGAAGGCAAACTAATTGGGAACCCAGCACGCTGGGATGCTGTTGGAAAAGTGAAGTTTCCAAAGACGAAACTTTCTGACGAACACCGATATCTAACGGTAGACCAAGTCTTGGAATTGTGTGAGGAATCTCGAGATTACGGTTCATTCATTTACGTTCTGGCTACAACCGGTATCCGGGTTGGAGAAGCTAGAGCTTTAAATGTCGGAGATATCGACTTATCGGAAAGCAAGATGCGGATTTCTAAATCGATGTCTGAAACAGGCGGTCGTTTAACTTTGGGACCTACCAAGACTGGTGAAAGCAGGACATTGGTTTTACCGAAAACCACTCTGGCGAAACTCATTCCACTTTTGGAGGGAAAATCTATTCAAGATCTAGTGTTCACCGCTCCTCAAGGAGGGCCGATTCGCCAAGCGAACTTCCGTCGTAGGGTCTGGTTGCCTCTTCTCAAGGTCACAGGGAACGAGGGGCTACGAGTTCACGATCTCAGGCATACGGCTGCATCACTAGCCATCAAGTCAGGAGCAAACGTCAAAGTCGTCCAGAACATGCTGGGACACAAGTCCGCACAGATGACCTTAGACCGCTACGCAGGACTGTTTGAAAGCGATCAGGTAGATGTTGCTGAACGCATGGACAAGTTGTTCGCTGATACTGATTGCCACGAAAATGCCACGAAGACTTCCCGCATTACTTTGAGTTATGTAATCGATAATCCAAAACCCTTTGCGAATAAAGGAAAAGACTTGGTGGCCCCGGCAGGATTCGAACCTGCGACGCACGGTTTAGGAAACCGACGCTCTATCCCCTGAGCTACGGGGCCACGGGGTGTGTGCATAACTGTGTGCATAACCCCGTGTGAATAGTACGGCTATGGTCTTTGCTGTCATCTTTGGGTGATTTGCCTTGCTGCCTAGGTCGCTACGGGTGCATGTGAGCCTGTTCACTCGAACGTCTTCGCTGGCTCATTAATTGAAACTGCAGAATCATTCGATGCGTTACTGTTTCGAGGTGATGCAAACAACCGATGTCCTCATTGTTGGTGCAGGCACATCAGGGTTGCGAGTTGCCGAACTCCTTTGCGAGTCGAAGGTTGAGTGTGTTGTTTTGGAGGCTCGTGATCGGGTGGGTGGTCGACTGCTGTCGACAGATCAGGGCATTGATCTTGGTGCGTCATGGTTCTGGGAAAACGAACCTGACGTGATCTCTGTCAACAGACAAAATTCTGCGGAGGCTTTTGATCAGTACCTCGATGGAAACATGATGTTTCAAGTGCCAGGTCGCGTGGAACGCCTTGATGGAAATCCACTTGGGGTTCCGTCGAAGCGAATCGTGGGCGGAATGCAGACCTTGACGCACGCTATTAGCCGCAGGCTGCCCGCGGGCGTAGTTCATCTTTCAACGCCCGTGATCGCAATTGACTTTGATGAGCGTGGGGCAACGGTTGATGCAGAAGGTGAAACATGGCGCGCTAACAGGGTTGTGCTGGCACTACCACCTGCAACGGCAATAAATCTCATAGAGATCACCCCCGAGTTGCCCGAGGCACTTGTCAGTGTTGCACGCAAGACACCGGTCTGGATGGGAGCGGTGACAAAAGTTGTTGCGGTGTATCAGGAACCTTTCTGGCGCAAAGATGCACTGGCGGGAAGTGCAATGAGTCACGTTGGTCCCATGCGAGAGATCCATGACCTCAGCGACCCGAACGGAAGCTTCGGTGCGCTCTTCGGGTTTAGCCGCGAGCCAGTAAATGAAGTCACGGCGATCGCGCAGCTCACCGCGATTTTTGGGCCGCAGGCGGCCTCGCCACTGGAAGTAATGATCAAGGACTGGAGCAAGGAAAAGTACACCTCTCCACCCGGAGTGTTTCAGCTCAATGACTATCACCTCTTTGGCTCAGAAACACTGCGCTCACCACACCTAGACGGCAGGCTTTACTTCACCTCCACGGAAACGGCACTTGATGCACCAGGTCACATTCAGGGCGCGTTGTCAGCCGCTGCGCGGTGCGCCAGCGCACTTGTGCGGGCAACGGTTTAACGGGGATCTGCCCCATTTAACTGTCCCATGGCCACCAGTTCTATTTCGACTCGGGCGCCCAAGGGGAGACCGGCCACCGCCACGGTTGTTCGAGCGGGGTAGGGCGCCGTGAAAACCGTTGCGTAGACAGCGTTCATCGCCGCGAAGTCGTTCATGTCAATCAGATACACGTTGACCTTGACCACTTCGTCCAGGGATAGGTTGGCGGAGGCGAGGACAGATGTGAGATTGGCAAATACCTGCGCGGTTTGCGCGGCAACGTCGCCATCAATAAGTTGTCCCGTGGTCGGGTCTATTGGTGTCTGACCTGACAGAAAAACAGAGCCGTCCGTCCCTCGCGCGCCATGCGAGTAAGGGCCAACAGGCTTCGGGGCGTGCGGGTCAGTGATTGTTGAACGCGTCATTCAGGCAGCCTACCGATCACGGCGTAAAACACATTGGGTTCGGCGAATCGAAAGTCTCGCAAAGGAAATAAAGCATTTCTTTATCACTTTTGCGAGGTCAGCCATTGACTGAGAATTCCTCCGATCTCGTGCAGTTCACCCGGGTTGGTCGCAATCGATAAATGCGCAACTCCAAGGCGAGCGATTTCTGAAGCCTCGAGTGAAGTTGATCCAACGACCGCAATAACCGGTCGATCATGAACACGACTTGCGGCAACTCCAACAATTTTCCCGAGAAATGATTGTTCATCGAGTCTTCCCTCTCCGAGAAGAACTGCATCCGCATTATTTGCGAGCTCGTCGAAACCAACAAGATTGAGAACATAATCTGCACCCGAGAACAGTTCGGCGCCAAAGGCTGCCCATAAAGCACCGGAAAGTCCCCCGGCTGCGCCAGTTTGCGGGATGCCTCTCGGATCGCGCCCAAACCGATACGCATAATCATTTGCAAGGGATTCGAGTCTCTGATTGAGAACATCGATCGTTTCTGCGTCCGCACCTTTCTGAGGGGCAAAGACATTTGCAGCATTCTCAAAAGTTACGGTGACGTCAGATAACACTTCAACTATGACGTCGGTCAAGGTTTCCTCGGCACCGAGCAGTGCATCGATTGCGCCTTGCCCGCCATCTGTTGTTGCACTTCCGCCAGTTGCCACAATGATTTTCTTTGCACCAAATACGGCTGCTGAAATAATAAGTTCGCCGACACCAACCGTTGATGCGCGAATTGAATCAATGGGAGTGCATCCACTGAAATGTAGCCCGCAGACCTGAGCCACTTCAATGATTGCAAGTCTTTGTTTCGCAACCCAACCCCAGCGGGCAATCACTTCTTGGCCAAATGGGCCGTGGACTGATTGGGATTTTTGCTCCCCTTTGAGCGCATGCACAAGAACATCGAGTGTTCCCTCGCCTCCGTCAGCCAAAGGACACTCAATGGCAGTTAGCCCCTCCTCACGGATACCCGAGGAAATGAATTGGGCAACTTGAACTGATGTGAATGTTCCTTTGAAGGAGTCGGGAGCGACAAGAATTGTGGTCACAAGACTTGACTACTAGCGCTGGACGACATGGGCGAGTGGTTCACCATTGCGCCAACGCGCGATTTGGTTTTCAACCAGAGCCCTTGCTCGTGGCAGGAAGGCGGAGGTATTCCCTCCAACATGGGGGCTTATCAGCACTCCTGGGATTTGCCATAAGGGATGCTCCGGTGGTAGCGGTTCTGGATCCGTCACATCAAGTGCAGCTCGGATACGACCCTGTTGCGCATGTTGCACCAAAGCATCAGTATCAACAACCCCACCCCTGGATACGTTGACCAAGAGTGCTCCGTCACGCATCTGGGATAGAAATGAATCATTTACTAATCTTTTTGTTGTCACAGTCAATGGCACTGCCAACACGACAATATCTGCCTTTGGTAGCAGGCTGGGTAATTCTGTGATGTCCATGACACCAGATCTCTGCGATCTGGCAACCTGCGTTATTTCCACCTCGAATGGATTAAGCCGCTGCGCAATTGCCTGACCTACACCGCCTGCACCAATGATCAGTACCTTTCGATCAACAAGAGAGGTTCTGCGTTCATGAATCCATTCACCGCGGGGCATGGCCCTAGCAAAATCATCGATTCCACGCAGCGATGCCAAGATAAGTCCAACGGCAAGCTCGGCAGTACCGGCGTCGTGGATACCAACTGCATTGCACAAGGTGACGTGCTCCGGCATGTAATCCAACACTGCATCGAAGCCCACGGTCAGAAGCTGGACAACCTGAAGGCTTGGCATTTGGGCGATGAGTTCAAAGCACTCCGACGGACCCATGTATGTCGGAACATAAAAACCCACTTGCGAGAGATTCTCCGACTGTTCTGGGTGGCCTAGTTGCAAGTCGCCGGGTATGAGGACGGATAACACAGATGGAGCCTACATTTACGATGACAGGAGAAACACCACCCACCAACATTAATCTATGAGTTGAGAATCTTTGCCTTTTCAGAGGCGAATTCTTCCTCTGTCAGTACACCAGCATCGCGGAGGCCAGCGAGATCCTTGAGCATCGTAATCTTGTCTGAGCCGTGAGAATCGGTTGTAGGTTCCTGTTGAGCGTTCTTTGCAGCTTCTTCAGCTGCCCATTTTTCGTCTTGCTTGTGAGCGACCTTGTTGGATGCGGCGGTGGCCGCACCTGCAACCGCCGCTGCGCGAAGAATACGAGGCATTGTGTCTCCTTGGTAAAATGATGTCTTTGATCTTTTGGCACTTCCACCCTACGTCATAAAAGCTGGGGTGGCTAGGTGTGGACAGTGTTAGATCAAAAAACTGTCCTCATTGAAGTAGAGATAAATGCCGTGCCTAATGAGAGTTGCGAAGAACTGGAAAGAGATTGTGCTCCATGGGCGCACCGGCGGGTATTTCAAGGTTGAGTCCATCGAAGTTGGGTGAGGTCACCCATTCGCGTGGTGCGTGCACCATGTCGTCGCCCAAGAAGCGCAGTGAGAACGCACGCCTTCGGCTCTTCCCTGGCACGCCGTAAGCATGATGCAAGGTGAGCATGTGGAAAAAGACTGCATCACCGGGCTCCATTGCCCAGCCGATGACATTGTGCGCATCTCGGTCGGCTTCAATGTCGGGGAGTTCCTCCAGGGTTCCTTCAGGGAACCACTTTGCTTGGTTGTCCATGAAAGTACGTGGCATAAGCCAACCCTTGTTATGCGATCCGCGAGAAAACTCGAGTGTTGATTCCAGGGCCACAGGGTCGACCGGCGCCCACATGGAGCAGTTGTTGAACCCGTCCACGTTGTAATAAGGCTGATCCTGGTGCCACGGCGTCACCTGCTTAGTTCCAGGCTCCTTGACCAGCATGTGATCGTGAAATAAGCGCACTTGGCTACTGTTCATAAGTGCTGCAGCGACATCAGCCGCTTTCGATTCAAATGCAATGGTTTCGAATTCAGGGATTCGCTGCCAGTTGCAAAAATCCTCAACAAACTTGCCTGGATCATCGTCATTGCTGGCAATTTTGAACATGGGCCCAGGCTCAGCAAGATTGCGTTCGATGCCCGATGCGATGAGAGCAACTTCGTCAGGGCTGAAGAGATTGCGAATAATGACGACGCCATCGCGCCAGAAGGCGTCAATCGTTTCCTGGGCAATGATCACATCAGAATCCTAGAGTAAAGCGACTGAGCAATATGTATGTCTACTAGGAAAGTTGGCCAATCTTGAAACTTTCAAGTTCACGCTCGGGCCGACTCTGACCAGCGTGCTGCCGATTGAAGTCTTGCGTGGCGTCAATGCCACACATATTCTCAATGTCGCTCGCTCCGCCTGGGTGCTGGGAAATCCAATCGGTCAGGTCGTAAACATTTCCACCTACCGCTGACCAGCAATCGTCGGGGGTGGCGTGGGCGGCAACATTTTTCAAGGTGTAGCCAGAGGCCTTTGCATCGGGAGTAGTGGGCGTTGCTGTGGTGATTTGGACAGTTGAATCTGAAAGCACCTTGTCCCACACCGACTTGGCGCCAGAATCGCCAGCAAGGACCGTAGATGTAATCGCACCTAGTGAAAGTACGACAACCCCGGCGGCGATGAGTGACGTGAAGATTGACTTGTGCCGCGAGTTAACCAGCCAGATCCAGATGGCACCCACTGCGAGCAGTACAGCAGCGATGATGAAAGTTCGTTCTCCCCATTCTTGATGCTCGAGTGAGACGCTAACCTCTTGATTGAGTTTCTCGCCAGATTCCTTGGCGATGAATGACATCCCGATGCTGAAGAGAAGTGCGCCTCCAATGAATGCGAACTGGACTCGCCCGCGAAACCGTGGGATAAGAACGAGTGCGATCATGCCGATCGCACTGAGGGGAAGAAGAACTACAACAAAATGAACAAAAAGCGGATGTGAGGGAATTCCGTTAACGGTTTCCAACACGTATTAGGCCTTTTTCTTCTTTTTGAGGATACCGATTTGGAATGGGGCTAGTTCCGCTGCAACTCTCGTGTTACCCGTGTGTTGCTGCGTGAAAGCTCGCGTTGCATCTTTTCCACACATGGCGATAATTCGTGAGGACCCACCAGGGTGTTGGTTAATCCAGTTGGTCAAGTTGTAGACCTTGCCGTTAACGATGCTCCAACATGACGTTGAAGTTGCATTCTTTTTGACCTTTTTTAAGGTGATTGATTTGGTTGTATTGGGTGCGGCGTTCGCGACCGTGGGCGTGACTGCAATCCCTGTCAGTGAAAGAGCAACAGCTATCGCAAGAACTTTAAATTTCATGGCATTATTATGAATCACTAATGCTTATTTGGGAAGTTCCAAGTTTGATGCCAGGTAAGGATAAGTACCACTTACTTGGTGCCCGCCAAGAGATCTCTGATTTCGCGGAGCAGGTCAAGTTCGGTTTGGGTGGGCTCGTCAACTAGAGCCTGGCGTGCTTTCCACTTGCTTAGTGGTGCTACGAAAACGAAGTAGAGCACCGCCATGGTCAGAATAAATGTAATGAACGCGTTGATGATCAAAGTAATGTCAAAGACTTGACCATTGATGGAGAAGGATCCTCCTTCCAAACCGCCACCCAGGATCAGGCCCACCGTGGGCGTGATGATTGCGTCAGTTACCCCAGTTATCAAGGCCGTGAATGCGGCACCTGCAACGAAGCCGACGGCAACGTCAACGACATTTCCACGCGAAATAAAGTCTTTGAAACCTGACAGCATGGAAAAAGTCTAGGCCATAGTCGCGGTCAACTACTCTTTTCCAATAGCAATTTCCGGTTCATCGTAATCCGCAATCCCGACTTTTGCCGGCCGTCTGATAAGCCAGGTGAAGAACGCAATAATCACCACAATGCCCAGGACCACTTCAATTAATTGCAGAGTGCCACCCTGAGCGAATTCGATAACCGCCCCACCGATCTGTTGGCTCAGGATGAAGACAGCCATGACTAGGACAAACCAGCCGAAGCCCTTGCGGAGTTTGTCAGGGTGCATTTTGCCAACGAATCGGCTACCAATCAGGGCACCCGCAACCGCAGCCGCCGTGACTATGAGCGTGAAGTTCCAGTTGATTTCTGTCTCAGGGTTAAGTGCGACGAAGGAGCCTCCACCAAATGTCAAGGCGTAGCCAGCGAATCCAGCCGTTGACTTCATGGCAACAACGAGGAGGGAGGTAGCAACTGCCATCGGCATGGGAAGTCCGCCCAAGAGTGCGAGGGCAGGAACAACGAGGAAACCGCCGCCGGCTCCAACGAGACCTGTGACAAGGCCAACCACGAGTCCATCGAGAATAATTCGGAACAATGGAAGTCCAGCGTGATGCTCTGACTTAACTTGCTTGCGCCCTCTGATCATGGCAACTGCGGTGACACCCATCATTATGGAGAACGCTCCGAGGAGCACAGCACCTGGCAGATGACTACCCACCTGTCCGCCAAGGAATGCTCCAACCATGCCAGCACCACCGAAGATCAAGCCTGTGCGCCACACAACACGACCGGCGCGCGCGTGACTGATGAGTCCAAAGAATGATGTAACAGCGACAACGAAAAGACTGGCGGTGATGGCTTGTTTGGCATCAAAGTCCAAGACATAGACAAGAAGTGGTGTTGTCAGAATTGAGCCACCACCACCCAGAATGCCAACGGCACCACCAATAAACAGCGCCAAAAATGCTGCTAGAACGATCATGATTCTCCTTGGTTGTAATGCCCCGTTGCCGCGGGTGTTTGTGATTTTTCTGGACCCAAAAAGTCGACTTCTAATGTGAATCGATCACCACGAATAAAGGTTTCCCGCCATTCGAGGGGTTGCCCGTTGCTCGTGCCGAGTCGTTCAAGTGAAAAGCCTGCTGTCCCGTGTGGAATAGTGAGAGCCTCAGCGATGTGGCGCGGGGCGCTTTGAGCGACGATCTTTTCGCGGCCTGAATTCATATCGATGTTGCATCGGCTTTTGAGCTCACCGTACAAAGAGGTTTGCGTGAAGTCGGCATCGAGAATGGCGCGGGTGAGTTCTGATGGAAGCCAGGATGTGTCATGTGCGAGCGGTTCGTAATTGGCAAAGCGCACTCGTTCAAGAACCACGAGTTCAGTAGCCGCAGGTAAACCGAGTTCAGCTGAGACTGTGGGGTTCGTTGTTGTGCGCAGTCTGCGGACTTCGCTTGTTTGAGCAACGCCTTGTGCCTCGATCGTGGCGAACAAGGAATAGAGGGTGCCCAAGTTCTGGGAGTAGGGGCGCTCTTGAACACTCGTTCCGCGGCCACGTTCACTCTTCAGGATTCCTTCGGTGCGCAAGACTCGCAGGGCCTCCCTGATTGTGTGCCTGCTGACCCCGTATTGCTCGGTCAGGTCGAGTTCGCCGGGGAAGTGATCCTCGAACTCCTTATTCTCAATGCGCCGGCGCAAATCATCATTGACCTGTGCCCAGAGGGGAAGCGGATGGGCCCGATTTGGGGTAATGGCGCCAATAAGTCCGGAGGAAACTGACAATTCACCCTCCAAACTCTCCTGATTTTTCCTAAACTTCATGGGTACGCTACGTAATACACAGAATTGTACGGACATTCGGACAAATAATGCAACAGGGATGGGGAAATATGTCAGATCACATTGATCAGAGGCACCAGATCGTGATTATTGGTGGCGGAACGGGTGGAATCACCGTCGCGGCCCGGCTCAAAAAGGCCGGAATGGGCGACATCGCCCTCATTGAGCCAGCGGACACGCATTACTACCAGCCACTCTGGACTCTCGTGGGCGGCGGCCGCGCCAAGGCATCCGACAGCGCACGACCCATGTCCTCGGTGATCCCCAAAGGTGTCACCTGGGTCAAGGACTCGGTCGTTTCGGTGAACCCGGAAGAGCGAACCGTGCGTACGGCACTGGGCAAAGTAATCGGCTACGACCGTCTTGTCGTCTCCCCGGGCATTCAACTTAATTGGGGCAAGATTCCGGGCCTCGAAGAAAACTTGGGCAAAGGTGGTGTGTCCAGTAACTACCGCTATGACCTGACACCTGTCACTTGGGCGAATGTGCAAAGGACAAAAAACGGCACAGCGGTATTCCACCAACCCATGGGACCCATCAAGTGTGCGGGCGCACCGCAAAAGATCGCATACCTCGCCGCTGATTACTGGCGCGAACAAGGAGTTCTTAACAATATTCGCAAGATCATGGTGCTTCCAACCCCTGGAATGTTTGGCGTAAAAATCTGGAGCGATGAACTCGTCAAGGTCGCAGCCCGCTATGGAATTGAAGTGCGCTTCAACTCGCAAGTCACGTCCATGACCGATACCACCATGGAGATTAAGAACAACGAAACAGGTGAAACGGAAACAGTCGAATACAACTTTGCTCACATGGTTCCGCCGCAAAGTGCACCGGACTGGATCAAAGAGTCCGGGCTCGATGACCCCGACAGCCCATTTGGTTACATGGCGGTTGATAAGAATACCCTTCAGCACACCAAGTACCCGGAAATCTTTGGACTGGGCGATGCCACCAACACGCCAAACTCAAAGACTGGTGCAGCAATTCGCAAGCAGGCACCGGTGCTCGTGGAAAATCTGATGGCATCAATGTCCGGAAAAGCTATGAACGGTTCCTACGACGGTTATGCATCGTGCCCCATCACCACTAGTCGCTCACAATTGTTGCTCTGCGAATTCGACTACACCATGGAGCCGACGCCAACACTTCCGCTAATCAACACCAAAAAAGAAATCAAGGAGTTCAACCTGTTCAAGAAGGTTGGGTTGCCTGGACTTTATTGGAACCTGATGTTGAAGGGTCGCGCTTAGGGGTTTTCAGTCCTTGCGATTGGCTGCGAAGTGCGACGAGAAATTCCAAGAGCTGGCTTCGTAGCGGGATACTTGCCTGCATGAGCTCTCTCTGCGCATCGGCGTACTCACGTCTGCCTTCAGGCGACTCAACCCTGATCGCCTCGAGTCCAAACTGTGACACGTCATAGGGCGATGCCCGCATGTCTATTTGGCGTGCACGGGCTGCATTCTCAAAACAGTCCATGACAAAGTCAGAGTTGATGAGGGGTGAGAACCAATTCGCCATCTTGTATAGGTCCATGGAGGCATGTAAACACCCGGGGTTTTCAAGAACCGACTGATTCTCTCGTGTTGGGGTGATGGTGTTTTGTGGCTTTGCCTCTGGGGTGAAGAAGCGAAATGCATCAAAGTGGGTGCAACGAAGCCCAACTGAATCAACCGTGGCTGAAATAGTTTCGGGGCTGACGCGAAGTGGGAGATCCTCATGCCGGACTTCATTTTGCGCGAGACCGTAAACCATGGCCCACTCGTGGAGCCCGAAACATCCCATGACAGGTGAATGCGAGGTGGTTCCAGACAAAATTTTTATTGCCATGTCAAGGCGCGGGAGTTTATTGGAAAGCCAGGAAATATCGGCAGTGACGCCGCTATCACTCTGGCGGTATCCAGCCAGCGTGAGGTAGGTCTCTGCTTCAGGTCCTTCGAGGGTGATGCCAAAACCCGGATGCCAAATGAGGAGTTTTGCAGGGGAGAAGGGGTAGTAGTCGAAAAGAAAGTCATCCACCGCATGCTTATGCCCCACCGATCTACGGGCTAAGCGAGCATCCACCCACGGGCGAACCCGGTCAGCATGCCGACCTGCCTTGAGCATCCACTGTTCACTGTGCACACGGTGACATTAGTTCAATCAGTAGTTGTTGTGTTCCTCGGCTTGAGGAGTCTTTTATCTGTCCTGTTGTTGAGGACAAAGAGATGGTTGGGGGTAACGCCGAACCAGTTGATCTAATTGTTGCGAACCTGGCGCAAACCGATGGCCGAGCAACCCGCGATAAAAGGGCCGAGCCCAAAAGCGGAGATGGGATCGAGGGTTCCCGTGCCATTGATTCGCCCGGCGTGTGCCATGGCGGCTGCCCAAGCGAGGAATTCGGCCGTGAAGGGATATGGAGCGGGGCCGCTCACTTGAACGGTTTCCAAGTGATTCCCAACAGCATCGTGGACCGTTGCGATGGCAACGCTGCGTCCCGCGGTGAGCTCCGGCCCGCTTGGACCTTGACCGGTTGTCGTTGGAATCGAACTCGTGAGCCGGGTTAACAGGTGTCGGGAAATCCTGCTTCTGGTTATCGGCGAAGTCAGTGAGGCAAGTGATGAAGCGGGTTTGCTCCACTTGCCCGCCCAGCCAAGGTAGACATCGACATTGAGCAGACGCGGATTCATGCGCGGCAAGGCGAATTGTTCAGTCCCACCGATATTGATGGCACCGTATTTCTTGCCATCCGCCAGGGTGAATTCCGCAAACTTTGTACCCAATGGGGTATCGACGAGTTGGCCGGATTGAAAGGTGTAACCGCTGGAACCCAATGAAGCCAGCGCGCTTGCTTTTGTCCCGCTGCTCATATTCATGGGACCTTGGGTGAAATAGCCAATTTTCACTCGCGAGGGCCACTCGTCTCGGTCTCGGCAGTTACGCAGCGCTATCGCACCAGCCAGATTGCCGGGAATGAAGTCATAGCCGCAGGCGGGAATGATTTTCGCACCACTCTTTTTGAATTCATCGCTGCGCTCAAAGAGTTGGTGGATGAACCCACTTTCACCCGTTGAGTCGATGTAGGTGCAGCCTGCGCTCACGGCAGCCTCTACTGCGGCCGTTCCGAATCGAGTAAAAGGGCCGACTGTGCTCACCAGCACATCAGTGGGGTTACTTACCAAGTCACGCACGGTGTCAGGGTCGTTGACATCAGCGCATTGCCAAGTAGGAGCCTGTGGTGAAGGCACGAGTCGCGAGAGTTTCTTGGTGAGTTCATTGAGCGCTCGTTCATTGCGCCCGGCGAGTACAGGTGCTAAACCTGCGCGCGTCATAGCCTCCGCCGTGAGACGTCCCGTGAAACCAGTAGCGCCAAAAAGCACGACTCGTGGTTGATCCATGGCATCAGGTTAAACGGTGACGTGCTTGAGCGCATTAGGTCTCTTGAGTAACCTCGCACCATGGCAGAACGGGCGCTCGACCACCTTGCAGTATCTGCCGCGTTTATGCCTCTGGCAAGGCATGGGTGTGTTGAAAAGGTTTCCGTTGATGAGAGTTTGTGTGCACAACTGTTTCTTGACCCAGAATGGGTCTCATCGAACCCACAATTTATTGAGTCCTTGGGCAGAGATCTTGCCGGGCAATCATTACCGGTGAGATTAGTTCCCAA
>Ga0255756_1004779_pt1 | contig 12954 bp, 15 predicted proteins | sample 011ome_20_FD_179956 | JGI IMG/M metagenome (GOLD analysis project Ga0255756, IMG submission 179956) | Coastal salt marsh microbial communities from the Groves Creek Marsh, Skidaway Island, Georgia - 011509CT metaG (version 2) | ecosystem: Environmental > Aquatic > Marine > Intertidal zone > Salt...
CTCAACCAACAGCACACACCCAACTTCACAAAACGCGAAACAAATCCCAACTCAGCGCAACGCTCAAAACAAGCGCCCTATCGCGGAGCGATTTAGTGCTGTGCCTCAATCGGGCCGTTGCCGCTCGTTGTGAAGAAGTCTGCTTACGGGGTAGCCTCAATTGATCGACCCAATAAATGGTCGTTTTGGGGGCCCAAACACTTCATTGCGAACTTTTACGAAGACGCTGGTAAATTTCTGCTTCGCGGACAATGCTGGCATTGCTCTAATTTTTTTAACGACCGCTTTGTTCGTCGTCATTGTTTTTGCCTCTCAAATTATATTGGGCAACGGTGCAGGGCTGTGCACGCAAACAACTTTGGCTAAGTTGTGACTTATCAATCGATTTTGTTTTGTCTGGTCGATATCGGCCGCGCGACTGGGCCAAGCGTTTCGCGAATGACCGGATGGGTCTTCAATTCGACCGTTTGAAGTGCAGTGCCGTCTTTCACCGCCTGAGCAAGGGCTAGTCCTGCACGTCGACCCATTTCGCGGTGCGGCACATGGACTGTTGTCAGGGCTGGTTGAGTTATCTGCGCAAGTTCAATGTCATCAAAACCAATGATCGAAACCTCTATTGGAACGTTGATCCCGAGTTCGCGTGCACAGCGCAGCGCGCCCACTGCAAGAACATCGTTGCCACAGAACACCGCCGTAGGCCGCGTATCCGCGCGCATCATCCGATCAAAGGCCGCAGCGCCTTCTTCAATGCCATATTTGGTTTCGATCACCTGTAAGTCGCCCACATTTAATCCCGCCGTTGTCATGGCGCGCCGCAGCCCTGCCAGACGTCCGCCTGCACGATCATTTTGTGCTATCTCAGCAGAGATTAGGCCCAATTTACTGTGACCCAAATCAATGACTTTCGTGGCCATCTCCGCCATGGCGGCGGCGTTATCAAAACCGACCGAGGGCCGCTTTGCATCCACGTCATACGCCCAAGTCACAAGCGAAGGCACGCCTTGCATGTCGAGGAAATCATATATTTCAGGCGCGCGTTCGTGACCAATCAGGAGCAGTGCATCGGCCCCCCTCGCGACCAATGCCCGGATTTGTTCTTCTTCTATATCAGGTTGATAGGCTGTGCTGGCCACCAGCATCGTAAATCCGTGTTTGCGCAGTTCCTCCTGAAAAGCCTGCAATCCACGGGCGAAAATCGCGTTCTCCATTGTGGGAATAATCGCGCCGATCGTGTTGGTGCGTCGCGCCGCCAACGCTCGAGCGCCGAAGTTCGGGGAATACCCCAGCGCGGTTACAGCCTCTTGCACTTTAAGGCGCGTGCGGCTGGCCACTTGATCGGGGTAATTCAGACAGCGCGACACCGTAGCCGTTGAGACGCCCGCAGTTTCAGCTACGTCTTGTAAGGTCGGGGCAGGCTTTCTAGTGTTCATATTATTCACAATAATTTTCAGAAACTATAATGGCTTAGGTCCATTTTCAATAGAGCGCGCATCAATTGTAAATGTAAAGGCTTGCAAAAATTTTCTGTAAGCCCTTACATTGACCTCACGGAATACGGATTCGGCTTAGCGACTGGGAGGTCACGCTACATGCGGCTATTCGGGGCGATACTTTTATTTTTGGTCTTTGCAGTGAACATCGGGCTTGGCGCTGGATGGGATCGCGCATTCCTGAACGATATTGGCGAACTACTGGTTCTAGCCGGTGTCGCCATCCTGTTCGTAATCGCCATTCTCAAAAAAGAAGCGGACGCAGATTAAACGGGCGTCAAAACAGTCCGGGGAGGACACTACATTGACTAAAGATGACACACACCTGAAGTCGGCAGAGCGCCGCAATTTCTTGAAGCTGGCGGGTGCTGGTGGGTTCACCGCTGCACTGGTTGCCGGTGCTGCCGGATCGCTCTGGTCTACAGAAGCGGCTGCTCAGACTGCAACCGAAGAGCGTGATCGCGAAGCTGCTGCCGAGCATACGATGACCATCGCTACCGCTTATGTGCTGGGCGCGACACGCAGCTACCCAATCATGCAACTGGACCTCAAAGAGAACATCCAAAACGCCACAAACGGCAAAGTCTACGTCAAATTGGCCCCCGGTGGTCAGCTTGGTGCTGGTGGCGCATTGGTCCAGTCCGTTCAAGGTGGCACCATTCAGGTGGCTCAGCACTCGATTTCTAACTTTGCGCCATTTGCACCAATTACAGACCTCATCAACATGCCGTATCTATGTGGGTCAAACCAGCGCTTCACCAACCTCGTGCACTCCGATGTCTGGGCACAAGAAGTGAACCCGAAAGTTGAAGAAGCCGGTTTTAAGCCCTTATTCTATGTCAACATCGACCCCCGCGTTGTGGCCGTTCGCAAGGGCGGCGCTGGCGCTGTCATCACACCAGGCGATCTGAATGGCGTCAAATTCCGCGTGCCGGGTTCTGCTATGTTGCAGCAGTACTACCGTATGGTCGGCGCGAACCCGACACCAGTGGCTTGGGGCGAAACACCGTCCGCAATCCAGCAGGGTGTTGCTGATGCGCTTGATCCATCTGTCGGCGCGTTGTTCGTATTCGGCTTTAAAGACATGTTATCCCACGTGACGTTCACGCAGGCCGTTCCGGATTCTCAGGTCTATTCCTGTAATCTTGAATGGTTCAACTCCATGCCTGCCGATGTTCAGGACGGCATCATGGAAGCCTCTGAAATTACCCGTCACCAGAACCTTGCCAAAGTGCCATCCGCACGCAACTACGCGATGGCAGAACTGCGCAAATCCGGCGTTGAATTCCACTCGCTGACTGATGATCAGCTGGGCGAATGGAAAGCAGCGGGCGGCTACCAGCTGCCAGAGTGGGACAGCTTCAAGATCGAATTGGCTGGTTCGATGGACACCTTTGCCAAGCTTGAAGAAGCTGCTGGCACACAGGGTCGCTATTACGTCCACGACGCTTAATCCAACGTGTCGGGTGCGCAATCGCGTGCCCGACACATAGATTGTCTTTTCCGATGCTGCACCTCGGGTGCGTTCTCATGAGGTCCGTCATGAAATTTTTGCGCAATATCAACGACAACGCAGAGCGATGGGCGCTTTTGGTGTTTTACGTGATGCTTGTAATGACGATGGCAGTCGAAGTCCTACGCCGTGAAATTTTCGCCTATTCGTCTATTTGGGGCGAAGAGATCGTGCGCTATTCATTCATTTATCTTGCTTGGATCGGTGCCGCAGCAGCCGTCAAGGAACGCGCGCACATCCGCATTGATGTAGTCATGCACTACCTAGGTCCACGCGCAAAAGCATGTCTCTATATTTTTGGCGATTTGGTGATGTTCTTCGTCGCTGTTATCGCACTCTACTGGTCCTATGAGGCCGTTCAAATCTCGTGGAAATTTGGATCGGTCACCCATGGTTTGCGCATCTCGATGGTGTGGTTCCTGATGGCTGTGCCGATCGGTTTCGGGTTGATAATCCTACGGCTCACCCAATCCCTAATGCGCGATATGCGAAGCCTTCGTGACGGAACACCCGTTTACGAGGGCGATAAACTCTTTGATTGAGGGCCTGAATTATGCTGTTTAACACCCTAGATCAAATCGTCATCCTTGGATGGGACTTCTATATTCCCGTCTTGATGTTCGTCGTCCTGTGCGCATTGGCCGTGCCCGTCTGGGCCTCCATCGGTATGGCGGCGATTGCCATGTTGTACCTGTCAGGTGATCTGCCGCTCGCGCTGGTCGGCGAAAGCCTGTTTCATGGGATTGATGCCTTTGCGCTAACGGCGGTGCCACTGTTTATTCTTACTGGCGACGTTCTGGTCCGCACCGGATTGTCGCGCAAATTTCTTGATGTGGCGGAGGCGTTGACCCAGTTCGCCAAAGGCGGTTTCGGGTCGGCTACAGTGCTGGTTTGCGGCATGTTCGCGGCTATTTCAGGATCTGACGCAGCGGGCGCTGCTGCTGTTGGCCGCATGACAATCGACCGTCTGGTCGAGAGCGGCTATCCACGCCCATATGCCTGCGCATTGGTCGCGGCAGGTGCCTGTACCGGCATCCTGATCCCGCCATCCATCGCCTATATCATCATTGGCCTTGTTTTGGGCATATCCGCCTCGACGCTATTCTTGGCAGCCCTGATTCCTGGTACTTTGATCCTCGCCTCGATCCTTATAACCAACCTCGTGGTGAATCGGATTTACCAGTACGAGGGGGGCGGCAACCTTTCAGCTGGCGAATATTTCAGCCGCTTGGGCAGCGCTTTGGCGTCTGGGTGGTACGCGTTCATTGTTCCGGGTATCATCTTTTACGGCATTTTTTCTGGCAAAATGACCCCGACAGAAGCCGGTGCGACAGCGGTGATTGTCACCATTATCATTGGCTTTATCCAAGGCACACTGAAGCTTGCTGATTTCCCTGCGATGCTGGTGTCATCTGCCAAGGTCAACGGAATAATTCTGCCTATCATCGCGTTCTCGCTGCCGTTGGCGCAGGCGCTTGCGATTATGGGTGTGCCGCAAGGCTTCGTCTATTCGATCACGCTTGTGACGGACAATCCTTATCTGTTGATCCTGATGATGGTCGGTATTCTGATCGCCGCAGGCTGTGTGATGGAGACCACGCCCAATATCGTAATCCTTGCGCCGATCCTGAAGCCACTGGCTGACAACATCGGGATGAACGAAATCCAATTCTGTATTATGATGATTACCGCTTTGGGTGTCGGGTTTATCACGCCGCCGTTGGGTCTGAACCTGTTCGTCGTCTCTGGCATCACCGGAGAATCCATCCTTAAGATCGCATGGCGCGCTGTGCCTTTCGTCTTCTTCATGCTTATCGTTGTTTTGCTGATTGCCTTCGTTCCCGCGATTTCCACAACGATGCTTCCAGAAATCTACAAATAGGACTTCCGCACCATGGCACGAAATTACCTTAAGAAAGCGACGCTGACGTCCGCATCCGGCGCATCTGACGTTCATGACATCGTGCAGGGTATCCTGACCGATATTGAAAATGGCGGCGACGCATCGGCGATTGAATATGCGGCCAAGTTCGACAAATACGACGGCAACATCATCCTGACGACTGAAGAAATCGAGGCGGCATGCGCACGGGTTCCGCAAAAGCTGAAAGAAGATATCCAGTTCGCCCATGCCAACGTGAAACGCTTTGCTGAGGCGCAGAAGTCCACGCTGGTGGATGTCGAAGTCGAAGTGCAACCAGGCCTGATCGCTGGCCAAAAAGCCATTCCGGTGCACGCGGCGGGCTGTTACGTCCCCGGTGGGCGTTATAGCCACATCGCATCGGCCATTATGACTGTGACAACAGCGAAAGTTGCAGGCTGTACCCACATCACCGCAACATCACCACCACGTCCCGGTCTGGGTGTCGCCCCGGCGATTGTTTACGCGGCGCATATTTGTGGTGCGGACAAGATCATGGCGCTGGGTGGCGTGCAGGGTGTTGCGGCGATGACATTTGGCCTGTTCGGTCTTCCCAAGGCGCATATCATTGTTGGTCCAGGCAACCAGTTTGTTGCCGAAGCCAAACGCATCCTGTTCGGGCGCGTTGGCATCGACATGATCGCAGGCCCAACTGATTCATTAATTTTGGCGGACAAAGACGCGGATGCGCATATCGTGGCGACCGATTTGGTGTCACAGGCCGAGCACGGTTATAACTCTCCAGTTTGGCTGGTGACAGACAGCAAAGCCATGGCCGAAGATGTCATGGCGCGCGTGCCTGATTTGATCGCTGATTTGCCAGAGCTGAACCGCGAAAACGCTTTTGCCGCGTGGCGCGATTATGCCGAAGTTATTGTGTGTAAAGATCGAGAAGACATGGCCGCGTGTTCGGATGAATATGCGCCAGAGCATTTGACCGTTATGGCCGATGATCTCGATTGGTGGCTGGGGCGTTTGTCCTGCTACGGATCCTTGTTCTTGGGCGAAGAAACTACTGTGTCTTATGGCGACAAAGCGTCGGGTACGAACCATGTTTTGCCGACCTCTGGTGCCGCGAATTACACGGGCGGTTTGTCTGTTCATAAGTATATGAAGATCGTCACATGGCAGCGTTCGACCCGTGAAGGTTCCAAGCGAGTGGCAGAAGCCACGGCGCGGATTTCGCGGCTGGAAGGTATGGAGGGCCATGCGCGTGCGGCTGATGTGAGATTGGCCAAGTATTTCCCTGACGAGACATTCGATTTGTCATCCGATGGCTGATCCAAGCATCATGTTTGATCTTACAGGCCGCGTGGCTTGTGTAACGGGCGCCAGCGCAGGTCTGGGCCAACGAAGTGCGCGTGTTCTGGCAGCGGCGGGTGCGAAAGTCGTTGGCGTTGCACGACGCGTAGAGGCTTTGGCTGAGTGGCAGGCGGACATCGGTAAAAATGCGGCTGTCGTCGCGGCTGATCTAAGTGATCGAACAAAGTTGAAAAACATCGCCGCACGCATTGCCGCTCCGTTTGGCTCTCCTGATATTATCGTCCATGCAGCGGGCATCAACACCCGCGAAGTGGCTGATGATGTTAGTGATGAGGGCTGGGAGATGACGATGAATCTCAACCTCGCTGCACCGTTCTTTTTGAGTCAAGCGCTTGTGCCAGCGATGAAGGCTAAGGGCTGGGGTAGAGTGGTGAATTTTGCGTCTCTGCAATCAACCCGCGCGTTTCCTGCAGGCATTGCTTATGGCGCGTCCAAGGCGGGCATTGCACAACTGACACGCGCCATGGCCGAGGCGTGGTCACGCGATGGCATCACCGCGAACGCAATCGGGCCGGGTTTTTTCCCGACCGAGCTGACAGGTCCGGTGTTTGCTGATCCAGACCGCGCGGCAGCAAATGCCGCTGCTACCTGCATTGGGCGCAACGGTTCGCTGGATGACATCGATGGACCGCTGCTGTTTTTGTGTTCGGACGCGTCGGCCTACGTTACAGGACAGGTCTTGATGGTCGATGGAGGATATACCGCGAAATGAAAGCATTGGTTTATGACGGAGTTGAAACGCTGGTTTATCGTGACATGCTGGATCCTGTTGTCGGTCAGGGCGAACACCTGGTTCGGATTGAAGCGTCTGGTATTTGCGGTTCCGACATGCACGCCTATTTGGGGCATGATGAACGCCGCACCGCGCCGTTGATTCTGGGTCATGAGGCTGCGGGAACGATCGTTGGCGGCAACCATGATGGCATGCGAGTGACAATCAATCCGCTTGTCACCTGCGGTGAATGTCAAGCATGTTTAGCAGGGCGAGAAAACCTGTGCCCAAAACGCCAGATTATTTCTATGCAGCCCCGCGAAGGAGCATTTGCACAATACGTCGCAATGCCACTTCGCAATCTGGTTGAGGTTCCTGCGGACGTTCCCCTGACGAAAGCTGCACTCGCTGAACCGTTGGCGGTAAGTTGGCACGCAGCGCGTCTGGCGATTGAGGCTTTGCACCCGTCCATGGATCGTCGTGCGATCGTAATTGGCGGGGGCGCGATTGGTCTTGCGGCCGCTCTCGCACTCAAAGCGATGAACGTCGACGATGTAAGCATTATTGAATCAAACGACATTCGGCGCGCGTTCCTGGCGGATCACTGTGGACAGGTCACGATCAGTCGCGCCAAAGGTTCGGCCCCGATTGTCATTGATGCCGTCGGCTATGGTGCGACCCGCGCCAGCGCGTCGGCGATTGTGGAGACGGGCGGTGTCATTGCACATGTCGGCTTGGGTGATAGTGAACCGGGCTTGGACGTGCGCCGCACGACACTGCAAGAGATTACCTTTATCGGCACCTATACCTACACCGCGCAAGATTTCCGCGACACTGCCGCTGCCATCTTCGACGGCTCGCTAGGTTCGCTCGATTGGATCGAGACGCGCCCGCTGTCCGACGGGTCGCGTGCATTTGCCGACATCCGCGCGGGCATCGTCGCGTCTCCCAAAATCATACTGGAGCCTGACCATGTATAGCAACATTCTCGTCCCTATGGCCCTTGATCACGGAGTTGGCAAACAGGCACTAAAGGTGGCGCAAACGTTGTTGTCCGAGGGCGGCACAATTACGGCGCTGCATGTCTATGAACCACCGTCCGGCACCGCCAGCGCTTACCTGGACGAGAACGTCGTTCGTGCAGCGTTTGCAAATGCCAAGGCCACCATTGAGGCGCGCGTCATAGACCTGCCCAATGTTAAACCCATGATCACCAAAGGGCACAGTGGGCGAGGCATCATTGATGTTGCTGTGGAACTGAAGACTGATTGCATCGTTGTCGGTTCGCATAAACCTGGTTTAATTGACTATTTGCTGGGATCGACAGCAGCCAGAGTGGTGCGTCATGCACCTTGTGCTGTCCATGTCTTGCGCAACCCGATTTAACTCAATTCCTAACCCCCGCGAAGGAGCGACCCTTGAGTATTGATAAGAAAATCGTGGACGATTTGGTGGCGAATGACATCTCATTCGTGACCACAGTCCCCTGCAAACAGCTGGCAGGCGTCATTGAAGAAGTCGATGCGCGACCTGAGATCTTCCACATCCCGTCGAACAAAGAAGACGAGGGAATGGGCCTGTGCGCTGGTGCATGGATGGGCGGCAAGCGTCCGATGATCATCATGCAAAACACGGCAATCGGAGTGACGATAAACACGCTGGCGACGTTGATCCAGTACTACCGCATGCCACTGCCGATGCTGATTTCTTATCGCGGTGAACTGCGCGAGCCAGTGGCCTGTCAGGTCGAAATGGCTGTGCACACGAAAGCGCTGCTCAACCAGCTGAACATCCCGACGTTTCACTTCCACAAGGAAAGCGATGCCAACGAGCTGGATACAATCCTGAAATACACTTTCATGTGCAACAAACCTGTGGCCATCCTGACAGATGCGTCCTTCTGGGGAGGCTACGGCGACCAATGATCCGTTCTGAAATCCTGCGCGACATCGCGCCAATTCTTCATGACCATTTGGTCGTTTGTAACATCGGTCTGCCCAGCCAAGAGCTGCATATGATCGACGACAATGCCAAGAATTTCTACATGCTTGGCACCATGGGTCTGTCCTCGTCTATTGGTCTTGGCCTTGCTTTGTCGCAACCTAAAACCGTCATCTCCATCGACGGCGACGGCTCTGTTTTGACGAACCTTGGCACCTTGCCAACAATCGCCAACAACGTGGCTGACAACTACATCTTGCTGATTATCGACAACGGGTCTTATGGCTCCACTGGCGACCAGCCGACATATGCGGGTAAGAAAACGAAGCTTGAAAAAGTGGCCGAAGCCTGTGGGTGTGAGAATGTTGTCGTCTGCAAAGACGTTGACACTGGCAAAACGCTACAAGCCGCAATCGACAGCAAGAAAATGACGATCATCGTTTGCAAATGTGACAGCGGCAACATCAAGCTGCCTGTTATCACAATGGACCCGGTAGTGATCCGTGATCGGTTCATGAAAGCGGTGGCGAGTTAAATGGCTGCGGGCATTCATTCAAGCGCGGATGCACGGCGTCTTGCACGTAAGCGTCTGCCTTGGATGGTGTTCGACTATATCGACGGGGCCGCAGGGGCGGAAACGGGGGCATCGCGCAATCGCGCTGCCTTTGACGCAATCGACCTGCGGCCCCGCATTCTGCGCGACGTCAGTCACCGGTCATTGGCTGTTCCGTTGTTTGATGGAACGGCAAAAGTACCGTTTGGCATCAGTCCTATGGGTATGTGCAATCTTTCAGCTCCCGGCGCGGACATGATGCTGGCGCGACTTGCTGCCCGTGAAAGCGTACCGCTTGGTGTATCCACGGTGGCATCGACTGCGATGGAACCGCTGATCGAGGCCGCCGAAGGCAACGCTTGGTTTCAGCTGTATTTCAGCGGCGACGGTGACGGGACATTCAAGCTTGTCGAACGGGCCAAGGCGGCGGGCTATGACACGATTATTCTAACGGTGGATGTCCCCGAAGTGGGCCGTCGACCGCGCGAATTGCGCCACGGTTTTACCATGCCGTTCAAGATCGGCCCCAAGCAATTCTTTGATTTCGCCATGCATCCGCGCTGGTCCATCAATGGGTTGATCAAGGGTAAACCCCAGATGGCGAATTTCGACATGGACGGATATGAATTCGATCGCACAGAAAGCCGCGCCAAAGCCGATTGGGACACTCTCGCCAAATTGCGTGACATGTGGCCCGGAAGGCTCGTAGTCAAAGGCGTGCTTGATGTGGAAGATTCGATCGCGGTGAAATCCGCGGGTGTCGACGCGATCCAAGTCTCAAGCCACGGATCACGACAGCTCGATTCGGCCCCCACGCCGATCACTGCGCTGGCCGACATTCGCGCCGCACTTGGCACAGATTACCCGCTGTTCTACGACACAGGCCTGCGCAGTGGTGAAGACGTCATTAAGGCATTTGACCAAGGCGCGAATTTCACATTCCTTGGTCGCATCCTTCAATTCGCTATCGCCGCTGGCGGTGAAAAGGGTTTGGCAGACCTTTGGGACGTGTTGAAACAAGAGACCAGCATCACAATGGCTCAAATCGGCAAGACTTCTATGGCAGAGCTCGGCCGCGGCAGTTCAGCGAGATAACCACGGCACGTGCTGCAGAACACAAAATGCGTTGTTAAATTTCACAACTTCAGGTGCGCTGTAAACTGCCTGAATGCCGCTTTTCGTGCCTCCGATTGGCCGAAGTAAGCGATGTCCAGTGTTCACTTATCAAGGGCGGTGTGAGGTCGTTCTGAGTTGTAGAGCCCAATCCAGGTATCGATGATCTGTTTCGCGTGAAAGCCGTCGGTAATTTCAGGCAGATAAACGGCCTCCTGCTTCAGTGACCGACTCCGCCGTTCGGTGAAGATGTTGTCCAAGTAGCGGCTGTGGGTGTTGAATGTCACTTAAAACTGACCCGGTAGAGGTCAGAATTGTCACTGAGAAATGACCCATGTGCAACCTTATCCCTGACCAGATGTGTCGGGGGATATTGGAGTGATAGACATGGGATTTTTAAGCGTTATTCGACGGTGGGCATTAAGAGACAAGATGCCCATACGCGAGATTGCACGGCGGACTGGACTGTCTCGCAACACGATCAGGAAATACTTGCGGGCAGAGATAGTGGAGCCGAGTTTCCAGACGCCAAAACGGCCGAGCAAGCTGGACCCGTTTGCGGAGAAACTGTCGGGCTGGCTCGTGATGGAGCTTCGCAAGTCACGTAAAGACCGGCGAACCGCCAAGCAGATGCATGCGGATCTGGTGCAGCTTGGCTTTGATGGATCCTACGAGCGGGTCGCGGTCTTTGTGCGTGGTTGGAAGGCGGACCGGCAGCTTGCTCAGCAGACGACTGGACGGGGAACATTTGTGCCGTTGGTGTTTCAGCCCGGCGAGGCGTTCCAGTTCGATTGGAGCGAGGATTGGGCCGTTATCGGCGGTGAGCGGGTCAAGCTTCAGGTCGCCCACATCAAGTTGTCACATAGCCGTGCGTTTCTGGTGCGGGCCTATTTGTTGCAGACGCACGAGATGCTGTTCGACGCACATTGGCATGCTTTCCGTGTGTTTGATGGCATTCCAAGCCGCGGCATTTATGATAACATGAAAACCGCAGTGGACCGTGTCGGCCGAGGCAAGCAGCGCGATATAAATGCGCGTTTCTTAGCAATGACGAGCCACTATCTCTTTGAGCCAGAGTTCTGCAATCCAGCTGCCGGATGGGAGAAAGGTCAGGTTGAGAAGAACGTCCGCGATGCTCGCCATCGTTTGTGGCATGTTGCCCCTACTTTCCCTGACCTTGAAGTCCTGAACAACTGGCTGGAGGATCGCTGCAAAGTGCTTTGGGCAGAGACAGCTCACGGCACTTTACCTGGAAGCATTGCCGATGCCTGGGAGGCCGAGAAGGCCGCACTGATGCCACTACCGACAGCATTTGACGGCTTTGTTGAGCTGAGCAAGCGGGTGTCACCAACCTGCTTGATCACCTTTGATCGCAACCGTTACTCTGTGCCAGCGAGCTTTGCGAACCGCCCTGTCAGCCTACACATCTACCCCCAGCGGCTGGTCATCGTGGCCGAAGGGGCCGTAATCTGCACCCATGAGCGCATCATCGAGCGGTCACACCGCCAGCCAGGTCGTGTCATCTATGACTGGCGCCATTATCTGGCCGTCGTGCAGCGCAAACCGGGCGCACTGCGTAACGGAGCGCCGTTTGTTGAGATGCCAGAGGCGTTCCGCAAGCTTCAGAGCCTGATGCTGCGCAGGCCGGGTGGTGATCGGGAAATGGTCGATATCCTGTCCTTGGTTTTGCAGCATGACGAACAGGCCGTGCTCTGCGCTGTGGAAATGGCGCTGGAAGCCGGCGTGCCGACCAAGACCCATGTGCTGAACCTGCTTCATCGGCTGGTAGATGGAAAGCCAACTGATCAGCCAGACGTAACGCCGCCTTCCGCGCTCTCTTTGAGTAAGGAACCCGAGGCCAATGTCAGCCGCTACGATGGACTACGGCAAGGAGGTAAGCGTCATGCGTCATGATCCTGCTGGCGCTGCCATTGTCATCATGCTGCGCAGCTTAAAGCTGCCCGGAATGGCACAGGCGGTGGGCGACCTGATCGAACAGGGAGCACCTGCATTCGACGCAGCTACCCCCATACTCTCACAGTTACTCAAGGCTGAAATGGCCGAACGAGAGGTGCGTTCAATTGCCTATCATATGAAGGCGGCACGCTTCCCAGCCTACAAAGACCTCTCCGGCTTCACCTTCGAGGCCAGCGAGATCAATGAGGCGCTGGTCCGCCAGTTGCATCGATGCGAGTTCATGGACGGGGCAGAGAATATTGTCCTTATTGGCGGACCCGGCACAGGGAAATCGCATGTTGCGACCGCTCTGAGAGAGGTGGTCGCAGAATTTCGGACCATTAGTTAAGGTAGATCGACTAGCGAGAAAGACGATCTGAGATGACAAAGAGAAAGAACCATTCAGCCGAGTTCAAGGCGCGTGTTGCGCTT
>Ga0255756_1004788_pt1 | contig 12946 bp, 9 predicted proteins | sample 011ome_20_FD_179956 | JGI IMG/M metagenome (GOLD analysis project Ga0255756, IMG submission 179956) | Coastal salt marsh microbial communities from the Groves Creek Marsh, Skidaway Island, Georgia - 011509CT metaG (version 2) | ecosystem: Environmental > Aquatic > Marine > Intertidal zone > Salt...
GTGTCGCGACGAACACACACACACATGGGAGTGAGACGTCGTACAATACGTGAGCAGGTAAATCTCTGGGACCACGCGTGCGCGGGCTAGGGGTGCGAAAGTTATGGGTATAAATAAAGACGACGCGACGCACGACAATTGGACGTCAGATCGACGCGCGGGCGCGATGTCGGACCGTTCGCCGCCGCGACACGCGAACGGCGGGCGCGGACGAGGGCACATCGAGCGCGGCGCACCACCGCCGGTGCCCATGGGCGCGCCGCCGGGCGCGACCACGCCGCACGGCGCGCCGAATCATCAGTACTCGCGCGGGATCGCGCCACCACCAGGGATGCTGACGCCGACGCCGACGCCGACGCCGTCGTCGCGATGGGGTTCGGGCGCGCGCACGTCGTCTGCGCCGGTGCCGCCACCGGTGATCGCGACGGCGGGGCGGGTGAACGTGCCGGCGAGACCTGGGTACGACATTGTCGCGTCGCCCGCGTCGACGACGCCGCCTCCTCCGCCGGGGATGCGGCCGAGTTTATTAAAGGATGTGCGACAGACGCAGCACATAGCGCGGCCGAGTTTATTGAGTCAGCAGCGACCGCCTGCGGTGGCGGTGTATTCATCCGCGTCGTCGTACGAGACTGGGGAAGTCGTCGGGGGACGTGGAGGAGTAGGGGGGGTCGCGCCGCCGACGACGACGCCGACGCCGACGCCGACGAGCGACGCGGCGACGCCGAAAAAGAGGAAATTTGGTGCGTGGGGTGCGGCATTGGAGCGGAGTGCGCCGCCGGTGGCGCGTGCGCCGCCGGTGGATGATGTGACATTGGAGCATGCGTCGCCCACCCCCGCGCCGGCGCCGCCAAAAGTAGGAGCGCGGCACGTAGCGGCGCCGGCGCCGGCGGCGACGACGGTGGACCCGGAAACCGTTAAGAAGGCCAAGGCGGCGGAGCAACGATTAAAGATGACAAAGGATGCGCTGTTGGGACAAATGGAACGCGTCGATGGCGAAGTGGCGTCGCTGGAGAAGGAACTCGAGGCGCTGAAAAACTCCGCCGAGGATGAGAAATACGACGCCGCGAGCGATCGTAAGAACGCCATGGCTCGACACAAAAAGGAAACCGAGGCGCTGCGACAGCGACTGGTGAATGCGGAAAAATCTGCGGCGCGCGCGATGGAAATCGCTGGGGAGAAGATTCGAGAGGCGGCGGCGTTGGCGCGAGACGCCCAGAACAAGCGCGTCGCGCCGCGGGGCGCGGCTGGGGCCAAGCGCATGAATCGAGACGCCGCCAAGATGGCGGCGACGTCGGTGCGCGACATGACGCGTCGACGTGCGCCGCGGCTCGAAGAGGTCGAAGCCGCGCTCGCGAGTAATAAATCGTTGGAGGCGCGCGCGCTCGAGCGCGTGAAAACCGAGTACGGGTTGCCGCTGCCGGGCGACGTCGAGCGCGTGGATTTCGACGCCGTCGTGAAGCGCGTGATTGATGCTTCGAATACTGCGTATGGGCAGAACGTTGCGCGCAGAGTTTCGGAAACGTTGCGAAAGCGTCATGACGACGTGAAGCGTCGGGAATACGACAACGCCGTGCGGTACATCAAGCAGCGCGAGATTTGGCGCGTGAAGATTGTACAAGCCGCGAACGACAAGCTCGCCAAGGAGACCACCAACGCATCGTCAAGGAAGGCGACACCGGCGGGATTTGGAACGCCTGGAGGTTCGGCGCGCGGCGTCGGGCGAAACCGCGGCGGCGCTGGTGGTGATTTGAGCGCGGGCGTCGCGCGTTCCGAGTATGACGAAATGCAAATCATCAAGGCTTTACAACGCAAGGAGGAACTCCGACACATGACTCGCATTCCAGATATGATTCTCGACAGCGAGGATCGTCGCTGCGCGGTGTTTGACAGTCGCAACGGCCTCATCGAAGACCCGGTGCGCGCGATGCGTTTGGAGAATGAAATCAAACCGTGGACCCCGGCGGAGAAGAAAATCTTTCACGAAAAGTTCAACGCGTACGGGAAGAATTTCAGACGCATTGCGCAGCACTTGGAGCGGCGAGATACTGGCGACTGCGTGATGTACTATTACAAGTTTCAAAAGACGGATGATGGCTTTCGCGGACGACGTCGCGCGGCGGCAAAGAAGAAGCGCGCGTACGCGGACGCCAAGCGCGCGTTGGCGTTCAACCCCGCGTCGGTGGAGGCGCAGCGCGAGCGCGAAGAACGTTCGGCACCGACTGCAGAGGCGCGTTTGGAGCGCGCGGCGTTGGCTGCGGCAAACAAAGCCGCTAAAGCCAAGGCGCGCGCGGAAAAAGCCGCCAAGGCGAAAGCCAAAGCCGACGCCAAGGATGAAAACGCCGCCAAGGAGGACCGTCCTAAAACGCCAACGACCGCGGCATCGACCGCGGCACATAAAGGCCCCGAATGGACGGATATCGAAAAAACCAAATTCATCTCTGGTTTACTTCAATACGGCACCGATTTCGTCGCCATTAGCTCCACCATTCGTACTCGGTCGTTGGACGCCGTCACGCAATTCTACCGCGACAACCGCGAGAGCATGGATTTAGATTCCTTCGCCGCCGCTGCTGGCGGTGGAGAACGCACGTAGCTTTCACCGCGATCACGATGATCACGATCGCGCACACGGCGCGTTGATTGATTAGCACACACGAGCGCATTTATTTTGTACGATACCACGCCACCACCAGACAACATCCTATACCCTAGCCTCGGTAACACCAAACGTTGATCGTTCCTCCAACCGCCGCGCCACACATCGACGCCCGCAACCGAACGCTCGCGTCGTCCAGAACCACGCTCGCGATCGCTCCGATGCCTTTCCTCGCGCGCGACGCCGTCGACGTCGAAGCGTCGGCGTCGTTATTGCCACGAACATCACCCGTCGAGGGCGCAACACCATTCGCATCATCACACAAGACAAATTCGTCGTCGTCGTCGTTCGCGGCGGCGGTGGCGGTGGCGGTGGGATGTTGCGTCGGCGTCGCCGCCTATGCGTCGTCGATACCGTCGTCGGCGGCGATGCTGGGATCGGCGAACGGAGGTGTGGATTTGTTGTTGGGCGCGACGACGTTTCCGCGAACGACGCGAATCACGCCTAAAACCATCGATGATGACGACGATGCGGCGACGAGCACGAGCATGGATGCTCGCATGCGTGCGAATTGGGATTTATACCACGGTCGAGGTGGAAGCAAGGACAGTGATCGGGTGGTGGAGTATGATTTCGAAAAGAACTGGCCGAGCGCGGAGCTCGAAGACGCGCTCGACTGGTTACGAAGCGCCGCGCCTGAGGTTTCTGAATCGTGTGCGGCGATACAGTTTGATGGTGGTGAACAGTCAAAGACTTTAACAGCCGAGCGCATGGGCGCCAAGGGGGATGCCGGGAAGACGCTTTCGCACGTCATCGCGTGGGTCAAGGCGCGGGACGCCAACGTGCAGAGCGTCGTGTTGGCGAGCGCCGGCGCCTTCATCAACACCCACACCGGACCTCCGAATGAGTTTGACTCGATCATCGTGAGTTTTCTTTTGCGTGGACCGCAAACGTGGGACGTGCTGTTCCTCGATCGCGGCGAACGCGGTGTTGGGTTGGATGACGCCCAACGCCCAGAGGCGTTGATAAGCAACAAGGCGTGGTTAAACCCCTACGTGTTGTATCGAAACCGCGCGGTGTACGCCGGGGAGAACCTCCCAGTGGGGCTGTACATGGTGTCCAAGAAGTTTTTAGACAAGATGGCGGTGCACATGCGCGAAGAAAAGCTGTATAAGCTTGATAATTGGTTCAACGCGCTGTGCGCGAGCAAATTGGAGTGCTACTCGTACGCGTCGCGCGGATGGTATGAAGGCGCGACCGCCAAGCACAAGGCGCGCATGGCGAAGCCGCTCGAGGAAGCACCGATCGTAGATGATGCTGCGGTCGAGGCGGCATCGGCGGCGAATGCTGCTGCGTCGCGCGCCAAACGCCTCGCGGCGGAGGACGCGGACGCGGACGCAAACGTTCCGGCGGAGAAGATGGCGTCCACCATTTGAGACGCCAGGACGACAGACAACCTTGTAGCACGACACAACACAGAAAACAAACAAACAAAAAATGTAGCAGTGTGGTATTATTATACGATCGTATATTATGATAGTTTTTAAAAATCTTCATCCGTTTCGTCGTCCCATTCCAACGGCGTCGTGCCGCTCGCCTTACCCATCACCGTCGATACCAAAATCGGAATGTTCTCTTTAAACTCCGCACCTCCCCAGAACGACCCTTCGCGCCTCGGGTCCCAGCTCGCGCTCAATACCCCATACGAAATCCCCAAAAACGCCGCACCAAACGTCACCGTAGACGCGGTAAAGAATACCGCCGGCGGTACGTCGATGTGTTTCACCGCCTTTGCGAAATAAAACGCCGGTCCCGTCATAAATCCAAAAATCAACGGCGTACCACAGAAAATCCCCACGCGCTTCAACATGCGATCAGTGACAACTTCAGGAATCCCTTGCGTCGATCGCTTGGCGTACTTGACATCGAACTCAGCGCGTTTACGTTCCTCCTCCGCGCGTCGCTTATCCGCCTCGAGCTTCATCTTGACTATGCGTTTACGCTGCGCCGCGTCTGCATCACCCGGAACCACATTCGCGAGCGACGCCGCCGCCGAAGACGACGACGACGACGCGTTCCGTCGTCGTCCACCGCGCGCGTTCGCCTCGAGACGCTCCACGCTCTCGCCATCGTCCTCGTTCGTCGTCGTCTGTCGTTCGGGTTCTCGGTCGCGTCTAAACCGACTGTTTCGTCCCTTGGCGCGCGCCACGACGGCGCCGCGCGCGCGTAAAGGCGATCGCGTCGTCGCCAAGGGTGTCGTCGCGCGCGTCGCGACGGGCGTTGACATCGTTCGCGTCGATGGTGTCGCGTCGCGCGATGGCGCGCGTACGCTTATCCACTTTTCGTTGCGTCGTCACACCGCCGCGTGCGCGCGCGCGCGCGATGATGATGATGCGTCGCGGACGTCGCGACCGGGCGCGAGATGATGGTTTAGAGCGCGCGTGGTGTGCGGTGGAGGCGTTCGCGGCGGCGTGTCGCGCGAGCACGGCGGCGGCGACGGTGGATGATGACGATGACGATGGCGATGATGATGATGATGACGACGGCTGCGCGACTGCTGCCGCCGTCGCCGACACGGCGTCGGCGACCGCGTTCGATGCTCGCGCGATATTTCAAGCGTTTACGCAACTTCAGAGCGAAGACGACCCGCGCGTGCTTCTCGTGGAGACGGCGGGGATATTTCTCGACGCCGCGGATGCGATGCGGCGGGCGTCGACGTCGACGTCGGCTGACAATGATGACGACGGTCCACGAGTCCGCGCGATGACGCACGCGTGTGTGATGTTTATACGTGCTGAACGCGCGTGGGGCGAACGTCGCGTCGTCGGTGCGCGCGTGAAATCGGCGCGTGCGGAACAATTGGAGTACGAAGGCGTATTGCTTCGATGGCTCGCGTGGGCGCTCGAGGAGTGCGAGCGTTTGGATTTACAATCGTACGTACTCGAGAACAGCGCGCGTAAAGATGAACTTTTAGGATGCGTCATTCACGCGTTATTCGTTGATGTCAACGCCGACGACGGCGAGAAAGACGGAACGCAAGACGTGGCGGCGAGTCAAACGCGCGCGTTTCGCGCAAACGCCGTCGGCGTCGCGTATTTGGAAGAAAAGTTATTGACGCAAAGCACGCACTCGTCGCCCGAACCACTGATGCGCGAAGTATTCTTGCGTGGGTTTACCGCACACACATGGCTGGTGTTTATCACCCGCGCGTTTGACCGTGTACGAACGCTGGCGTACGAAGACGCGTTCACGCGAGCCGAATCGTACTCGGTCGACGGCGTCTCCATCGAACGCGCAATGGCTCGACGAGGCGCCGTGCTCGCCATGTACTTGAGCTGGTTGAAAGATGCGTCGTGTCGGGACGGTGATGGCGCCGATGCGGACGATGAACTTCTCATCGACGCGTTGACATTCATACGCGAATGCCTCGCGACGTTGAAGCGTCACGCCGAGGAAGATGATTACTCATTCGCGTCAAACGTCGCAGACGCGGCGTGTAACACCGCATACGTCTTGGTGAACCGCATGCGCGTTCACCGCACGCCGTGGGATGTTCATGGACTTTTAGAGAGCGTGCAAGGCGTCGTCGACGCCGTGCGCGCGGTGGAATTGGAACGAAGCGACGAGGATGCGTTTTCGCTCGCGTGCGTCGAGCTCGCGAGCGACAATCTGTGTCGCGTTTTACGTCAGCGCGTCGAAGAATAATGTCCACGTGGTGCGTGTTTAAGTTGTACTACTAGAATGTTTTGTGTGATTATACTACTGTAATGCTGTATTTGTTGTTACACTACACGACGCGCGACGCGCGAGAGAGCTAGGATGCCACGCCGTTGGACAACCGTCCGACGCCCTCGATGTCGATATCCACAACATCACCGCTCTTAAGAAACAACGCGTTCGGTTTCTGCCCCGCACCCACGCCCTTCGGCGTGCCAGTGAGTATCAAATCTCCAGCGTAAAGCGTTTGGTATTGCGAAATGGTTGAAATGAGCGTCGCGACGGTGAAAATCATGTCTGAAATCTTCGCCCGCTGCCGTTCTTCTCCATTCACGTACGTCACGAGTTCAGCGGCGCCGCCCAGAGGTAACGCCGAGCCTGCGACGATCCAGGGCCCGCATGGGCAATGTGTGTCGCAACTTTTCCCCAAGTACCACTGTTGATGTTGTTTCTGTAACGTTCGCGCCGTAACGTCGTTGGCCACCGTCCAACCGACGACGTACTTTTCTAAAATTTCCTCCTCCGACATCGACTCTAACGCGCGGGTTCCGGCACCGAAACACGTCGCTCCGATCACGCACGCGAGCTCACCTTCGTAATCCACGTCTAATCGTCCGTGCGTGCGTATGTCTTGCCCGTACGCGACGACTGACGTCCCGGCTTTGGGGAAAATGATTGGCAACTCTGGCACCGCGTCGCGCGAGATCCCAGGCATGGACGAATCCACCTCACCCACGTGTTCAAAGTAGTTTTTCCCGACGCACACGATTTTATTGTGCACGCCACTGGCGGCGGTGGCGTCGTCGAACGGCGCGAGCACGTCGACGTCGCCTAAACCAAACGTCGACGCCGCAAAAGTAACGCTCTTCGGGTCGGCGTGATACGCCTCGAGCGCGCGAGAGAGCGACTGTGGACGCGATGACACGGATGATCCCGCCGCGGCCGAGCCTCCGTCGTCGTGTACGACGTCAAACACCGTGTTTCCATCGAGAGGGAGCAACGCGCCGACGCGCGCGGGCGCGTTCGCTCCGCGTTCGCGGTAACGAATAAATCGCACCGTCGTAAACGCGGTGTTTGACGACGAGAGTAACGGTGTCGCCATCACTGCGCACGGTTCGCTCGTCCTTTGTTTGTCGTGCGAATCGAATAGCGGCGTCGAAGAGTGACGCTAATACTACTACTACGTCGTCGTGACTTTTTGCACCACCTTGGCGGACTCCTCGAGCGTCGTGGCGATTTTATCCGCACGCGTCGTGAACACAAACGTGCGCGCATCACTTACAGGAAATCCTTTCTTCACCAGCGCCTTGCGTGGTCGATACGCTGGGTACGCACACCGATCAAAGATAACCATGCCGGCGCACGTCAACGTCGCCGACGCGTCCGACTCGCCCGTCTCTGACTGTTGCGTCACCGTGCGCTCGTGAATCCCCCAATCGCACTGCATCCCCACCTTATGCGTGATGTGTACTTCGCCATCATCGCTCGCCACCAGCCGCGACGCGCCTTGGCAAAATTTCTCGACTAAAATTCGATTCGCTTCGAGCTCTTCGGCGCTTCTCGCATCCGAGCCTTTCAACGCCGCTTCTTGCGCCGAACCATCGGCGTTGCGCGCGACGCACGGGAAATTCCAGACCACGCGATCGAACACATACGCGTTGTCACCATCATGCGTATTGTCGCCATCGTTCGCCAAGCGAGGCAGCGTTGACGCTAAATCGGCGGCGTCGACGCCGTGCGCCACGCGCGCGCCCGACGCCTCGAGCTCGCGCAGCGTCTCCATACACGACGGGCCGTAAATCCGCTCCAGCGACGCTCGGGACTCATACGATGTGGCAACTATGCGCTCACCCCCGAACGCGCGCGCGAGAGCGAGGGAGAATGAGAAATCTCCGTCGCCGACGGTGAGCACGCGCTGCGTTCGCGAATACAGCCCCAACCGTTTCTCACCCCCACCAGGCGCCTTTGCCGCGTTTGCCGCGTATCGTAAGCACGTCTCGGGACGAGCGTTCGCACCGGGTGGCTGTCCCGCGGCGTTTAATACGACGTAGCGACACGGCACGCATCCGAGGCGGGCGCACTTGAGCATCGCTCGCGCGACGTAGAGCGGAGGCGGCGGCTGCGTCTTTGGTTCGTTGTCAATGCGCGCACGTTTCGCCGGTGGTGGAGTGTTTGATGTATCGACAGCGATGTCGTCGTTGCCGTCATTATTCGTCGCAGAGGGCGTCATCGTCGCGCGCACGCGCGTGCGTGCGTCGCACGGTGTGGGATGGTATCGCGCGCGTGGAGGCGTATGGTTGTGCGTCTATTACAAGTCGTCGTTGTCGTCGCGTGTTCGGGTGCGTTTCGAAGCTCGTCTGCCGTCAGCCTTTTCAGCGTTTTGCAACGCCGCGACGGCGTCGAGTTCAGATGCGCTTCGCGCTAAATACGTGCGAACGAATTCATCAGCGTGGGACGGATGCGCTTCGAACTCGCTCATCAAGCGCGATAAATCGCTCGAGTACTGTCGCGATATTTGTCGCGACAACCCACGCGTGAGGGGCGTTCCGGGCGCGCCGAGCGGCGGTATAGACGCGAACAACTTTTGAATATCCATCGGTACCGCGTTGGCGCCGCCTGTTGTCGGAATTTGCGGCGTGCGAGACCGCGACGGCGGCGGAGGCATGGAAAACGCCGTCGCCGGTGCAGCCTCCGCCGCGCCGCGGCCTCCGCCGCGGCCACCACCGCGAATCATTGATTCAAGAAACGGCTCGGGTTCAGGCGGCAACGTCGTCTCGGGTGGAATATTCAGCGGCGTACCGCGCGGGAACCCTCTCGAGCTTTTTCTGGGCTGGCCTTCGTACACATTCGCGACGTCCCTGGCCGTCATACCGAGCTTGCCCAAGACGTCTTCGTCGAGCACCCACTCCGCCGCCTGCCGCTCTTCTTTCTTCGTGAACAAGTATTTCACGTCATCATTAGCCAAGTTCAGCCGACCGTCGCTCGCCACGTACAGCACCGCACGGAAAAACGGTTCAATTTCGGCATTCTTGTACCAGTAATGTCCTTCCTCGAATGTTTCTCCGTACGTCTCAACCAAGAAACGATCAAACGCCTTGCGGTAACCCACGCCTTCGCGGGAAATAAAACTCGCGTGACCAGCGGCGCGAATAATCGCCGTGGTAAATCGCGCGATTGCACGTCGACGGTCGGCGCGCTTGGGAATATACGTCCAACCATGATGGTCTCCCGCATCCGATGACGAGTGCTGTGCGTTCACGCGTGCCAGGGCGCCGCCAGCGGCGGACGACGACGCGCCTCGACGCCCAGACGCACCCTTCGTCACCGTCGCCGCCGGCGCGTTTGTTTTCGCCCGTCTCGAGCTCTTGCGCGTGGGATTTGACCGCGTCGTCTTTGTCGTCTCCTTGCGCGTTTCGCCGGCGGCGTTATTCTCATCCTCGACGAGCAGCGACCGCGCCGAGTCCAACCGCCCCAGCACCTCTGGCAACGTGAACGGATCCGGTGCAAACGACGCCGTCGACGACGATGCCCCACGTCGCTGCCGTCGTCCACTACCCATAGCTCCGGCGTCATTCTCGTCACCCTCGACGACGACGCCCACGCGCCCGTCGTCCACGCCGTCCCCGACCACCGCCTCCGACGAACTCGTGCCGCGAAGTAAACGCCCGAGAAACTCCATCGTGTTCTGTCGCGTCAATCCCCCAGCCATGCCGTCGCTCCCACCGCTCATCGATCGTCGAAGCGGCATATTGATTCAATTCAATGAATGGATTGCGATTCAAATCCAAAACACACCTCGATCGACGACGACGACGACGACGACGACGACGACGACGACGACGATGCCTCTCTCTCTATATATATAAACACACGCGCACCGTGCGCCCGGCGCGACGGTCGCGCACCGCAGTTTGGCGATGACGACATCGTCGTGCGCTGGCGCGATCCGAGGCGTATCTACATACTATACATATAATTCATCTATCACGCTATAAATAGTTATGCTTACATAGCCATATATGTGATACAATATGACAGAGTCGTTTGTGTGCGCATCCACGCGTCGTCGTCGTCGTCGTCGTCGTCACACTCGCGCGCACGGCGCGTGCACGCACCACTCGCGCGGGCGCGTAAAACTCTACACACACACAACACACACATATTTATCAGACGCATGGTGTTTAGGTGCGTGACTCGAGCGCGACTCGCGTGCATTCGCGCGTGCGATGCGAGAGGATAATACACCGCAGCCGCACCAGATGGGCTTTGACTGACGGAACGACGTACGTGCGACGACAGTAGTAGTCATAATAATAATTCTAGGCGGTACGCACACGGCAAGGCGTCGTCATCGTCGTCGCCGAGCGCAGCGGCGGTGGTGTGTGGGTCGATGCGACGAAGAGCCGCGACGGCGACGCTCGTCGCGTTGGCGTTGATGTACTTTGCGCTCTCGGCGGGCGGGCAGGATTCGTACGGCGCCAAGGTTTTGCGCGATGGGCCGTTGAGTGTGTTTACGATTTCGGCGAGGTCAACGTCGCGTAAGGTTTTGATGCAGTCGTGCGCGCGTAACGTCCCGACGGAAGAAGTCGTTTTAGTGACGGGAGCGGCGGGTTTTATAGGCTCGCATGTCTCTACGGCTTTGAAGCGTCGAGGCGCTGGAGTGATTGGGTTGGATAACGTGAATGATTATTACCCTCGTGGGCTGAAGCGCGCGCGGATTCAAAAGCTGAAGGATATCGGCGTGCATACGGTGGTGGCGGATTTGAACGACGCGGCGACGTTGAGGAAAATTTTAGACATTTGCCAGGTGACTTCCATAATACATCTCGCCGCACAAGCTGGGGTGAGATATGCGGTGAAGAATCCAGCGGCGTACGTGCACTCCAACGTTGCGGGATTTGTCACGCTGTTGGAAGCCGTGGCGCACACGGCGCCGATGCCAAAGGTGGTGTTCGCGTCGAGTTCGAGCGTCTATGGTTTAAACACAAAGGTACCATTTAGCGAGTCGGATATTACCGACTCGCCGGCGTCGTTGTACGCGGCGACAAAAAAATCGGACGAGTTGTTAGCGCACACGTACAATCACATCCACGGCATGTCGCTCACGGCTTTGCGGTTCTTCACCGTGTACGGGCCGTATGGTAGACCCGACATGGCGTACTTTTCATTCGCCAACAACATTATGAAGGACAAGCCGATTAAGATTTTCAAAGCTGAAGACGGCGGGGAGCTGGCGAGAGATTTCACCTATATCGATGACGTCGTGCGAGGCACCATCGCCTCGCTCGACACGGCGCAACGTTCGGGGAAAAACCAAGACGGCTCCAAGCCGCCGTTTCGTGTCTACAATCTCGGCAACACCAACCCGGTCACCGTGAGTGATTTTGTGTCGAGCTTGGAACGCGCGTTGGGGAAAACCGCCAACCGCAACTACGTGCCCATGCCGAAAACTGGGGACGTGCCGTTCACGCACGCCGACATTTCGGCAGCCAAGCGCGACCTCGGGTACACTCCCACCGTGAGCTTGGACGACGGGCTGAAGCATTTTGTGTCGTGGTACTCGAAGTATTACGCCAACGGGAAAAATGCCGAGGACACAAACTATGTGCCCATGTAACTTTTTAGCGCTCGAGCGCTGGGACGTACATGGTATGATAGAGAGTAGAGAAGAAGAGCAGCAGTAGTACTGTAGTCAGCATTATTTCAAATTTCCTACACTACGAGTGTATTTGTTCGCATGGTGGGCATCGACGGGAGGGCACTCGCTAGAGATTACTCGCTCCGCCCAGTACTTGGCCTTTGTTGGTTGTTACCTTCGCTGTATTTCGTGCGTTGTTACCTTTGCCGCATGCGTTGTTACCTCGGCCTTTGATGATTTCTACCCGTAACTTTTGACACGGAAGTGGAATTGTGAACGGGAACAACGATGCCAAACAACACATGCACACACAAAAACTCAATCGTTCACTTCCTCTACAGCTTTTTTTAGGGTTTTTAGGGTTTGGATGTGCAAGGAAGAGAAACAGAAGTGGAAGAATTTTGGATCTGTGAAAGGAAACAACCAGACAGCGCCCTTGACGTAAATTCCATTCGATAAACCAGCGAGGACCAGCGATCGCCAACTGCGAGATAGACGTCGTCGTGGAGGCTGATGATTACACCCAATCGCCTCAAACCGGGCGGGAAATCGTAATGCATCGGTTGCTCGTCGCGAGACGCCGTGCGCGCCGCGTCGCGCACGTTCCGAATCATGTACGTCCTACTCCCCGGCGTCGGGAAGACCGCGTTCTCGGGAAGATAGGGCCTGAGACGCTCGAGAATCCACTCTTCGACGACATTCGTCCCCACGTGTGCTTGTTGCCGAAACGCGCTGGTGTCGGTGTCGACACTCCACCCTTTACGTTTCCGTGGCATGACAACACCCTCGTATGATGTGCTTCGCTTCTTCGACTTGAGCGCCGCGCATATCCGTGCCGTGTCGACATCGCTTGGCTCCCACGTGGCGCTGTTGAAAAGATGCGATTCAAAAAGTTGCTGAACTGGTAGCGCTGACGCGCGTGACTGGACGAGCCGAATGAATCGAGAAAAAACGTCGTATGTACGTACTTGTGTGATAAGTACATTCATAGTGTA
>Ga0255756_1004798_pt1 | contig 12927 bp, 8 predicted proteins | sample 011ome_20_FD_179956 | JGI IMG/M metagenome (GOLD analysis project Ga0255756, IMG submission 179956) | Coastal salt marsh microbial communities from the Groves Creek Marsh, Skidaway Island, Georgia - 011509CT metaG (version 2) | ecosystem: Environmental > Aquatic > Marine > Intertidal zone > Salt...
ACTCGCGGACCGCCTGGTTTACCTCCAGATAGCGTTCGTCGTCGCCGTCGTACTCGCGGAACTCGTCGTCGAACCCCATGTCGCACTCTTCCACCACCATGTCGTCGTCCGTCTCCCACCCTTCGTCGTCCGAGTCGTCGTCACTTCCTTCTGGCAGGATGGATCCGTAGACCCTTCCGACCATCTTCATGGCGCTCCACTTCATACCGTATTCCATGTCCAGTGCCGTGACGATGCTCCTTCCGGTGGCCTTGCAGTATTCCGCGGCCACAACCACGGCAGTCTCCAGAACAGGCTGAATGGCGTTCATGGCCGCATCAATGATTTGCTGCTCGCGACTCATTATTATTTTTTAAAATGTCCCTTTTCTTTAAGAGAGGATCATGCAGAAGCCTCCAGTTGGATTCCGTGGCGACACAGGGATTGGTGCCCTAACCGGACTGAGTGGTGTGGGACAACAAGACCCATTTTTGTACGACTTTGACTCGAAGAGGGAATACAATTACAACGAGTATTCTCAGGCGACTCCTTATTATAGGTTTTATAAACCCGCAACTGATACTTTCTTAGGAGAAGAGATCAGGTACACGTTTAGACCTCGAGATATGGGCGACCTTCTCACCGGACTCATGCTAAAGTTCAGGTTTCCTTCGACAACCGGTACACCCAGATGCTTGAAGAACCTCGGTCTTTCCATGATCAAAAAGATAGACTTAATTGTAAATGGAAAAGTGATCCAGACACTTAGGGGAGAATGGATGTCAATGTATGAATCTATGTATTCCAGTGAACAGGACCGCGAAAACATACTCAACGTTTCATTTAATCTTGGAGCCAAATATGACACACGACCGACCTTGAAAGCCAATGATACATCTCAACTAATGTTCTTTCCGCTTCCATTTTTCTTTAATAATCATTACGTGGATTCCAAGGCGGACACTTCATCATTTCGGACTCCCTTGCCTCTGTGTGCGATGCACAATTCCGAAATTATATTGGTGATACAATTCTTACCTCTTGCGGATATCGTCAGTGATACCAATGGTTTCGTGACCGAAACCGATCTCATCGATTTCATGTTTGTCACCGAAGAAGTCACATTGACGCAGAGCGAACGATTCATGCTGCGATCCACGCGTCGGGAATATCCAATAGAGAAAATAACTACCGAAGAGACGGAAGTTCCGGCAACGGTAGACGCAAAGTTCAGATATTATTTCAATAGCGCCTATTCATGCAGGGCGATATTCTGGACATTCAAAAACAAAATCAGTGGGTACAATCCGTTTTTCTACAACCCTCTGATCGACGCAAGAATTACGACATTAAATAAAACCGACAGAAATGAACTAAGAAAACCTCTATTCCTCCAGCAGTTGCAGGCTTATCTTCATGATTACTACAATGACGGAAGTTTCTATGGTTATTCATTTTCAGAACTACCTCTTCAGGTCGTGATAGGTGACTACGAGTTCCGTGCTCCTCGGCCACAGAGTTCCTATATAGATATGTTTTTTACAACGGCAGCCCCGGGTTACAGTCTGTGGTCGCAAGCATTTTCGGCTCCAACGAAAAACTACACGATACAAGATGCAAAATATCTACTAGATACTAGCGTAGGTCTTGATAGGACCACAAATGCACTTTTGACCCTCGACATGAGCACGAGTGGATATCTAAGAACCAACACGGCGCGGGTGGGCATCCCAGCCACTTCTTACACTGGAACGGACAATCTTTCAGATCCTTTCATGATGCGATTTGAGCCTTGGGTGAGCAGAAAGATCACAATATCTGGGACAGACTACTTCCCGTCTCCCAACATGCACTATGTGGATAGTGCTGGTGTGTATCAAGATGGTTCATTTACCTATTTGACAGCAAATGATATAAATGTCCCCTACTGGAATAATGGAACCACCGATGCCGTTCTCATACACCAAGACGGTTCTGGCGCACCGACGTGGGGTATTTACACTGGAGACGTGTCATTGTTGACCGCCGGTGTGTCGTCGGTCACTGGGTCATTCTCAAACATCGCAGGATCATTTACGCTCGGCACAGATTATCCTACCGATGGTGGAACTACATTTACTTCACCCACGGGATACATCAAAATCGCACCAAGTGCGAGAACAAACATTAATGCATTCGTCGCGACAATTGACACGTATATATTGTCCATGTATTACCTTTCCACGAGTACGCTCGTCATAGAAAATGGTTCAGTGGACGTGATTGACTATGACACGAACGGAGGAGCAGTCGAAGGCAAATTCAAGAGACTGGACGCAGATGCTTCTGGTTTTATAGAGGCTATCGAATTTGACATTAGTACATATGATGCGGATGGCGATGGGAAAGTTTCCTTTGCCGAGTTTAAGGAAATCGAGGAAGTGTAGCCTCGGATCCAGTGAAAATAAGTCGCGAAATGCCATTCTCAATGTAAAGCAAATTCATTGAGAGTGCGTACAATCGGAAACGGATCGCATTAGAATCCTTTCCCTTTGCTTCCACATTGAAAAGTGGATTTAGGATTGTAGAAAAATTAATAGAACCGTTTGGAACTGTTCTATTCATGGGGTCCTTGCAAAACGCAAGAGCGTAGATAAACCCGTAGTATCGATTTCCCTTTGACACTATATTCTGTGTAGATCCTGGAAAGTGTGCATAGTACTGAAAACCACGATACATTTCGAGTGTTCCGACTTCCTTAGGCATCAGTACCTCATTGTCCAGTATCACCTCCATCGACGTCAAAAAATCATTTTGATTCACAGCAGAAGTATCGTTTCGCGAATAATCAAATATGTTCGTGGTATCGGTAGTCGTATCCTTAAATAATGCAAAAACAGCCTTGACTGGATTTACGAACTCTGGTTTCAAGGTAAATGAAGTATCTCCGGTGTATTCCTTCTCTTCCAATTGAAACTGCTCCGTTGGGAATAATAGAGGACGACTCATCACCGACTTGACAACTTCATCTGGCGCGTATCCATATTCAATTCTCAACCGCACATCAGAACTCGTCACGCCCGAATCTGCTCCACCCCAACTTGCGGAGTTTCTGAGACCGACCTCTACCTCTACCTCTTGATAGCGCAACGCTGCCAACGGGATTGCCAGTTCCGACCTTCCGTAAAACCAAAACTGTAATGGAACTTGAAGACGGTAGGTTCTCGGATATTGTGACGTGTTCGTGAAAGGGTATGTCGGACCTCCGCCAAGCATCCTGAACAACTGAACCACCGAAAAGGATTCTTTTTCTATTCCTTCCACATTCAAACGAAGATTTAAAGTCTCTCCACTTTCCTGTTGAATCGTGGTTCCACCAATAATCAAAGACACGTGATCGAGCATGGCCAGTGCATGATTTACGCTAGAACTTGCCGAACTTGTATAGTCAATAAGTAGGTACATTTTAGTTATAAAATCACCGTGACGTGGCACTAAAAACTTTTTTTCTCCGCCGTAATCAATCATCAAAGGATCCGTGTCGAAACTTTGAGTGACGAAGTTAGACTTCTTGGTGAACACGGATTTGAATGGAGTCTGCTCCATATTCTAATATGACTCACCTTTATTTTTTCTCAATTATTGCGAGTAACTGATTCTTGACACTTTCGTAACTCATCTTGGTGCGAACCTCATCTTGAACCCATTCCGATGTCGTTTCCAGGCCATCATTATAGACCTTTTCCATGGCTTCTACGGTTCCACTCACACTTGGCTTGACCCACCAAGCGCCCTGCATGTGATTGAAGTGTCGCTGAACAGGTGGCACCGACACGCCATGCCAACAATAATCATCCATGGCGCCAAATTTGGTTGTCACCACTGGCAATCCAAAGTACTGTGCTTCGAGCTGTGGGATTCCAAAACCTTCCGAACACGAACCACATAAGTACATGTCGGAACACTTGTACATTTTTTGAAGTGTCGTTTCGTCAAGCGTATTCTCTGTAAATTTTATGGCATGGTCTGGTATACCCAAAGTCTTTACAAGCAATGGAACGTCATAGACTCGCGCATGATTGAGCGTCGGAGCGTGCACCCACAACAAGACTTCTGGATGTTTTCCATGAAACTCCTTGAATGCCATTAGCGTCGTGTCCAGTGATTTCCTCCCACTCTGTTCGTAGTTCCCCGCTAAGGTGCATATCACATATTTGGTATCATCAATGTTGAAGTCCTTTTTGATTTTAGATTTAGTGTCCGTTAGTGGAAGGGGAGTATTGAATTCAATCACGTGTGGAACTACATAGGTGTCCCTCCCCAACTGACGCTGAATCCTTTCGCGGGTCGACGGGCACAATGAAATAATGTGCTTGATCTTTCCAAGAGCCGCCACGGTAGGCGAATCAATTGGATCATAATGAAGTGGAAACCACAAATAGGATGGACAAGCAATCTGCTCCTGGGTTGTCGTCTCAAGTAAAAATATATCCTGAAGCAAGAAAATAGCATCCGCGTTGGTCCTCTTTACGAATTCGTTGATGTCTGAAATCTTGATCACACAAGGAAATTTTTCATACGGTCCCAAAATAAAATTTACCATGGGATTATCAAGAAGACCTTGAGACCACGGGTCTCTGGTTTCATTAGGAAGAATGTTATTGTTCACCAAATCTCTAAATGAAAGTACACCCATATGCTTCACGCCACATAGACCCCAAAGGATCATTGTCACGGTGTGACCCCTCTCGTTGAACATCTTGATGAGGTGTTTCAACTGACTTGGATAGCCACCCTTTGCTCCAAAAAATGGTGTGCCATTACTCGACAACAGGACGTGCATTTACGATAATTACGTCTATATTGTTTAATTGAAACTGTGCGTTTTTAGTTTAAAATAAAATCGCATATTAATATAATATGGGTGTCGCAGTGAATGAATCGCTAGTTCTAAAAAATGGTATCACAGTTGATAGTTATTATGCTTCTCTTGACAGAAATATTGATGTTAGAAGTGAAACGCACAAAGATAAATTGTACTACACAAATGATACACCCCCTCAATTGGCTACAATGATCAAGAAAAAATATATTCTCTCTGGAAATTTTGATATATGGATTTCAAAGGAAGCCAAGCAAGCGGACAAACCAACGATAGAATCAAAACATATTACACTAAATTATGACGAATCACCCACCGGAAATATTTATGATCTTTTGTATTCCGAATTTAAGAAAGATTTGTCGAGCTTTCAAGATGATCCATAATCTTCATAGACACTGTCTCAAATGACATTTCAGACTTTACTCTTTTTGAAACTTCTTCACTTGTCGTAGTAAATTCACCATTGTAAACTTTTTCGAGGGCATCTGCCATGTTGTTTATACTAGGCATCACCCACCAAGCACCTTGCAATTGATTGTAACTTACTTGGGCGGGTTCGGCACAGATCCCATGCCAACAATAGTCTTCCATTGCACCAAATTTAGTGGCAACTACAGGCAAACCATGGTACTGAGCCTCAAGTTGAGGAATCCCAAACCCCTCTGCACGAGAACCACAAATATACGCATCGGCAACCTTGTAAATTTTTTGTAACAACGTTTCGTCTAACAATGTTTCTGTAATAATAAGTGATTGTTTTGGTATGTTTAGATCATTGGCCATTCCAAATAAATCATATGCCGAATTTCCAGTATCCTTATGTTGCGTATGTAACCAAAGAAGAGCATCTGGATGATTATCAAGAAACTTTTTAAATGCTACCATCGTGGTGTCAAATGATTTTCTTCCAGTTATTTCGTAATTACCAGCAACCGTCAGAATCAACCACTTGGTCAGAGGAATACCAAATTCATCCCTTAGTTGTTCCTTTGTAATGTGGTCAGGAAGTGGAGTTCTGAAGTGTATCACATGAGGGATACACTTTTCTGAACGACCAATTTGTTTCATTACTATTTTTTCTGTAGAGGGACTTAGAGGTATTATATGATCAATGTGCTTTAAAACATGTTCAGTATATTTCTCTATGGGATCGTAGTGAATCGGGAGCCAGAAATGAGATCTACACTCAAATTTGTTCGCATCTTTAAATGAAAGAACATGAGGATCCATTATAAAAAATACATGGTCCGAATTCGTGACGTTTATCATTTCATTTATCTCTGAACATTTAACCTCTGGAGGAAGATCTATATGTGGATTAAACATTAAATGGACATTTGGATTGTCCAAAAGACTTCGTGAATACAGATCCGAAGTATAGTCCCTAAATTCTGGATATGCAGCGACTTCATTAAAAGTCATATGTTTTCCACCACCTATGTGCATATTCCATGCTACATGTGTGACTGAATGTCCTCGATTCAAAATCATACGTGTAAGATGGCGCAACTGTACGGCATACCCCGATTTTACACATTCGAAAGGAGATCCATTACTGACCAGCAGTACTCGCATTTTCTAATTCAGCAATTCTAGTCTTTAAATTAATAATTTCTTGATTAAGTTCCTGAATAGCTTTCATTGTATGTGGCACCAATTTCATGTGATCAATCCCAGCAGTTTCTGTTCCCCATACACTCCAGTCGACCGTAGGGTCATTTGGATCTTCTGGTGGAACGAATGAATCGATGTCGCCCACGTCCTCTGGAATGTTTATCGTGTGTCGCATCGTTGGCGCGTATTTGTAAAGTTCTTGAGAGATGACACCGACACTTGGGGTCCACACAGTCTCGGCGTTCTCTGGATGAATACCATTGTCCTTTTCTTCGAATGTATATACTTTCAATTTTGATATTTCGTCGACCGCCGAATAGTTGGCAAGCTGGAGATTGCGCTTCATGCGCCTGTCGGATGATGTGGAATAAGTTATTTCTCCGTCCAGATTATAATATAAGTAATAGTTCGTCGATGTGTTGCGAAGTGGTTTTATGTAAGTACTATTTGGAACTGTTGAACTTAAAGCGACTCCTGATGCGTTTAAAGCTATTGATCGATACCCCTGCTGTAGGTACCCCGCCAGGTACCCAATCGCCACGCTTTCGGTACCCTGATTCGTCTGGCCCGCCTGGTTCCCAATCGCCACGCTTCTGCTACCCTGAGTAAAAATGCCCGCCACTGCCCCCACCGCCACGCTTCTGCTACGCTGCTGTGAAGCCCCCGCCCCGCTCCCAATCGCCACGCTGGAGGTACCCTGACTCGTGTTCCCCGCCCCTTCCCCAATCGCCACGCAGTAACTACCCTGACTCGTCCGGCCCGCCTCGATCCCAATCGCCACGGCACTATCTCCCTGAGTCTCCTGGCCCGCCAGTGTCCCAATCGCCACGCTGAATGTACCCTGAGTCGCCTGGCCCGCCGAGTCCCCAATCGCCACGCTGGAGGTACCCTGATCAACCCCGCCCGCCGCGTACCCAATCCCCACGCTGTAGGCACCCTGACTATTACTGCCCGCCTGGTACCCAATCGCCACGGCAGTATCGTTCTGATTCGACAGGCCCGCCCCGTACCCAATCGCCACGGAATCATATTTCTGATTATCCTGGCCCGCCTGGTACCCAATCGCCACGCAGTTGGTACCCTGATTATCCTGGCCCGCCTGTGTCCCAATCGCCACCGCATTAGAACTCTGAGTCACCTGGCCCGCCCCGTACCCAATCGCCACCGCATTAGAACTCTGAGTCGCCTGTCCCGCAAAGTACCCAATCGCCACGCTGTAGGTACCCTGAGTCGCCTGGCCCGCCTGTCTCCCAATCGCCACGGCATTATTTTTCTGATTCGACAAGCCCGCCTCACTCCCAATCGCCACGCCGTAACTACCCTGACTATTACTGCCCGCAAAGTACCCAATCGCCACCGCATTAGATCTCTGACTCGTCTGGCCCGCCAGGTTCCCAATCGCCACCGCATTAGAACTCTGACTCAAACTGCCCGCCTGTCTCCCAATCGCCACCGCATTAGAACTCTGAGTCTTCTGGCCCGCCTCGCTCCCAATCGCCACGCTTAAGTTACCCTGACCCGTTTTCCCCGCAAAGTCCCCAATCGCCACGGCTCTAAATTCCTGATTCGTCTGGCCCGCCCCGCTCCCAATCGCCACGCTGTAGTTACCCTGAGTCTGCTGGCCCGCCTCGCTCCCAATCGCCACGCTTAAGTTACCCTGAGTCTGCTGGCCCGCCAGGTTCCCAATCGCCACGCTTTCGGAACTCTGACTCAAACTGCCCGCTTGGTTCCCAATCGCCACCGCATTAGAACTCTGAGTCGCCTGTCCCGCAAAGTACCCAATCGCCACGCTGTAGGTACCCTGACTATTACTGCCCGCCAGGTTCCCAATCGCCACCGCATTAGAACTCTGACTCGTCTGCCCCGCCTGGTTCCCAATCGCCACGCCGTAGGTACCCTGACCCAAACTGCCCGCCTGGTTCCCAATATTTACCTCCGTTGTATTAATTCTAACATGTTGATCAGAGCCTATTTCAAATATTTTTTGCCCGCTTGTGGCTCCGGTGACCGGGTTGCTTATGAAGAAGACGTTTCCATCGACGTTGTCCAGTCCCATGTCCACATGGTAGGTGTCGGTCGTCGAAGACGGAGTGACCCTTAACCGTAGCTGGCGAGAATCTGTGAGCGTCGGATTGCCCGTGTAGTCGCTATAGATCTCGAACGGAACCAGGTTGGTGGCACTCCCCTGTTCCACGTTGCTGATGAACACCTGACCTTCGACTTCAAGGGGATGATTCGGATCATTCGCTCCAATGCCAAAATATGATGCCATGGTTTTCTATTAGTTACCTAGGAAGAATTTTCCAGGGATTCTATGCGAGCTTTAAAGTAATCTCAATATTGACCATTGTACTGTATAAGTTGCACCATTTATAGAATAAAGTTTAATTCCCCCACCCGAGGCGGTAAAGACGGTGCCCGCTAAATTATTTCCAGCAGTAAATTGCAGATAATTGTCACCTATGTCCCTAAATACAAATGCCGAGCCATATGTACCATCAAAAGCATTTGTAATACAAGTTAGTAACCATACGCTACCATTTTGAACTCCTGTAAAAATTGTTGTAGCCGAGCCTGTTATAGTAGTTGAACCAGTATAACTGTATATTTTATTACATCTTATAGTTCCATTCACTTCCAGACTCTCTGTCGGACTGTCCGTCCCGATGCCGACTCTGCCGTTATAAAGCATGGACATAACATTTGTAACTATCTGATTGCTGTTATTTTGTGTAGATATTTGTAGTCTATCGGACCCCGCGTCATAAAATTGTCTCCAGCCATATCTAATATTATCTTCCGTAAATTGTATACCACACACATTTGAGTTCCCGCTACCAGCTTGAATGCGTATAAAATTATCACTTGAAGTTTTTTTAATGTCAAGTAACTCAACTGGACTCGCCGTCCCGATGCCGACCCTGCCCGTCGCGGTGTCCACGAAGAGGTTCGAGGAACCCACTTCCAGGTTCGAACTGATACTTAAATTTGAACTCGTAGCTGTGTCAATAGATATGTAATTAGTTGAAAGGGTGCCTGTTATGGTCGCATTTGCTGTTAGAGAAATATTCGAAGTAATAGTATCTCCTACAAAGTTACCTCCGGTCATTATGACCGAAGTGGTCAAGCTCCCTGTACTGAGAGTACCGGTAACATCGATATCCACCGCAGTCAAAGAATGACCAGTGTATGCCGTATATGTGGCGGGATTTACTGTCCAAGGTTTGACATCGAGGCTTGCGGTACCGAAACCAAGATATCCCAAACTACCATTTTCACCGCTTAAATATAATTTATCATTACTGGAATCTATATAATAACTTGCGTCCTTCCCACATTCATGTTTAGACACTCCTGATGCTAATAATGTCCAAGATGTAAGACTAGAAGGACTTGCGACCCCAAGCTCACCATCAAAATTCCTACCAGTTCCGTATATATCTGAATTTGAGTCTTTAACAATACGGAAATCTTCACCATGTGATACACTTGTTATACTCTTGCCCGTTAAAGTAGAAGCAGTCCATGTTGTGACTGTCTTGGTGACGGTGGTATCGCCATACGAACCGAATTTAAAAACTCCTGCATTCAGTAATGAACCATCGCTAACTAGCGCTGTAGTTGCAAAAGCATCGCTTGAAACATTAATCACACCAGTTGTAAGAGACGTATAGGAAGACAAATCTGCAGTAGAACCGTTTCCGAACCCATATTGATCCCCATCACCGCAACCATATAAATCATTGTTTGTATCTATGATAAAAGATCTATTATAATTACCACCTGGACAACTAATATCTATTCCTGAAGCAGCACTACCCGTTATTGAGAGCTGAGTCCAATTATAATAACCACTTGGAAGTCCGAAACCTTGTCCTTTGCCCGCTCCCCATACAGACCCATCTTCCTTTAAAGCCAAAGAAATAGTATTACCCCCAGTGACTTTTACTATCTTTGACGGCGAAGCACTAATTAATTCAACAGGTGTAACGTAAAAACCTTCCCCCGATACACCAAGATTTTTAAGAAAATTCCTTCCAAATCCCCACAAACTACCATCATTCTTTATTACCATAGTTCTATAATATGCACAAAAAACTTTACTTACACCCGTGAGTACTTTTCTATAATTCACACTCAGTGCAGAGGAAAGTGCATCTCCGCATTGTCCGTAATCATTTTTACCCGTCATCCATAGATTCCCATCCGCGTCAACGAAACCAGAATGCCACTGATCAACGGAAGCGTCTTGCACACCAATGGTCAATGTACCTCCTCCAGACGCTTGAACCATAGTCACGTCCGTTGTGGCCGTTAAAGTATTGAACGTACTTGTGATGTTCGAGGTAGTTAGACCTCCAATTGTAATAGAATCGGTAGTTGTGGCTCCCTGCGTGGTGACTTCCTGGAATGTAGGAGCACCAGTAGAAATGTTACTCATGAGTCCTCCATCTCCGTAGAAGAAGTTCGTTGCCACCACATTCCCTCCTGCGACAATGTTAGCGGATGCACTCAGGGTTCCAGTGATAAGTTCGTCGCCGACCACGTGGAGCGTACTGGTGGGGTTGGTCGTCCCGATGCCGACGTTGGAGGTCTTTGAAATGACAAAGGTGTTCTGGTCTCCGACACTGGACGTGTTCTGGGGCGCCGTGATGAAGAAGTAGTTGTCCGTGGTGTTCTGGATGCCCATGTCGGACACATAGGAGTCGTCCGGGCTTGCCTGCGTGGTCGGCTGAACCCTCAACCTGACCTGGCGGGAGTCGGTCGGAGGCGTCGCCATCCCGTAAACGTTGCTGAAAATCTCGAAGGGAACCTGGGTGCTTAGGGAACCCCCTTCGACATTGCTGATGAACACATCGCCGACCACCTCAATCTCGTGGGTGATGGACGATCCGATGCCGTCGTACGTGGGCATGGTTTTCTACTAGTTAGTAAATGAAATAATAATTTTATCTTCTTCACATGATCTTGATGCTCTGCCCAATACATCGCCTTGTGAATATTTTGCCGCATAACCAAGGGTTGTCTGTGATACCCCCAACAAATCCCCTATTTGAATGTTACCGTTATTCGTCGTGACCAATACATTTCCGCTAGTTTCCGTATTTATATTTACCAATTCATTGAGTTGAGTTCCGATAGCTACGCCATATATATTTCCAGAACTTAATTCTACATGATTCATCATATCTTGGATATCGTGATTTTCTTGTAAAGTAACAATCATGCCATCTGCTATGTTTGAAGAAGTAGTACAGTATACCATTTAATTAGAAGTAAGGAATTATTCTCACTCTGCGGATATATGCATTCATTTTAACTCCTCCAGTTCTTGATGCGAAACCGAAATATGGTCCAGAATTATTTAACCATGTTGCGTTGTCAGCATCATTGTAATTAAATATATTTTCACCACCGTTCCACATTCGCCATGTATAATTTGATGTTCCTTTTTTGTATATTATGACTACTGGTGTCCATGAGTTTACAGGTATACTACTACCTGCATAAAGTTGCACATTGTTATTGTCCCAAATATATATTTGCCTTGATCTTGACCCGCCTGTATAAGTTTGTAAATTAAATGTAAATGCTGAATAACCAGGATTTTCGCCTCCCATATTACCTCCAGATGTCCTTCCCACCTTAAAGGCCAAACCATCTGCACCCCCTGATAAGTAATATTCATATTCTACTCTAAATCCTCTTAAATCCTGAATTCTAAAATTATAGCTAAGACCATTATAATTACCACCTACATCCGATCTCGCCATCTGTATCTGTACGTTTGGATCTGAACCAGTTTGGGCGGGTGCAAACCCACCGGTCGTTGCTCGCGTTAAGAGATTGTACCAATTTCGTTTGTGCAATACTATTGGATTTCTTATGTCTGTGAAATTGGAAAATGAAATTGTACCACTTGACGGTGCATCGAATCTTTTATAAAGTTGATTAAGAGAAATTGGACCAGATTGTCCTAATATGTCACGCAAAGATGAAAAATCAATTTGATTTATTTTGGTAGCCATGTAAGTTTCCATTTGTTGTATTTCTGTCAAAGATAGAGTTCTGTTAAATATTATCAACTCCATTACAGCCCAATCAGATGGTTCAGTTGTCGTGACATTTATTCTTAATGAAGTCAGGGAGCTGGTTGTTCCTGCTGCATCAGTTTTAGATACGCCATTCACTCTGTATAAGCTTCTTTGTGATGAAGAGTATATAAAATTGTTCCTATCTGAATAACTCAACTGACGTGTAATCCATCCTTCGTGATACGCAACTCCATCCTTAAAAGAATGAAACCCGTCCAGCCAATTTACCGAGCCAGTACCAGCATAACTAGTTATTATCCTACCCTGTGTATCGCCAAAATACCGCGCTATATGAAAGATAGTATAGTTGGAGGGAACGGCACCAGATGCCAGTGTAAGAGCATCGCTTGTTGATCCAAATAAAAATTTACCTAG
>Ga0255756_1004810_pt1 | contig 12902 bp, 10 predicted proteins | sample 011ome_20_FD_179956 | JGI IMG/M metagenome (GOLD analysis project Ga0255756, IMG submission 179956) | Coastal salt marsh microbial communities from the Groves Creek Marsh, Skidaway Island, Georgia - 011509CT metaG (version 2) | ecosystem: Environmental > Aquatic > Marine > Intertidal zone > Salt...
TTGAAAAAGGCCAAACATTATTACGCATTCACGCCTCTAGCCAAAAGGCACTTGAAGAAGCGGTAGCAAAAGTGAATGAAATGTCGTCGATTGTTCGAAAATGGTCTGAAGCGTCTTATTAGTAGCGGAGGAGGAACTCGAACCCCCGACACGCGGACTATGATAAAACTATTTCAACTTTTCATATTTGATTTCAGTTGTTTATAAGCACATAAATTAGGTGTGTTAAAAAGTGTGTAATACAATATCCGATGCATCACCTCAGCCGAGATCCATCAAAAGATTTTATTGTTTTTGCTAGGCTGTTCAAATCTCAAGCACTCTGTACTTTTGTGAATTACTGTCGTCATTACATCTAAGTTCCAAGCGTTTATTTAAAAAGCAGCAAGAATTAATAAGCACAGGATCTTAAATTTGACTACTATCGTAATATATGGAACCGTGGAACAACCTCTAAAAAAGTCGTCAACAACCTCAAACCCCCTAAACATTTAACAAGAAAGAACACTTGCTGTGAGCTATGTTTTAGTTTTTTCTACTTCTGAAAAGCTTACCTCTCATAAATCTAGCGTTATGAGGGAGAAAAAATTAGAAACAGCCAACTCATGGCTCAAAAGCTTTTGGCAGGAAATCGAAAAATTCAGCCCGCAAAATGATGCCTGCTGGCTCAATGCTGGAGTGGCTGCTGAAGTAATATGCAAACCTGATCTAGATTTTTTGATCCGTGAGGCACACAAGTCAGAACTATTTATAGCGTTGCGAGCTAAAGCCTCTGAAGAAAATGTAGATGTAAATATTGTCAAAACAGAAGCGCGCCGGAAGAAACTTTTAATTGCTGATATGGACAGCACAATAATAACCTCAGAGTCTCTTGATGATTTGGCAAAAACAGCGGGATTTGGGGATTCCGTTGCGGCGATCACAAAAAGATCTATAGCTGGAGAGATAGATTTCTCAGAAGCGCTTATTGATCGGGTAAAATTATTAGCAGGTCAACCTGCTGAATTATTGGATACACTATTAGATCAAGTTGTTATAACCGCCGGTGCAGTTAACCTTGTCAAAACTATGCGCGCACATGGCGCAAAATGCTACCTTGTTTCAGGTGGATTTGATTTTTTGCTTGATCATATTTCAAACATTTGTGGTTTTGACGGCTACCATGGAAACCACATGATTGTAGACGATAACGTTATTAAAGGAGAAATTTCACCACCAATCCTTGACCGTGGTGCTAAAGCAAAATACTTAAGGCACTATTGTAAATCTCTGGGGATTGATAGCGTTGATACCGCTTCGATTGGTGACGGTGCAAATGACCTTGAGATGCTTGCGCACTCTGATATGGGCGTGGCATATCATGGCCAAAAGCTCTTGCGGGACACTATTGCTCTTCAGCTTAACTACTCTGACTTGAATGGCCTACTTTATCTCCAAGGGTATTCTGACAAAGAATTCTTTAGAGCGTAGGATTATCAAATGAGGCTTGTTTGGATTAGTCTCAGACACCTTGGGGTCAATGGTGACTAACCTAACCGCAATCAGTCCAATTTTGAGTTTAAGACAAAATTTTCTTGAGCTATCGTTTCGATAGTCCCTGGCCTTGCCAGCCTTACTTTTCTTATCGCATCTTGAGCCGTATGCCCCTGTCGCTTTAAAAGGCTCGCGCAGAACATGCCTGTTCGTCCAAGTCCTGCAGCACAGTGCACTACTATTTTTGAGTCTTGGGAAATTAAACTAACCAACTTCTCACTGCTTGAATTCCATGCGCTAAAAAAGGGAGCTGCTGGCGCAGACATATCTTTGATTGGAAAATGAAACAACATAAACCCAGAGTTTTCTACATGCTCAAAATAGTTTGGCACTCCCATTGCGCTTAATTCTTTTTGTTCAACAAGACAAACCACTGCAACCGCACCCCATTCACATAATGACGTTAAGTCAACATCGATATTTCTTCTCCAAAGCTGACCCTTTTGGTCAATATGATTCCTACCCGGAAGGTGAGTCATCAGGATTGGTGATGCACCTACTTGTAAAGTAGATTTTAAGTCCAGAGGACCTGAAAATGGGGGGGCAAAAGTCAAGTTACCGAACTCGCCAGACTTGGCTTTTCTTAATCAACCAACTGCCAAGCAACAAATACAACAATCTCACGAACAGACAAGCATAGACGATCAGCATTCCCATTGCAGCGGCTCCTGCCGTTTCACCCATTTCGTCCAAATGGATGGCAGCAACGGAAGCTACTTTAGTCTCAGGTCCGTACAAGAAGATAATTCCAGATACGGTAGTCATCGACGCAAGAAAAAGATAAATCGATATATCTAGCAGAACCGGTATCGATATCGGCAACGTCACTCTAAAGAAACTTTTGTAGAGAGGAATTTTTAGTGACAAAGAAACACTCTCAATTTCTGGGTCAAGTTGGCGCAGAGAAGTCGTGGCGGTCAAGTGAGACACCGTGTAAAAGTGAATGATAGTACTTGCGATCAAAATTAAAAAACCACCATATAAAACCTGTAGAGGGTTACTGGGATTGTTGATGAATATTAAATGAGAAAGCCCTAAAACCAAACCTGGCACGGCAATTGGCATCATCGAAAAAGCAGAGACAATATTGCGTAACAACAACCTAGACTTAGTTTTTTCAACAATATAAGCCCCCACGAAAGCCAGTGTCGTGCCAATAATCGAGACAGATAAGGCAAGCTTCAATGAGTTGAAGAAGTTGTCGAAACCTGCCCCTGCAACATCAAATTGATAGTGATCTAATGTAAAGGACAAATCGTAGGGCCAAAACTTCACTACAGATGCATACTGAGCCATACCAACGATTGCGACCGTAATTACAGTTATCAATGCACAGTATGCAAAGCCAAAACTATCAACAACGATGCTTTTTTTCGGTTCATAAACGGTCGACTGTGCTGTCATTGCTGAACGCTGACGGTTTTTAACTTGTCTATCAATTAAAAACGCTAAAATGGCAGGAATCAAAAGGATAACGGAGACAACAGCACCCATTGAAAAATTTTGTTGGCCAACTACCTCTTTATATATATCGGTCGACAACACATTGTAGTTCCCACCTATAACTTTTGGCACCCCAAAATCAGTAATGACCAAAATAAATGCAACCATAAACGCGCTTATGGCTCCGTACAAAGTACCCGGCAGGGTCACGGTCCTAAAAATGCGCCACTTAGTTGCCTTTAAAGATTCTGCAGATTCATATAATCGACCATCACTCATCGAAAACGCAGCAATCAAAATTACCAAAACATGTGGAAAAGTCCAAATCACTGAACCAAGTACAATTCCGATTGGCCCATAAATCGAATGGCCGAACATCCATGATTTGAACACGCCTTGATTGCCAAAATAATAAACTAGGGATATGGCCTTAATGACCGAAGGCATTAAAAGCGGGGCAAAACCAACAATTTTAAAAAACGGCTTGAACGGCATTTTTGTTCGGGTCAATGCGAAAGCAAAAACATAAGCTAAGAACGTTACGATTAGCGCGGTCAAACTGGACACAAAAATACTGTTGGATAAAGATGTGTATCGTTCGGGGGATGCAAAATAAGTCGTATAATTTGTGACGCCAACCCAATTTTCATTCCGGTCTGTAAAACTCCTAGATATCAGAATGCCAAGAGGCAGAATTAGCACCACAACAAATAAAGTTGCGTAAAAAACTAACATTAAAAGAGAGAGGCGCTCACTATTCCAAAACACTGGACGAGCAGAATATTCATCAGCAACAACTGGTTTATTAGAAGCGCTAGCCTGCGGTGAGCTAGTCATTTTTTTTATCACTCAAAATGACAATAGAATCAGGAGGGATAGTGATGTTTATATCGCTGCCCGCCTTCAAACCCGAAATGCACTCTTCTCCAGTCCAAACATCAACGCAGATCTCATCGCTAAAGTGAGTTGAGGTCAGAAATACCCGTGTGGTCGCCCCCCTTAGCTCAAAGTCTTTGATCTTCACTTTTAAATGGTTGGTTGGATATTTTTTACTGTTTTGATTAAGATGAACTTTTTCAGGCCTAAATCCAAATTTTATATTTGAAGCATTCCCCCTTAAATCTGTCACACACTCTAGCGCAACATCACCCAGTAAGATTTTATTTGCATCAATCATTTTCCCATCAAATAAATTCATCGTACCAATAAATCCTGCAACAAACTCCGAATTTGGTTTTGTGTATATATCGGACGGGGTTCCAATTTGTTCTATCTGACCATTCTGCATCACAGCAACCCTATCAGCCATAGACATAGCCTCTTCTTGATCGTGAGTTACCATAATAGTAGTGACGCCAAGCCTTTTCTGAATTTCTTTTATTTCTCGCCTTAAATGAAGACGAACTTGTGCATCAAGCGCCGAGAGCGGTTCATCAAGAAGTAGAAGCCCAGGAGAAGTAGCAAGAGCACGGGCAAGGGCAACCCTCTGCTGTTCTCCTCCAGAAAGTTGTGCCGGATATTTATTGAGGTGCCCTGTCAGGCGAACCATCTCTAACAGCTGTTCTGCATTCCTCAGGTCAGCGTCTTTATTATCTTTCTTACTCTTTATACCGTATGAAACATTATCCCAGACTGACAGATTAGGAAAAAGTGCATAAGACTGAAAGACGATGCCAAAATCTCTATGCTCAACTGATAAGTTGCTTATATCTAAACCATCTTGTTTTATTACTCCAGATGACTGCCTTTCAAGTCCCGCAATACATCGAAGCAGTGTTGTCTTTCCGCACCCAGATGGCCCAAGAAGGCAAAGAAATTCTCCTCGCCCGACAGAACAAGTGATACCTTTTAGCGCCTCAAAAGAAGAGAAGGTTTTTCGTAATTCAGTGACCTCTAAATAGGGTTTTGAATTGATAGCTTGTGTACCGAAAGAGGTAGCCATTTATGAAAACCATTATAGTTAAATCAATACAGAAGAAAACAGGCGCAAGATCTGATGCCTTGCGCCTGTAATTTTACTATTTCTTTTTTGGTTCTGACTTTGCCTCGTAACGAGACCGCCACTTAGATACTATGGCGTCTTTTTTTACCGCCATAGCCCCAAAGTCCTGAGTAATCATTGCTTCCATCACACGCTTTGAGTCAACCCCAGGCATTGGTTTTGCCAATTCAGGCTTAGCAACAACTGATGCTGTTTTTGAATAAAACTCAAGGGTCTTATCACTTATGGACCAGTCCAGAAAAGTCTTTGCGTCCTCGATATTTTTAGTTCCATTCATGATTGCTGCAGCTTGCATCTCCCAGCCTATGCCCTCGCTGGGCACAATTACTTCGATTGGAGCTCCCTTTTGCTTTAACTTAGAACCCCGATAAGGCCAGGACACGCCTACCACATACTCACCAGCAGCAGCTTGATTACATGGCTTTGATCCTGAATGGGTATAGGAAGCAATGTTCTCATGAAGCTTATCCATGTAACTCCATGCCGCTTCTTCGCCCATAATTTGTATCCAAGCAGAAACGTCTAAAAAACCTGTTCCTGAAGAAGCAGGGTTTGGCATAGTTATTTGACCCTTATATATCGGATTGAGAAGGTCTTCCCATGATTTTGGTGCTGGTAGGCCGCGTTTTTTTGCTTCCACTGTATTGAAACAAATTGCACCAGCCCAACCATAAAGCCCGACCCAATGATTTGGTTGCTGAGTATCTCGATATTTTTTATCGAGATTTTCAACACCCTTAGGTGTGTAGGGAAGGAACATGCCCAAAGAGTCCATTGTGAGCATACTTGTAGCAGCCATCCCAATTACTGCGTCTGCCCGTGGGTTATCTTTTTCAGCCATCATACGAGAGTGAATGATGCCCGTTGAATCTCTGACCCAATTTACCTTGATATCTGGGTGATCTGCTTTGAACATTTCCGCCAAGTTTTTAACTTTATCAGCGTCAATCGCCGCATAAACAGTCAATTCACCTGAAATCGCGATGCTCGAGCTAGCGGATAGGATAAATCCACTACCCAAAAAACCTAGTATTGAATTTCGAAAAGTTCTTCTCTGACTGCTTTTCATCTCAAGTTTTCCTTTCTATTCAGTTCCAGAATTGATCCAATGACTGCCACATTACCTCGCTATCAACTATAGGCGACGCATTTCAGTTGTGTAAATGTTGACTTATAGAAGTTAACATTGAAGAAACTAAAACTATCACCAGCAAGAATATCACCCTCTTTGATCGATAGTGCTATGCTACTTTTGCGCATTTGCCGGTTCACTCTGAAATGCAGCGACTTTAGCTAGGGACAAACCGAACATGGCATGACCCAGTCAACTATCAGAATGTCACCAAATATTTCCGAAACCGCATACTGCTAGAAATGATTAAAAGCGATGCGAAAAATGCTTCACCCTCCCTGAGGGCGTCTTAGGCAGGCAGATGAGCAATTTGCGGACTCTTCGGGGATAACATCATGTCGGCGTGGCCGCAGCGGATTTGCCCTAACCGAATGCGGCAGGTTGGTTTATGAATCAACTTCAATAAATTTGATTTTTTAGTCAGGGTTTTTTAGAGCCCATTTCGCACAACCTTTTAAAATGGATTGAGAACAAGCAGTCCACAGAGAACTGTGGCGACCAACCCAATTTTCTCCCAAAATATTTTTTCCTTTAAAAAAATTGCGCCCAATATAACAGCAAATATTATAGAGGTTTCTCTTATGGCTGAGACCACTGGAACAGGCATGTGCTGATATGAAAAAAGAATTATCAGGTAGCAAGCAAAAGAAATCAAACCTCCTATGATATAACGGCGGTCAAAACCTGAAATTAGCCTTGGAAGGAAATCAATTTCAAAAAAATAGAGATAGGCAAAAAGAAAAGCTCTGTTAAATACCGCCATCATCCCCAGAAATGACACGGCGTTGCCAGCCAGCCTAGTTCCATAAGCATCTGTGAGAGAATACAAAGCTATGCATAACCCATTGGCAAGCGCCAACAACAGCTCTTTTTTGTGAAATCCATCCCGCCGTAATTGTACCAAACCATATGTAACAAGTCCGGCGCATATTACAGCAATACCTAGAGCAGTGTCTTTTGACACCTCAGACCCAAAAAGTCCCAGACTAATCACAAAAACAAATAATGGTGCTGATCCTCTTGCTACGGGATAAATGCTACTTAACTGGCCAATAGTGTATGCTTTAAATAGAGATATGTTATAGCCTGTTTGAATGGCAGCGCTGAGCAAAACTACCGGTAAAACCTCCAATCTCGGTATCCCTGCGATGGCCAAACCAGCTAACGCTAAGGGCAGACTGGTAAAAAAAATAGCCATGACAGCAACTGGTTTATCTGGAGCAGACTTTAAAAACAGATTCCAAGTTGCATGGAGTAACGCTGAGGCCAGCAAGAGAATAAAAATTGCCTGTTCCATTTAGGACCCCTCAACATAAAGCTCTAATAAAAAATACGCCATGCAGACCAACCCACACCATCATAGTTGCGACCAGTCAACAAAAACAAAAAATAGAAAATAAATAGTGATTTTTTTTACTGATGAATTGATCAAATCTAACGACGCCGCTCAAACAAATTCCACTATGATACTTTGATGGTTTATGCATCAATCTTTGGATTTAGATTGCCCGGCTATAGAAATGGGGAAGGATAAGTCATCTCTCATTCTCACAGTTTAAGCTTTGGTCACCGCCAGATCGGTGCTTTGTCATAGCTGTCAATTGTCACAGTTAATTTTTGTCTACTAATCTCGAGTCAAGAAGTTCACCCTCACGCGATAGAATAGGGTAGGCGATAGTAGCTATTTGGCTGTTGAACTCCTTGAAAGCAAGGCTGGTTTCAAGGTGTAAGTCGCTCGTCTCAAAACTTTCAGACAGTCCAGCGGCAAGGCGTTCTAGATGTCGTTTACGGCTTTTCCGCTGGTGGCGAGAGAGTTTGGATTTCTCTTCTACTAACTGGCGTGCAATGTCTACGTCACGTGAGATCAGCACGTTGTTTGCAAGTGAAATGTTGGCAATGATGTGATCATGCATGCTTTCCAGCTCAGCAAGACCTTCAGCGGAAAAGTGAATGCCTTCTGTCTGGCGGCTCAGGGTGAGCGGCAAAAGAGTTTTGGCAACAATATTTCCTGCAGCTTCAATCGCAATAGCGAATTCGATTAAATTCCGGAGCTGGCGGCTGCGGCCCCTTGACGTGATTTCTTTTGAGAGCTCGCTCGAATATTCACGAATGCCATCAAATGCACGATGAAGTCGCTCGTTATTTTCAAGGATCTTTTTGCTTCGTTTTTTATCATATCTCTCGAATAACTGCATTATCGGGAGCATCATCTCTTGGGTAATGAGGAGCATGTTTTGAATTTCACGCTGGATGCATGTCAATGCTAGTGGGGAGGAGCGCAAAGCTTCTTTGTCAAGCACAGAGCGATAGTGGGCCGGTATATCCTCATTTGACGATTTATGGTCAGGTAAAAACCGTTCCGCAAATCTGCCTGCCAATCGGCCAAAGGGCACAGCCACAAGCAACATTGCATTGAAAATGATATGTGTGAGGATTAGCTGCTGCCCCATATGGACTTCTGGTAAGAGCCCGATCAACGGTGTGCGATTAACTATCAACACCATGCTGAGGGCAGCGCCGCCTCGGATAAGTAGATTCATTAGTGGAAGTTGACGTGCCGTGGGTGGCATCGCGCGGGTCATCCAGAGTGGCAAAAGAGACGAACCTAAATTCGCCCCTAATACCAATGACACACCTACCATAAGCGGCAGAGTCTCACTAGCAACGAGCGCTACAAACATCAATACTGCGGCTACGGAAGAGTGCAAAAGTAGAGCCAGAAGTGCACCAATCAGAAACGTAGCTAAGAAATCACGCTCAAGCATTAAAGTAAAGTCTGGAAGGAAACTGCTGTTGCGAAGTGGTGAGACGTTGGCACGGATGAGGCCAAGGGCAATCAGTATCAACGCCACCCCTATTATCATACGACCTATCTGCTTTATCGTGGGTGTCTCAGATTTAAGGAACAGGAGGCCGCCTACCACAAGCATTAGCGGCGCTAGCCAGGTAATATCGAGGCTAAGGAATAGGATTATCAGTGCGGACCCAACATCAGCGCCCAGCATGGCTGCCAGTCCTAGCTCAAATGAGATAATTGAGGCGCCATAAAACCCGGACACCATTATCGCTACTGCCATAGAAGATTGCATGACTGCAGCAAGCAAGGCGCCAAAAACGGTCGCGCTTAGCTTTGCCTGGGAGCGCCTCATCACCTGCCTGAATGATGGCCCAAAGGCCTGCTCCACACCTTTCTGCACCATTTTGACGGCAAACAGTAACAGGGCGGCCGCACCAGCAATGTTGAGAAGAAATTCAATAATCAACAAAATTTTATACTCATTAAATCAATTTAATAGCTATGTAATTTGATGATCTAACTTCGAAGTCAGATATTCAGGTCGCTAGGAAAGGAATAACTCAAACTCCGAAGACGCGGATTATTATCACCCATCCGGCGGTAACCGATGCTAGATCTTTGCAAATATTACGTGTCACGTTATTCTCTGTTTTTTTTGAGAATCTAGATGAGGCGCCAATTCATGATGTCTTTTCAGTTGCAGTTGCGAGAACACAAAGCAGTTCAAACATGATGGATACCCCCAGCCATCCTGTTCCCCCTGTCGGGTCAAACGGTGGAGACACCTCGACAAGGTCTGCGCCAATTAAATTAAGCCCCGCCAGATTGCGGACAATGCGTTGGGCTTCATATGAGGTGAAACCGCCAATTTCAGGCGTTCCGGTACCCGGCGCATAAGATGGGTCAATCGCATCAATATCAAAACTGACATAGGTTGGGCTATCGCCGACAATTTCACGCGCCTTATGCATGATAGCATCCAACCCGGTCTCATAGACTTCATCTATTGTGATGATGTGAACGCCATTCTGCCTTCCCCATTCAATATCTTCACCATCATACATGGTGCCGCGAATACCGATTTGTACAACGCGCTTTGGATCCAAAAGCCCCTCTTCGATGGCGCGTCGAAATGGCGTGCCATGGGTGAATTTTGAACCACCAAAATACTCGTCGAAAAGGTCAGTATGCGCATCAATATGAATCATCGATAATGGGTCTTTGCGCTTGATCCCGCGCAAAATGGGAAGCGACACAAGATGATCGCCACCACCTGTCAGTGGCACGATACCCTTACTATGCATTTCAGTATAAAAATCGGTAATACGCGTCAAGCAATCTTGAATATCGGCTGGATTGACTGGACAATCGCCTAAATCAGCGCAATTGAGCAGCTGGAACGGGTTGACTCCCGTATAGGGATGAACCGCACGGATCATCGTTGAAAGATCGCGCAACTGTCTTGGCCCATGTCTGGCACCAGGACGATTTGTCGTGCCGGCATCCCACGGCACACCAACCAAACCAATATCGACCTTTTCAATTTCTGGGTGGTTCAATGCAATATTTGGTAGGCGCATAAAGGTAGGAACCCCAGCAAAACGCGGCGAAACAAACCCTGAAACAGGCTCAAATGATATTGATGAGACAGCCATATGAACTTTCCTAGATAATGAAATTGTTGATTCATTCTTGCCTGATCTGAAATTATTGACCGCAAATTTTAGTTATGTAAATGTTGACTTATAGAAGTTAACATTGATGAAACTCAATCTATTGCCAAAAAGAGCATTACCACCTTTGAGCGAAGCTGATTTGCGGCTTTTGCGCGTTTACCGAACCATTGTGGAATGTGGCGGCTTTAGTCAGGCACAAGCCGAGCTTGGCATTAGCCGCTCAACAATCAGCACACATATGAGCAATTTGGAAGCTCGTTTGGGGCTAACATTATGTCGACGCGGACGCAGCGGATTTTCTCTCACCGAACGAGGCAGGTTGGTTTATGAATCAGCGTCAAAATTTCTAACCGTGCTCGAAGGGTTTCGAAGTGAGCTTGACGAGTTGAAAGGCCGGATGACCGGCGAAATCAAAATCGGCATGGTTGATAATCTGACTTCAAATTCCGCGTGCAAGCTGTATAAGGTTATTGAAACATTTTCCGCACAAACACAGGATGTTCACCTGACCATACAAGTTGTTGCACCAAACCAAATTGACAACTGGTTAACGCGAGGGTTATTGCATCTAGCTATTGTGGCAAATCTGCCATCATCTGATGCTGTTCATTCAGAAGTGATATTCCATGAGCGCCAAGAGCTTTACTGCAGCTCGGGCCATCCCTTATTTCACATGGATCCCGAACTAATTACCAAAGACATCATTGGCCTGCAGGCTTTCGTCAGGCGGGGCTATTCAGTAGCAACTCCGTATGACTCATTTTTCAATGGACCAGCCGCTGCCACGGCCTTTCATATGGAAGGTGTCGCACAATTCATTCTGAGTGGTCGATATGTTGGCTTTTTACCTTGTGAATTTGCCCAACAGCAATGGGTCAATAATATGCAAATGCGTTCACTACTGCCCGATATTTGTGGCTTTGATATACCCGTCTCAGTGGCGAATTCAGCCCTTGCCCAGATGTCACTTCCAGCAAGTGTTTTTCGCAAAATGATTATAGCAGCACATCAAACCGGCATTTAGCAACATTGCCGACCGCGGCGTTGTAATCACCAGAGATACCATCCTGAACGCGCACTTTGATGCATGCTCCAAAATGTATGGGAGGTTCCTTCAAATCCGCCGTAAAATGATGAACCTCGAGACGCTGCTACTCGTGACTACAGATTACTTAAAAGCACCTACGTGTCGTGAGTTCCAAAACAGATATTTAATTTAGGTTATGGTAGCGGAGGAGGGACTCGAACCCCCGACACGCGGATTATGATAAAACTGCTTCAACTTTTTCTGTTTTGTAACAGTAGTTTATAAGCATATAAATCAGGTGTGTTAAAAATTGTGTAATTATAATTTCTTTTAACACAAGAATTAACTTGATAACTGCTTGAATTGTTCTTCTTATCGCATATCGACACTGAGCGATGAATAGAGGGAAATATGTTAAAATTTTACTATGCCAAAAACTCTGCTGCTTTTGCGCCACATATTTTGCTTGAGGATATCGGAACAGATTATGAGGCGGTGCAAATTGATATGCAATCAGGTGAGCAGCGTTCAGATTCTTATCTGGCCATCAATCCAAAAGGCCGCCTGCCATCGCTAGTCACCGACAAGGGCATTCTAACGGAAACACCAGCGATCCTTCTTTATCTTGCTCAGATTTTTCCAGAACATAAATTGGCGCCTGTAACCCCATTTGAGCTCGCCAATGCGCTGGCATTTAATCTCTATATTGCATCTACGGTGCATGTTGCACACGCGCACAAACATCGTGGTCACCGCTGGACTGATGATGAAGCGGCGCAGGAATCCATGCGCGCTAAAGTCTGTGAAAACATGACCGAATGTGCTCGTGTGATCGAAACGAATTATTTCAAAGGCCCTTGGGTTCTTGGGTCGGAGTATTCGATTTGTGATCCCTATCTGGCACTGGCTACGCGCTGGTTTCTCGATGATGGTGTTGATCTTGATGCTTTTGAATTGATTGGCGCCCATGACAGCCTGATGCGACAGCGAAGGTCAATGCAACGGGTTCTTGCGCTTCATAGCTAGACCGGTCTGATTTGGCACAGAGCAAAGGGAGATTGGCAGGTTTATTCGGAAAAACAAAGCTAGCTAGCAAAAGCCTGCAATAAGCCTCTCAAATGGCTTCAAGGAGTAAGTACGCCCATTTATGGTCAGCTGCCAAAATTAATAGCGGCAAAGACTGCTGATCTTTATATGCTGCAATTTTTGCATATCCTTTGGAGCTTTATAGCACTTTAATCAACAGGAATTTCAAGGCAGTGTAAAATTAGTGGAAAATTGTATCGAAAATA
>Ga0255756_1004813_pt1 | contig 12897 bp, 10 predicted proteins | sample 011ome_20_FD_179956 | JGI IMG/M metagenome (GOLD analysis project Ga0255756, IMG submission 179956) | Coastal salt marsh microbial communities from the Groves Creek Marsh, Skidaway Island, Georgia - 011509CT metaG (version 2) | ecosystem: Environmental > Aquatic > Marine > Intertidal zone > Salt...
AGTTTTTTTTGCGGCTGGCTTTTTTGCTGCGGCTTTTTTCGCGGCTGGCTTTTTCGCTGATTTGGCGGCCGGCTTGGCGTCGTCATCCACTTTGTACAATGTATCGGTATCGATCACCACATCGGACACTTTGGCCATTTCCAGAATGAAATCGACAACCTTATCCTCAAAAATCGGCCCGGCAATCTGCTGCATGGCTTGCGGATTTTTCTGGAAATATTCCAGTACCATCTGTTCCTGACCGGGATAGCGGCGTGCCTCTTCAAAAACCGCCCGACGCGTATCTTCTTCGGTGACGTCGATGTTATTTTCGCGACCAATTTCGGTGATCAGCAAACCGAGACGCACCCGCCGTGTGGCTATGTTCGAGGCTTCTTCCTTGTCGGCTTTGCTCATACCCTCATCAGCGGCCGGATGGTCATGATCGTGGTCGTGGTCGTGATCATGGTCGTGATCATGTTGTTCGGCGGCTTTTGGATTCATCGTACGGGCGACCGAATCATATTCCTGTTGATATAGTGACGGCGGCACGTCAAAGGCCTCTCCGTCCGCCAGCGCATCAAGCACATTTTTCTTCACCAGCTGGCGTAACGCTGTCTCATGCTGGCCATTGATCTGCTGGCCAATCGCATCTTTCAGCCCGCCAAGATCATCAAATCCAAGACGTTTTGCCAATTCATCATCGATGCTCGCCGCCGCTTTTTCCTGAATATCTTTGACGGTCACTTCAAACACCGCCAGCTTGCCTGCCAGATGCGCTGCCTGATAATCTTCCGGGAATGTTACCGGCACATCAAGGGTGGCACCAATTTTCGCGCCAACCAACCCTTCTTCAAAGCCGGGAATAAAGCTGTTTGACCCCAATTCCAGCGCATGCCCCTCTGCCGCGCCGCCTTCAAACGGCTCACCATCGATCCGCCCGATAAAATCAATCGTTGCGACATCACCCAGCTTGGCAGCGCGGGGTTTGGCCAGCGCCACAGTCGGCCGGTTTTCGTCAGCAATGCGATCCAGCGCTTCGTCAATTTCTTTTGGATCACTCTCGATACGCGGCTTTTCAATCGACAGCTTTGACAAATCCGGCATGGCGATCGCCGGCATCACTTCGCATGCCAGGCTGGCCTCCAGATCCTTGTCTTCTTCGTAGGATTTGATGTCGACCTGCGGCTGGCTTGCCAGACGCAGATCATTGCCCTCAATGGCTTGTCGCGCGCCCTCATCGAGTGCGGTTTTGATGGCTTCGCCACGAGCCTGATCGCCAAATCTGGTTTTGACCACTGACAGCGGCACTTTACCCGGACGAAATCCGGGCATTTTGACTGTCTTTGCCAGCTCTTCCAGCTTTTTGGCAACTTCAGCGTCAATCTCAGCCGCTGTAATGACAATCTTATATTCGCGGAGCAAACCGTCTGACTTGGTCTCAGAAACATTCATCGAACCATCAATCCCTTTTTGTTATGCACGCAGCGAAAGCGGAGATATCTCTGCTACATCTGGCGCGCGCCGGCGACGCGATCCGCGCCAAGCCATTTCACCCTGATAAATTTTCGCAAGCACCAATGGTGCGGGCGGAGGGACTTGAACCCCCACGACTTTCGCCACTGGTACCTAAAACCAGCGCGTCTACCAATTCCGCCACGCCCGCAATCAACCATTGCGACTTGCACTATAACCGGCCCGTGGATAAATGCGGTGCATTTTCCCCGTCACTCTTCGTTTCAGCAAACGAATGATGGGGCGAGTGACCGGTTTCGAACCGGCGACCTCCAGTGCCACAAACTGGCGCTCTAACCAACTGAGCTACACCCGCCATCTGCCGATAAAAGCAAGGCGGCACCTTAGTCGAAGCATTCCGCGCTGGCAAGCCTGTTTTGTCGGTGAATTTCGAAGAAAAACCAAGAGCCGTAAATGTGCCGACGGCATCGCCGCTCAATTTCACGGCAGAGCTGGCTAAGCGGCGCTTTAGGCCCAGTTTTTCACATCTTTCAGACAGGTAATTTCGGCGGTCGGCCGGGTTTAAAAACACCACTTGCCGTGGCAATCACGCGGCGGTCCGGGGTCAACACCTCGCCCGCGGCAAAAAACACCGATTTGCCGCCACCGGTGCGGCGTGCTTCGGCAATCAGATAGCCCTCGTCACCGGTGGCCGCTGCCAAAAATTGCGTTGTCAGTGATAACGTCAATCCCGGCGTGAGCGGTTCCGGCGCCGGCCGGAAACTGCCGGTCATGGCCAAGGCGACATCCAGCATGGCCGTATATAAGCCGCCATGCACAAGTTGCATCGGGTTCACATGATCGGCTGTCAGATCCACCCGCACGGCGCCAAACCCATCATCCCACGCGGTCAGCATGATGCCATTTCTGGCATTAAAGCCGGCAGCCTCATTCAGAATTTTCAGACGATTTATGTCACCCATATGCCATGCCTTTATATGTCGTTGCAGCGGATTTGCGCATAGCCTAAACTAGCAAAGCCCTAAACTAGCAAGGCCATGCGGCAATTGGCATCCCCAAATCACACCGGCACTTTACCGTCACAAAAAATGCCCATTTTTTAGGCAAATTGCACAATAGGCATGCAAAAAAGTCACTTTTTTCGTGATAAGCGCGATGCGGCCAGCACGGCATCTTGCAACAGCCACGGCATCGCCGCATAAAACGATCGTGACCCGGGCAACGTTTGATCGTACTACACGCGGCTTGCGCCCTGCCCCCTTTAACGGAAAAGTGACACACCATGAAAAAAATTGAAGCGATAATCAAACCGTTCAAACTAGATGAAGTGAAAGAAGCACTGCATGAGGTTGGCATTCAAGGCATCACGGTTCTTGAAGCCAAGGGTTTTGGTCGCCAGAAAGGTCATACCGAACTCTATCGCGGCGCCGAATATGTCGTCGATTTTCTGCCAAAGGTGAAAATTGAGGTGGTGATTGACGAAGCCATGACCGAGCGGGTTGTGGATGCCATCCAGCAGGCGGCTCAAACCGGCCGGATTGGTGATGGCAAGATTTTTATCTCAACCATCGATGAAGCAATTCGTATCAGAACCGGCGAACGTGGCACCGACGCTGTCTAGTCCAACTGAACGACTTTTCGCGTAAGCATTCTGCAACGACAATTTATGGAAGGATACCCAAATGTCTGACGCAAAAAAAATTATGGAAATGATTAAGGAAAATGACATCACATTTGTCGACCTGCGATTCACTGACCCGCGTGGTAAAATGCAGCATGTGACCCAGCATATCGACACAATCGACGAAGAATCACTGGCCGAGGGTTTCATGTTTGACGGATCGTCAATTGCTGGCTGGAAGGCCATCAACGAGTCCGACATGACATTGATGCCTGATCTGTATCGGGCCTATATCGACCCGTTTTTTGCCCAGCCGACATTGGCACTGTTTTGTGATGTGCTGGAACCATCAACTGGCGAGGCCTACTCGAGAGACCCCCGTAGCACAGCAAAGGCCGCGCTCAGCCACATGGAAAGTCTTGGAGTTGGCGATACCGCCTATTTTGGTCCGGAGGCTGAGTTTTTTATTTTTGAAGATGTGAAGATCGATGTATCGATGAACCGCGCGATGTATGCCGTCGATAGCGTCGAAGGCCCCTACAACAGCGCACGCAAATATGAGGAAGGCAATCTGGGGCATCGCCCCGGTGTCAAAGGCGGTTACTTTCCGGTACCTCCAGTTGACTCAGGGCAAGACATCCGCTCTGAAATGCTCGCTGTAATGGCAGATATGGGTGTGCCTGTCGAGAAACACCACCACGAAGTGGCTCCATCTCAACATGAATTGGGTATGAAATTTGGAACTCTCATTGAGACGGCTGACAATTTGCAACTCTACAAATACACGGTGCATCAGGTTGCCCACGCCTATGGTGTATCAGCGACCTTCATGCCTAAGCCAATCGCTGGAGATAATGGCTCGGGAATGCACGTGCACCAATCAATTTGGTTAAAAGGTAAGCCGCTTTTTGCCGGCAACCAATATGCTGACCTGTCGGAAAATGCATTGTTCTACATTGGCGGCATCATCAAGCATGCCAAATCATTGAATGCATTTACCAACCCATCAACAAACAGCTACAAGCGTCTGATCCCGGGCTATGAAGCGCCAGTGTTGCTTGCCTATTCGTCACGCAACCGCTCAGCATCATGCCGGATTCCGCATGTGAATTCACCAAACGGCAAGCGCGTTGAAGTGCGCTTCCCGGATGCCACAGCGAATCCATATCTGTCATTCTCGGCAATGTTGATGGCTGGCCTTGACGGTATTCAGAACAAGATCCACCCCGGCGACGCGATGGACAAGGATCTGTATGATCTGCCACCAGAAGAACTGAGCCAGATCCCAACCGTTTGTGCATCACTGCGTGAGGCGCTGGAATCACTGGACGCAGATCGCAGCTACCTCACCCAGGGTAGTGTCTTTACCGACGAGCAGATCGATGCCTATATCGAGCTGAAAATGGAAGATGTGATCCGTCTGGAGCACACACCGCATCCGGTTGAGTTTGATATCTATTACTCATACTAAACCACTGACACCTATCGAAATCACCGGCTCTGACATTTGTCAGAGTCGGTTTTTTTATGGCTAATCCACAATATCTTGTTGTAACGCTTGGCGATGCCGTCCAGATACGGTAGGTAATAGAGTGGTTCAAACAGGGCTACCGCACCGCGCCCGGTACGCGCGCCCATCTCACCCGCCTGACTGGCGACAACCCAACTGGTGATAAAAAGAGTAGTAAATGTCTGATTTATTTGGCAACACAGAATCCAGTGACGATTATGACGCCAGCAATATTGAGGTGTTGGAGGGGCTGGAACCGGTACGGCACCGTCCGGGCATGTATATTGGCGGCACTGATGAGCGTGCTTTGCACCATCTGGCGGCCGAAATTTTGGATAATGCCATGGATGAGGCGGTGGCCGGGCATGCCAACCGCATCGATTTTGTGCTTGAATCAGCCACCACCCTGACCATCCGTGATAATGGCCGCGGCATGCCGACCGGACAGCACCCAAAATTTCCGGACAAATCAGCCGTTGAAGTGATTATGACAACGCTGCATGCCGGCGGTAAATTTTCCGGCAAATCATACGCCACATCAGGTGGCTTACATGGGGTCGGCGCGTCAGTTGTGAATGCCTTATCGAGCGCCCTCACGGTTGAGATTGCGCGTGATAAAATGCTCTATCGGCAGGATTTTTCACGCGGCATGCCGATGACGGCGCTGGCAGAAATTGGCGCCGCCCCCAACCGGCGTGGCACCACCGTCACCTTTACACCTGATACCGAGATTTTTGGCGAGAATGCGCATTTCCGCGCGGCAACATTGTACCGTATGGCGCGCTCTAAAGCCTATTTATTTGCCGGTGTTGAAATTCGCTGGCGCTGTGATCCGGCATTGCTTGGCGGCAATGACACTATTCCGGCCGAGGCCAATTTGCATTTTCCCGGCGGCCTTGCTGATGCGCTCCATCATGCAACACAGGACAAGGGGCTAATGATTTCCACCCCTTTTGCCGAGATTGCCGAGCTTGACCAACAAAAATTTGAATGGGCCATCACCTGGCTGGATGCGAATGAAGACGGGTTTTTCAGCAGCTATTGCAACACTGTGCCGACGCCATCGGGCGGCACCCACGAAACCGGTTTTCGGCAAGCCATTGTCCGCGCCCTGCGGGCATTTGGTGAACTGACAGGCAATAAGAAAGCGGCCGATATCAGCGCCGATGACGCGCTGGCAAATAGTGCTGTCATGCTGTCGGTGTTTTTGCGCGATCCACAATTTCAGGGGCAAACCAAAGACCGCCTTGTGTCGGCAGATGCCACCCGATTGACCGAACAGGCTGTGCGTGACCGGTTTGACCACTGGTTATCATCCGATACAGCACGCGCCACCTATCTTCTTGACGCGGCTATTGAGCGTGCCGAAGACCGCAAACGCCGGAAAAAAGAAAAAGAAGTGGCCCGCAAATCGGCAACCCGGCGGCTGCGGCTTCCCGGCAAACTGGCGGATTGCACCTCGAATGACGGCGAACTGACCGAATTATTTTTGGTCGAGGGTGACTCGGCTGGCGGCTCAGCAAAGCAGGCGCGCAATCGCAAAACACAGGCGGTTCTGCCGCTGCGTGGTAAAATATTGAATGTCGCCAGCGCCTCATCCGAAAAGCTGACCGGCAATCAGGAATTGTCCGATTTGGCGCTGGCGCTTGGGGTCAAACCGGGCAAGGATTTCAAACTTGATGATCTGCGCTATGGCCGCGTGATCATTATGACGGACGCCGATGTTGACGGCGCGCATATCGCCGCCCTGCTGATGACATATTTCTATCGCGAGATGCCGCAGCTTGTCGAAGCTGGCCGTCTATTTCTGGCACAGCCACCGCTCTACCGGCTGACGCAGGGTGGCAAAACTGAATATGCGCTGGATGATGAACAGCGCGAAACCCTGCTTAGTGAGATATTTGATAAACGTGGCAAAGTTGAAGTGAGCCGGTTTAAAGGGCTCGGCGAAATGCCGCCGGCACAGCTCAAAGAAACAACGATGAACCCGGCTAGCCGGCGTTTGCTGCGCGTTGACTTGCCGCTGCGCGACTCGATTGGCGCTGATTTGCGCCGCCATACCGACCAGCTGGTGAATACATTAATGGGTAAAAAGGCCGAATTGCGATTTGGCTATATCCGTGATCATGCCGATGATGTGTTGGCCAGCCTTGACGTTTAATCTGTGAGCATATGCGGCGATGATTTCAACAAAAGCAACACTGACGATGATTGGCGGCGGGCTGATCATCCAGGGCCTTATATTTTATGCCTTTGCCGGGCCATTGACCGATCAGAATTTTCCCGGGGCCGGTGACGAGGCGCGGCATGTTGGGGTGATTATGCGCGGCGGGCTGGCTGGGTTGTCATGCCTTGCCGGACTGGTCATATTTTTAGGACGCAGCTTCGAAAACCTGCCGGCAAAACGCATCTTGTTCGGCTGCGCCATCGGCTTTGCCGCCATCAGCGCTATCATGGTTAAAACATGGCTTAATGAAGCGGCGGTGGTACCGCTGCCGGCGTTGGGGCTATATGTTTTTACCAGTGGCTTCGCGCTTTACGCCGCCTTGAAAAAACAATAGCTGTTTCGGGCTATACACGCGCCAGCAAGTCAAGCAACGCGGTACGACAGGCGTCGGGTGCTTCTAATGTTGAAAGATGCCCGACATCGGGCAGCAGCCGCATATCGGCATGCGGTGCCAATGCCGCCATTTCTGCAGACAGATGCGGCGGCGTCAATTTGTCATCGGTGCCGCAGATGATCAGCAGCGGTGCGGAAAATCCTGCCAGCACATCACGCTGATCACGCCGTCCTAAAATGGCCTTTTGTTGCTGGGCAAACACGCCGCGCCCAATTTCCGCCGCCATCGCCAGAACACCGTCGACAAGTGCCGCATCAGCCAGCGCCGTCGGTGACAGACATTTTCCCAGAAACTGACGTGTCACACCGCGAAAACCATCCTGCCCGGCCAGTTTGATCGCCTGTTCCCGATAGGCGCGTTGCGCCGCATTATCCTGCCGGCAACTCGTGCTGAGCAACGCCATCGCGCTGATACGCGACGGCGCAAGCCGCGCCATTTCCAATGCAACATAGCCGCCCATCGACAGCCCGACTGGTATGAGCTGGCCCGGCGCTTGCGCCAGCGCCGCCTCGGCCATCGCGGTCATTGTGTCATGCTGGCGGGTATCGGCAAACACAGCGCCGCCGGGCATGGCATCGCGCTGATGATGAAACAAATATTCAGTGCATAATAAACCCGGAATAAAAATTGTCGTTGCACTCGCCATCAATGCGTGACCCTCTTGTGAATGATATATTGACCTTGCGCCTGTTCCTCTGTATCACCGTGACACACAACTGTCCGCCGATTTTTGCATTTGTGTGTAATAATCATGTTCTGAGAAATCACAAAGGAAACTGTCCTTGAAATTTTCTGATCTCGGCCTGAGCGACGGGTTAAGTCGCGCAGTGGCCGATCTGGGGTATGAGACCCCAACCCCAATTCAAGAAAAATCTATTCCTATAGTACTGATGGGGCGAGATATCCTTGGCTCAGCACAGACTGGGACTGGCAAAACCGCATCCTTTACCCTGCCGATGATTGATATTCTGGCGTCTGGCCGGGCAAAAGCGCGACTGCCGCGCAGCCTGATTTTGGCCCCGACGCGCGAGCTTGCGGCACAGGTTGCCGACTCATTTGAGAAATTTTCAGTGAATAACAAACTGTCAATGGCATTATTGATTGGCGGCGTCAGCTTTGCTGACCAGAACGCCGCATTGAGCAAAGGCGTTGATGTGCTGATCGCCACTCCCGGCCGCCTGCTGGATCATTTTGAGCGTGGCAAGGTATTGCTCAATGATGTCAAAGTTCTGGTGATTGATGAAGCTGATCGCATGCTCGATATGGGCTTTATCCCTGACGTTGAAAAGATCGTGAGTTTATTGCCACGCATGCGTCAAACCTTGTTTTTTTCCGCGACCCTGTCTGATGATATTCAGAAACTTGGCAGCAAATTTGTGATGAATCCAAAAATCATCGAAGTCGCACCGCCAGCCTCGACCGCCGAAACCGTCGCCCAGCACCTGATCTGGAGCGATAGCAAAGCAAAACGCCAGGTTCTGCGCGATTTGCTGGGGGCTGAGAAGGTGAAAAACGCGGTTATTTTCTGTAACCGGAAACGCGATATTTCAACCTTGGTAACGTCACTGACACGCCATGGCTTTTCTGCTGTTGCGTTGCATGGCGATATGACCCAGTCCGCCCGGCTCGAGGCTTTGCAGAAATTCAAAGATGGTGAAGTACCGCTGTTGATTGCGTCCGATGTGGCCGCGCGCGGACTCGACATTGCCGGGCTTAGTCATGTGTTTAACTTTGATGTGCCAATGAGCGCCGAAGATTATGTCCATCGTATCGGACGCACCGGTCGCGCTGGCAAATCCGGCCGCGCCTTTACCATCGCTGCCGGCAAGGATGACATTAAATATATCGGCTCTATTGAGGCCTTAATTGGCAAGCCAATTCCGCCAATCACCCTCGATAATGCAAAGATCAGCAATGCCACAACATCCGCCGCACCGGCAGATGCTGCTGCTATGGTGGCGGACAAGCCAAAGCCAAAGCGTCAGGCAAAATCAGCTCAAACTGTTAAAAAAGCCCCAGCCTCAACGCAGAAAAACAGGAACCGCGGTGATGAATTGCCGTCGCCACCTGATTGTCAGGGCAGCACAATGGAAGAAACCGGCCATATCCCGGCATTTCTGACCCGCTAATTTCAACAGCAAATCAGACCAGAGCTTTGTCGATGACTTCGCTTAGGTCATTCGATTGCGCCGCCGCCTGTACCGTTTTCAGCACTGTGCGCATTTGCTGTTGGCGCTGCTCACTATAGGCACCGATACGGGTCAATGGCAGCGCCATGCGGGCGGCTAATTGCGGGTTACGCTTGTCGATATCGATCAAGCATCCGGCAATAAATTCAAAGCCACTGCCATCTTCGGCATAAAACCTGACCGGATTCCCAGACATGAATGCCCCCAGCACAACGCGTAATTTATTTGGGTTTTTAGGGTCGAATGCCGGATGCTGCATCAGTTCCTGCAGCCGCTCGATACGGCCGCTGATACAGGACATTGATTCAAAGGAAAACCATTTTTCCAGCACCAGTGCATTATCCTGCCAGCGATCATGGAAGGCTGACAACACCGATTCCCGCACCACTGTCGGTCGGTTATTTACCGCCGCCAATGCGCCTTGCGACACTGTCATATTGCTGTCCAGAACATGTGCCATGGCACGCTCATCCGCCTGCGCATCACCAGCCGCAACAGCCAGCGCCAAAAGCCGGTTCAGCAATGCCCGCCCACCGGCTGTATCGGCAAGCTGCGCCGATTTTTTCGGATCAAGCGCGGCCTGATAGTGACCATGTAGCTGCTGCGCAAGTGCTGCTTCAAATGCCAGTCGCGCGTTGAACAGCGCCACCGGATCAGCTGGCTTCATGCGGCTTTCCAGAACCGAAATCGCCGGCAATGTCACAATCGCCGCTTTGAAATAATCAAGACAATTCGGGTCATCCAGAATATGTGAAACGCCGTCAGCAAGCGCCGCAATCCTGTCGCTATTCACCGCTGCCTGCGGGTCTGCGGCAATCGCCAGAATTTCATCAGAGACCAGCGTTTGCGCACTATCCCAACGGTTAAACAGATCAGTATCATACCGCATAATATGGCGGCGTTCATCCGGGCTTAGATCATCATCAACAACCACCGGCGCGGAGAAATTACGCAAAATACTCGGCGTTAAATTCGCCGCCTGTGGCGCGTAAATTCTTTGTTCCAGATGTTCCTCTGTCAACAGAATCACATGTTCATCCTGCGCTGCTGCATCGGTTGCCAGCCTTGTCGGGACAATCTTGCCCTGCTGATCGAGAAACGCCAGGCGGAGCGAAATGGGCAGCGCGTTTCGCGGCGTCTGCGCGGCTGTATCGGGAATCTGCTGTGACAGGGACAGCAACAATTGGCTGACGTCATCACCAGCATGGCGGCGCACGCGCAGCTGCGGTGTGCCGGCTTGCTGATACCATCCTTGAAACCCGTCAAGATTGACATTATTCGCATCGGCCATGGCGGCCAGAAAATCGTCGCATGTCACGGCATGCCCATCATGGCGGGCAAAATACAGATCCATACCCTTGCGAAAGCCGTCCTTGCCCAAAAATCCGGCAAGCATGCGGATCACTTCGGCGCCTTTTTCATAGACTGTGGCGGTGTAAAAATTATTGATCTCTTTATAGGTTTCCGGGCGGATCGGATGTGCCGTCGGGCCCCGGTCTTCGGGAAATTGTGCGGCGCGAAGCAGCGCCACATCATTCGCGCGCTGTACACCTGCATCATGCATATCCGCCGAAAAACACTGGTCGCGGAACACCGTCAGCCCTTCTTTCAAGGTCAATTGGAACCAGTCGCGACAGGTCACACGGTTGCCTGTCCAATTGTGAAAATATTCGTGCGCGACAATCGATTCAACGCGATGCAAATCATCATCTGTTGCGGTCGCGGTGTCAGCCAGAACAAATTTGCTGTTAAAAATATTCAGGCCTTTATTTTCCATCGCCCCCATATTGAAATGGCTTACCGCGACGATCTGGAACAGATCAAGATCATATTCAAGACCATATTCCTGTTCATCCCACCGCATCGAGCGGATCAGCGAATCCATCGCATGCGCTGTCAGTTCTGCATTGCCCTTTTCGACATAGATTTTCAGATCGACGGCGCGGCCTGATGCCGTCACATAGGGTGATGTCACACAATCAAGATCGCCAACAACAATGGCAAATAAATAGCTTGGCTTTGGGTGCGGGTCATGCCAGACGGCAAAATGCCGGTCCGCACCAACCGCACCAGTTTCAATCAAATTGCCGTTTGACAAGATCTGCGGAAAGGCAGTTGACGCCTCAATCCGCACGGTGAAAACAGACATCACATCCGGACGATCGGGAAAATACCCAATGCGGCGAAAGCCTTCAGGCTCACATTGCGTACAATACATGCCGCCTGACAGATACAGCCCTTCAAGCGCGGTGTTATCCTGCGGGTAGCATCGCGATTGCACTTCAACAACCGCTTCATCGGCCAGACCAGCGACTGACAACCCGTGGTCGGACACATCGACACCGTCCGGCATATCCTGACCAATCGGCAGTTCGACAGAATCGATCGCAAGCCGCGTCAGTTCAATATTCTGCCCGTCCAGCCATAACGGCGTATCTGCTGCTGCATCGGGGTTACGGCGCACCGCCAGTTTTGTCGTCACATCGGTGGCGTCATCTTTGATATCAATGGTGATAAAAACCGAAATCACCAAAAAAGCGGGAGGTTGGTAATCCTGGCGACGTTTCAGCATGGCGGCTAGCTGGCGTCACGCGACGTGGTATAAGCTTCCTTGCAATGCGGCAGACAATAGGGTTTGCCTGGCACAACCGTATCACCGCAAAATACAAAACCATTTTTCTTGGGGTCACCCGTTGGCCAACAGCATTTGCTGCGCGACCAGACGAGCTGCCGCAATTCCAGACGCAATGGCAAATCCTGTTCTTCAACAACCGGCTCAACCTTTGGCTTTTCGGCTTTTGGCTTGCTGATCGGTGACGGCCGCTTTGGCAGCCCCATGCGGTGCGCCTTGCCGGCAATGGCATTGCGCGACACGCCAAGCGCCTCGCCAATCTGTGAGATAGACAGGCCTTGCGCCCACAGCTTTTTTAATTCTTCTAACCGTTCGTCAGTCCACACATTGCCGGTGTCGCTCATCAGGTCTCTCTTTATCTAAATTCAGTCATTTTTTGCGCGCATGCGATAACCCAGCGCCATATATAGCGGTCAACCGCATCGAACTCAATGTTCGAATCATAATTGCGGCTTAGAATGCGGCAATAAATCTGCCAATCAAATCGATCTGATAATCGAGCATATGCCGACCATAATGTATCGGCAGACCGCGAGACACCGCATCCTGTAGCCATTTTGTATCCGCCGGCACCATGATTATATCAGCGATAACAGTATGTTTACTGACATGGTCAAGCGCCAGCGGTAAAGCGTCATCAGCATGCAAACCGAGGCTGGTACTGTTAATGATCATATCGACATCGGCGCCATCGGTTTGCGCCAATGGCTGGGCGGATACAGCAGTAAAACCAAGCTCTTTGACCAGCAGATCAGCCAGATCGCGGGCCTTGTCCAGATTGCGGTTAGCAATTGTCAGATGTCCAACGCCGGCCTCGCATAACGCCGCAGCAATGGCACGCGCCGCGCCGCCGGCCCCCAACATGAGAA
>Ga0255756_1004823_pt1 | contig 12868 bp, 9 predicted proteins | sample 011ome_20_FD_179956 | JGI IMG/M metagenome (GOLD analysis project Ga0255756, IMG submission 179956) | Coastal salt marsh microbial communities from the Groves Creek Marsh, Skidaway Island, Georgia - 011509CT metaG (version 2) | ecosystem: Environmental > Aquatic > Marine > Intertidal zone > Salt...
ATGCCGACGCTGCCGCCGGAAGGTTGTAGTTCCAAGGCGTATGCCGCCCCACCACTGTTTTTATTGAAGGTCTGTATCACTCCATTACCCCGAGTTTGAGACACCGCGAACGACATACCATACCAAGTACCATAACCATTATAGTTGAGAACATTTAATTGACTTGCTCCAGAACTCCAAGTGTCTGCGTTGCGAGTGGAAACCACTTCCAGTGGCGCGCCTGGACTCTCCACCCCGATGCCGACTTTGCCGCCATTTGATATTCTCATTCTTTCGGTATTACTGTCGGTTGTTCTGAATATATAATCACCATCCCCTTTATTGTAAAAGTGTATACCTCCATTTACTGTACTGTAATTTTCTATGATAGCGGCATTTGATGTCGCTGTGGCTCCACCTACATGTTGTATATTAAACCTTTGACCAGCAGCGTTGGAAATCCCCAGACCAGTACGTCCCGATTGGTTGGCATTTTCTATTATAAGCTGAACACCGCTTGTATCATTATTGTACACATGCAAGTGTGCAGTTGGACTCGCAAGCCCGATGCCGACGTTGCTCGTGGTGCTGTCCACAAAGAGGTTTGAGTTTCCCACGGTCAGATTGGAGTTGACCTGTAAGTTTTGATCCGAAGTGATGGTCAAGGGCGAACCCCCTACGATGTTAGACGCCGTCAGAGTTCCGGTGATGAGTTCGTCGCCTACCAAGTGGAGCGTACTGGTGGGATTGGTCGTCCCGATGCCCACATTGGACGTCGTGGAAATGACGAAGGTGTTCTGGTCTCCGACGTTGGACGTGTTCTGAGGCGCTGTAATGAAAAAGTAGTTGTCTGTGGTGTTCTGAATGCCCATGTCGGTTACATAGGAGTCATCTGGACTTGCTTCGACGGTTGGCTGAACCCTCAACCTGACCTGGCGGGAATCGGTCGGTGGAGATCCCATCCCAGAAACGTTGCTGAAAATCTCGAAGGGAACCTGGGTGCTTAGGGAACCCCCTTCGACATTGCTGATGAACACATCGCCTACCACCTCGATCTCGTGGGTCACCGATGATCCGATGCCGTCGTATGTTGGCATGGTTTTCTACTAATTGGTTAGGAAGAATTTTCAAGCGCTTCGATGCGGGCTTCAAGCGTTTCTATCTTTGCATCTGTCTTGATTTTATACTCTTGAAAAGCCTTGATGATATACGGTGTAAAACTTCCATAATCGAGACCGTAGACATATTCCTTGCCATCGGTGTAGCATGGTCTATCACAATCCGCATCGCAACCACAATAGTTTTCGATATTAGGACGCATCCAAGGCATTAATTCAAAAATTTCTTGAGCTATGAATCCGTAACTGTGTTTTTTGTCTTCCTTCCAATCAAACTCTCGCGCCTTCATATTCATTACGAGGTCCAACATCGAACTCATATCGACAATATTTTCTTTAAGTCTTACATCACTAGTTGTAACATAGGATACGGCATTAGACCCGTTACCAGCTATCTTCCCCCTCAGCGTTCCACCAGAACTCATGAAATTGATGATGTGATTAGCATCGTTAGTAGCACGAAAGGATGCACCATCAATAGCCAACCCTGAATTGCCACACCATACCTGTAACTTGCCATTGGCATTAGTGCTGGCTTCTTGTCCGAAATAACCTACACCGTCAGTGCTGTTTTGAATCAAATGGGAATTTGTGCGCACTTCACCATTCACATCTAACTTCTTTCCTGGACTTGCCGACGCAATGCCTACGTTGCCGCCAGACGATAATTTCAAGTATCCACCCTGATTCTGCAAACCTGCTGCACCCGATCCATAGGTATGCAAAAGAACATCATTCACATCTGTGAAGTTGGTTTTACCCGTGTTTCGACCCACCCCGTGACCGCCATTTCCGAAGTATATCTCACCTGACCCCCCGCCCGTCCCTATTAAAATCTGTGGATTTGCACTTTCAATGTGCAATGGCGCGGTTGGACTCGCCGTCCCGATGCCTACATTTCCGCCATTGAAATAATAATTTGAAGCCTCTAAAACCATTGGTTTTTTTGTTACCGGGGTTCTGCGGTCAATTGATTGAATATACCCACCGTCCTGACCCGAATATGTACTGTATCTTAAATACAAACCTGGTCCAGCCGTCGAGTTCCATTCTTCGCTGCTTGACTGTAAATGCAAATCATGACTTACATGTAATTTAGTCTTTGGATCCGCCGTCCCGATGCCCACATTGGACGTCGTGGAAATGACAAAGGTGTTCTGGTCTCCGACATTGGACGTGTTCTGGGGCGCCGTGATGAAGAAGTAGTTGGATCCGTCCGCCCCCTTGACACCCATGTCCGTCACGTAAGAGTTGGACACGTTGGATTCCCCATCTGGCTGAACCCTGAACCGAAGCTGCCGCGAAGAATCCACGGAACCTGGTGATGCGTAGTAATTGCTGAAAATCTGAACCGGTACCTTGGTGGAGAGCGTTCCCCCATCAACGTCCTGGAATAAGCTATCGCCCGCCACCTCAACCCGGTGCGTTATGGACGTTCCGATGCCGTCATAGGTTGGCATGGTTTTCTACTAATTAATTGCGAAAGAAATAATCAAGGAATATACTTGGTGTGAAGTGCTGAAATTTCACTAGCCGAAAGATTTCTGTTATAGGCTACGAAACACCTTAGGGCGGCGTTCCAACCCCCTCCATAAGTACTATCGCCTACATAGTTTACTGCCGTCGAAGATAAACTTAGATTGGTCGTTGCTACTGCTCCAGAAGCAGCCAGAGAACCATCTATGTATATTCTCATTGTTGTGGAATTTGCGTCTCTGACAAAGGCTGTCGTGTGCCACGCACCTGTTGCGTTTGGACAAAACACATCTACTCTTGGGGCAGCTACGTTTGTGACCCACCCCTGGTCAAAATAAATCCTCCCATTAATCCAAGTACAATGTGAAAAAATACCACGGTAGTAAGTAGTGTCTGTGGTGTTATAGAATTTAAATGCCGACGCAGATGTTAAAGTGTATTGATACCACGTGATGAAAATAGTGTACCCAGAAGTGTCTGTGATTCCAAATGAGTTGGATGCTGGACCCGTACATGTAAATCCGCTTGTTATGAAATGACTAGGAGAAGTATAACCCGGTGTACCAGACCAAGTTCCATGTCTTCCGTTACCACTTATGTCGTACCACATGGTTCCGGACCCTGGATAACTTTTATAATTGGTCGCATCGAGCAACACTTGTAAGTTTTCCACTGGGACGCCTGGTAAAGGAACCTCGACCAATCTTTTAAAATTGTTGTATCCAATCTCTCCACTTGATGGAAGATATCCAATTTTATTGTAATAGTCACCAAAAGAAATTGGATTGGTACCACCTAAATTATCTCTGATTATATCCAAATCTACTTCACCCAGACGTGCATTTAAATAACTTTCCACGGATTCAATTTCGCCCAACGACAACTCGCGGTTGTAGACGACGACCTCGAAAACAGCCCAATCGGTTGTTTCAGTATTATTGGGAGAGTATGTATAATAACCATAATTTATGCTCAATCTATCCGAAGAACCTGTTACTGAATTTATAGTAAGATTTGTGCCGTTTGCGCGATATAAATTTTTTTGATCCGTTGACACGAGAATGTTGCTAACTGGAAAGGCTGTTGTTGCTAGTTGTGTTAACCATGCGCCATGATAAGCCAGACCTGTTTTTTCACGCCAATACCCAGAAAGCCAGTTAGTATTAACTCCATCAAAAATCCTCCTCTTATTCGCGCCAGTATACATAGCGACATGAAAGAGCGTATACGTTGATGGAAGTATAGCAGTAGGAAAACGTAGACCGTCACTATTTCTTCCATAAATAAACCTCCCTGAAGAATTTATAGTTCCTCTTATTTCAGTGCAATTATTGCCATTTCCAGAAAGGTCTGGCCAGCTCGTTCCATTCCACGACTCGCCTTTGTACCACCCGACAAGACCAGATGTCACGGGCAATGACATATCTATTACATATCAAGTTTCTTTTTTATCTCCTTTATTGCCTCGATGATCAGTCCCATCATATTTCCATAAGCAAGGGCGTACTCTGTTTCTTCTGTACCCACGACCGCCTCTGGCAAAACCTGTAAAACTTCTTGTGCGATCATTCCCGTGTATCGTTTGTTATTCATAGTGAACGTGTATCCATTTAATTTTTCAATTTTTTCAAGTGCGTTTTCGATTTTTTGGATATCCGATTTCGCACGTTCATCCGAATAACCAGTTATATTTCCAGTGGCATAGATGTCACCCGCGACATGCAGCTTGTAGCTCGAACTCGTCGTCCCGATGCCGACTCCACCTGAAATGTTCGCACCCCCCACGACATCCAGAACGGCACTTGGTTCGCTGGTTCCGATGCCGACCCTCCCCGCCTTGTAGGTCACCACATCAGGTGAAACACTGAAGTACGCCTTCTGATAGCCATAGAGTTCCCATACCTCGTCCGCGGAAAGGGGGCGATCGTAAAGCCGATAGTTGGCGATGGAACCGTTTAATGGGCTTGTTGGAGGCGTCCCCGCCCCCCCACCCAATTTCAAATAACAATCAGTTGAATCAAAATTTATGACATTACCCGCATAAGGCCCAGACTGTATACCAGTGTATTTTTGTCCATTAAAGTAAATTGATTTATTTGAAGGAGTTGCTCCCCCTCCCACATAAGAAAATACAACATGAACCCACTGACCAGCCTTGAATGAAAAAACAGAAGATGACACGGTTAAATCATTGTTATAATTATACCAATAAGTAACACTTGAAGTAATCGCAATCGCAGAAGCTTGATTGTTCCCTCCGTCTAATTTACCTAAATAGAAAGGATCATAGCGACCTGCACCTAAACTAGTCTGATCCACATTGAGTTTCACCCAACATGCTATAGTGTGAGGCTGATCTCCACTGAAACCTATACTTGAACTAGATTGATAATAATTTCCACTGGTTCCATTGAATGTAAGAGCCTTATAGGTTGAATCAAATCCTACAGTACCATATTTTGATGAGTCAAAACTATTTGCTGTTTTGTCTTCTAAAGTTGCTGGTGCACTTGTGAAATCATCATAATAAACTTTCAGAAAGTCGGTCTTGGGGGTGTTCGGGACGGTCTTGAAGATAACGCTAGTACCGTCGTTGGTGGCGGCTGTGTATGGGGTGCCGTAGAGTTCGAGTTCTTGAATGGCTACATAACTTTGTCCACCACTACTTACTGTTATCTCTTCTATGTGAATTAAAAAGTAAGAATAGTAATTTTCATTATTTACACTTATATTTAAATAATCAGATGTTGTAAATGATAAATTATCAAATGAATCAATTTCTGACCATGTGCTTCCATTTGTACTTCCGTATAATTTACCTTTTTTAGGAGGATTTGAATAATCATAACCAACTCCTCTCTGATGTATTGTATAAGTCAAGAGTTTGATTGCAGTGGGTAATTGAATTTTAAGCCAAGACCCATTTACCCCATTGAAACTGTCTGTAGTAGTTGCCACGCCCGTTCCTGTGTTGTATGTACCAGTTGCGGAAATCCAAGAATCGACGTAACTTGTATTTTTCAATACTCCATTAAATGCTTCCCATGGTTCATAATCAGGAGGAGATTGATAGTCAGAACTCGCACTCGCCGTATAACCAAAACTGGAATTTGCGGTCATCGCAGACCTTGGTTCTTTGACGTTGTAATACCGCGACGATTCCGTGAACTCCGCGACCACATTGGTGTTGGCGGTCACGGTCAAAGACGGTGAGCCTATGAGGTTGGAGGTCGTCAAGGTCTTGTCCGATCCCATGAGTAAATTTGATGTTATGGTGAGTTCCGAATCATGGGTAATGTTCGAGGTCGTGATGGTCCCCGTGATTCTGAGGTTGGACTCGGAGCCCGTCGGGGGTTCAATCGCCCCAGCGGTCAGTGTGAACCCAGAAGCCATCACCAGATTGGAACTGATGGTCACGGGTGAAGCGCCGATGATGTTGGATGCGGTCAAGGTTCCAGTGATCCAAGAGTCTCCCACGACGTGAAGGGGCTTGGTGGGATCCGTCGTTCCGATGCCGACGTTGGATGTCTTGGAGATGACAAAGGTGCTCCTGTCGCCGACGTTGGCGGTCTTCTGGGGCGCCGTGATGAAGAAGTAGTTGTCTGTCTGGCCCGACTCGATGCCCATGTCGGTCACGTAGGCATTCGCGGTGTTTGACTCGAGGTAGGGCTGGGTTCTAAGCCTCAACTGTCTGGAATCCGTCAAGGTTCCTTGGGCTGCATAGTTGCTATAGATTTCAAGCGGGACGTGGGTGCTCTGGGAACCTCCCTCCACGTCTCGGATTAAAACACGTCCATCCTCAACCGCCAGCTTATAGGTGCCGTCGTACGTTGGCATGGTTTTCTACTAATTAATTTTAAAATTAAATTGGCGTTATGAGTCTTCCGGAAAAAGCACAATGCGCATAATACAAAGACACAGTTGTAGAGCGATGTCCCCATCCTACCATATCACCTTCTTCACAGTATATATCAAGTGAACCACTAAAAGGGAAGCCCCCGACCGCATAAATTAAAAAACTATCATCTCCTCCCGTAGCGAGTCTATTTGCCTTCCAGTTATCATTACCAAATACCGACTGACCGCCTGGCTTCATTTTCAAAGCATATTGTGTTGAACCCACACCATTAGTTGCGAAAACAAGAATATTAAAACTGTATATACCCGTAATCGGTACAGTATACCATCCGGTCGTTGTATCATAATGATTTCCTATGTTATAACCTGTTTTTTCTAATATAATAGGCCAACTTGCAGAAGAATCTCCATTAGTACTATAAGCCGAAAACATTGAACGAATATTATTGTAAGTTATTCCATTTGTCAAATTTAGGCTTCCCACGACATCCAGAACGGCCCTCGGTTCGCTGGTCCCGATGCCGACCCTCCCCGCCTTGTAGGTCACCACGTCCGGAGAAACGCTGAAGTACGCCTTCTGGTAGCCGTAGAGTTCCCAGACCTCGTCCGCGGAAAGGGGGCGATCGTAAAGCCGATAGTTGGCGATGGAACCGTTGAAGTAATCCCCGTCACCAGGGCGACAACCGAGCTTTAGTGTAGTTCCAGTTAAATTTAAGGTACCCGCACCTTCGACTGTAACATTTTGTATTAAACCATTGATGTATATTTCTGTAGTGCTGTTTTGACCATTGTATGAAATTACAACGTGATACCACGTGTCATTTTCTATAATAGGACTTGCTCTAATGTTTGTTGCGTATATACTCCAATTAATTTGATTGGAGTTTATTGCAATCGCCGATTGTTGGTCATTTGTAAATGTACCTATAGAGCACACATAATCCCAAGTATTTATAGCGCTCGTTCTTTTGAACCACACTGCATGCGAATGCGTGACGTTGCCAGTACCTAAACCATGCGTCCCTGTGACATTGCTCGTGGATCCGTTAAAATACCACGCTTTGGGGTCGGTGCTTGTGAACGTCAAATCAACGGGCGTAGCACTGGAATCATCGATTATGTTTTTTACCACAGTACTGGATGAATTAGCATTGCTCGCATCGTAGTAGACGTCCAGGAACTCGGTCTTGGGTGTGTTCGGAACAGTCTTGAAGATGACGTCCGCACCGTCGTTGGTCGCAGCAGTGTAGGGGGTGCCATAATATTCAATTTCGCCGATAGCTGTATAAGATTGAGGTGAAGACCACCCCGTTATAACAGTTTCGATGACAATATTATAGTAAGAATAATAATTTGTAGAATTTATATTCAATACCGCCAAATCATTTGACGAATAACTTAAATTAGTAAAACTATAAATTTGTGTCCACGTGCTACCATCTTGACTTGCGAAAATTCTACCACTTTTTGGAGGATTTGGGCTTGTAGCATCTGGAGGTTTATAGAGATTTATATAACCTAGACTTATACTTGAAGGCATTTGAAGTTTGATCCATTCACCACTTACACCTTCAAAGGTAGTTGAACCTTCGTAGGCTCCTGTTGAAGAGTTGTACTTACCGGCAGCAGAAACCCAATTAGATGTCGTGCCAGTATCAAAAGCCTTGTAAGCGTCATAAGAAGCAGTATTAATAGAACTCGCGCTCGCCGTGTAACCAAAACTGGAATTTGCGGTCATCGCAGACCTTGGTTCTTTGACGTTGTAGTATCTGGTCGATTCCGTGAACTCCGCGACCACGTTGGTGTTGGCGGTCAAGGTAAGCGAAGGAGAGCCGACGATGTTGGAGGTCGTCAGGGTAGACCCAGAACCCATGAGCAAGTTTGTGGTCACGGTAAGTTCCGAACCGTGAGTGATATTGGAGGTCGTCAGCGTGCCGATCGATGCGGTGCCCGAGAGAACCATGTCGGGTCCTCGGAAGGTGGTGCCGGACTTGACGTCTCCTCCGGCGGTAATTGATCCCGACACTGTGAGATTTGGGTTATAGTAGACATTTGATTCGGGTGTGTTGCCTAGGCGGATGGCCTTCCCATGGACGGCGCGGTTGGATATGACGTCGCCCGTGTTGACGCTTACGGCCGAAATATTTGAGTTCACGACAGCATCCCCTTGAACCGTCAAGGTTCCATTGACCGTCGTATCGACCGTCCCGGTGTTGGTGACCACCCCACCGCTGATCGTTAGGACGTTGCTCAGGAACATGTTGTGACCACGGAAGGCCTGGTTGGTCTTGATGTCGCCCGCCGAGGTGAGCGAGCCGGTGATAGTAAAATTGGGTTGGTAGTGAAGGTTGGAAGCGGGTGTGTCATTCAGACGCATAGCCCTTCCTTGGAAAGTTTCATTGATCAGAACACTTTGAGTAACGCGTACATTTCCAGTCACGTCCAGGATTTCACGGGGCTGTGTGGAACCGATGCCGACGTTCGAGCCCTCGACCACCACGGCGCTATTCGCAGACCATTCGGAACCGTCCCACGAGAGAATTTCACCGGTCTGTGTTCCGTCTGCAGGCCCTGCATTGTCGTAGACCCATCCACTTCCGTTATAGACGATGGTCTTTCCTGTGGACAAATTAGCTGTATCATAAGGAACACCAAATAGATTGTTTATTCCGTCATTTACCAGGAACTTGTACTCGGCCGTGTCCGCGGTACCCACCCCGAGATTAGAACTTATGTAGGTATTTCCATTGACAGTGAGGTTAGAAGTCTCGACGTTGGAAGCACTCAATGTTCCTGTTATACTTTGAAAGTTAGATACAGTGAGATTAGATGTAGAAATATTTGACGCCGTAAGAGATTTATCTACACCCGTGATGGTCACGTTATCCGACGAAGTGATTCCAGTCGCCGAAAGCGTTCCAGTTGCAGTTAGATTGAGACCCTGTGCGTCACCCGTTACTGTCAATGATGAACCACCGATCGCACCGGCTGAAAGCGTTCCAGTAATATCAACGGGTCCCCCGACCACCAGGTTGGCAGTGGCTTCGATGTTAGAGACCGAGATGGTGCCTCCGGATAACCTATTGCTGACTGTCAGGTTGGACGTGGAGATGTTGCTGACGGTGATCGACTTGTCTGCGCCCGAGATGGTCACATTGTCCGAGGAGGTAATACCTGCGGTAGAGAGGGTTCCGGTGACATCCACGGATCCACCTACCACCAGATTGGCAGTGGCTTCAATGTTAGAGACTGATATGGTGCCTCCGGATAACCTATTGCTGACGGTTAGATTTGAGGTGCTAATATTGGATACGGTGAGAATCTTGTCTGCGCCGGAGATGGTCACATTGTCCGAGGAAGTGATGCCGACCGCCGAGAGGGTTCCTGTGGATGTCAGATTAAGACCTCGTACGTCACCAGTCACTGACAATGACGCACCCGTTAGTGAACCCGTGGCGATTATATGTCCCGTGGACGAGATGGTCGCTCCTTGAACCTGATCCGAGACCGTTAAAGATGGTCCAGTTAGTGAACCTCCGACCGAAAGTGTTCCTGTAATGTCCACGGGTCCACCGACCACCAAGTTTGCCGTTGCTTCCACGTTGGAGACCGAGATGGTACCTCCAGATAACCTATTGCTGACAGTCAAGTTGGATGTCGCGACGTTAGTCGACGAGATTGTCCCATTTGAAACAATGTTGCCTCGGACATCCAAACGTTCCTGTGGTGCTTCTGTTCCGAGACCCACAAACCCATCCTTACCCGTCAATTCACCACCCGATATGAAAAGGACGCTTGCGTTGTCGTCCAAAAAGTTCACAACGGGTTGATTACCAGTCTGGTTTGCGATGAGGGCTGGTCCAGTCCCGTTGTTGGTGATATTGATCTGATTGGTTCCAGTGGTGGTACTTGTGATCGTAACCAAACCACCAGACACTGTAAGATTTCCAGTGATCTGAGCATCCTTGCTCACAACCAATGTTGGTGTATTAATAGTCGTGCCCGTGACCGATCCCGTGGCTATCACATGCCCCGTTGACGAGACTGTAGCACCTTGAACCTGATCCGAGACTGTTAAAGATGTACCTGTTAAAGATCCTCCAGCCGAAAGTGTCCCAGTTATATCAACGGGTCCACCAACCATCAAGTTTGCCGTTGCTTCGATGTTGGAGACTGATATCGTACCACCAGATAGACGATTGCTAACGGTCAAGTTTGAGGTCTCGACGTTGGATGCAGAAAGGGTTCCCGTTATGCTGTGAAAGTTTGATACTATCAAGTTCGAGGTGGTAATATTAGAAGCAGTAAGAGATTTATCTGCACCCGTGATGGTCACATTATCCGATGAAGTGATTCCGGCCGAAGAGAGAGTCCCTGTAGATGTCAAGTTGAGTCCTTGCACAACACCAGTCACCGTCAAGGAAGAACCATCAATTGCCCCCGCAGATACACTTCCGGCGATGTTCGCAGGGCCACCTACCACCAGGTTGGCCGTCGCTTCCAAATTGGAAACCGAAATGGTACCCGGAAGTCTAGAGTTACTAAGAGTTCCTGAGGTGACATTGGAGGCATTCAAAGTACTTATACCAGCACCCGAACCTATAATACTGGACGCACTCAAAGTTCCGATAATATCTGCAGGGCCACCTACCACCAGGTTGGCCGTCGCTTCCAAATTGGAAACTGAAATGGTACCCGGAAGTCTAGAGTTACTAAGAGTTCCTGAGGTGACATTGGAGGCATTCAAAGTACTTATACCAGCACCCGAACCTATAATACTGGACGCACTCAAAGTTCCGGTAATATCTGCAGGGCCACCTACCACCAGGTTGGCCGTCGCTTCCAAATTGGAAACCGAAATGGTACCCGGAAGTCTAGAGTTACTAAGAGTTCCTGAGGTGACATTAGAGGCATTCAGGCCTGACAAAGCAGCACCCGAACCTATAAATTCTGTGGCCTTCACGTTACCGACTACATCCAATTTCTGTGTGGGCTGTGTGGAACCTATACCAACACTGGTTCCTTCGATCACCACGGTGCTGTTGGCCGACCATTCTGTTCCATCCCATGTAAGTATTTCACCAGTCTGTGTTCCATCTGCCGGTCCTGCATTGTCATAGACCCATCCACTCCCGTCATATACAATCGTCTTTCCTTCTGATAAACCAGAGGTATTATAAGGAACCCCGAATAAGTTACTTGTTCCATCTTTTACTAGCAATTTGTACTCGGCGGTGTCCGTGGTACCCACGCCTACATTGGACGAAAAATAACCATTTCCAGTGGAACTCAATGTTCCGGCCTTTATTTCTCCAGAAATGTCAGCTGTGGTTCCAGTAATAGACACTGCAGTCAAAGTTCCAGAAACGGTTGCCCAGCCTGTCGTGAGTGTATTATCCACTATCACATCCCCGGTGATGGATGCATCGCCCACCACCGTTAAACTTTCGGTAAGTGTATCTACAATTAAAGTTGTTGCAGAAACAGTGCTAGCATAGACAGTCCCAGTGGTGGTCAAGCCCGTTGTCGTGATGGTTCCGGTCTTGGGGTCAGACTTTAGTTCCTTGTTGGATGTCAAATTGAAGTTTCCGTCGCTCAACTGAATGGCTCCTTTCTTTCCTGAAGCAGAGGCACTTCCTCCTCCGCCACCAAGGTTGTTGTCAATGGAACTCATTTCCTATTAATTAAAGATATAAAAACCTTTTCAGTTACTAACGATGGATCGTTTTGATCCTCAAAATGAAAAGCATGTTCAGTGGCTTAAGGGCTCTTTCGAGAAGATGGAGCATTACACTTCACCCGATTCTCAAAAGAACGGCAAGGAGTTTGTCCGTTACGTAAACTCCAATCCATTTGGTCTATCAGTCACTGCCAGTAACGTTATGGACTGGCCAATGATCCATTCGATGATCGCCACCAAGTATGCCAAGGCGGTTCTCACTGGTCAAGCCTGGCTACCCTGATCTCGTATCCCGAAAATTTATGCCTGACTTCTGAAAGGAAATCTTCCATAATTTTAGTTCCTTGGTTTGACATAAAATCAACGTAGATCATCTGTTCTTTGTGATCCACTTTGATAGGTATTTCAATGCTTCGCATCCCGTCGAAATGAAATGGGTTCACTGGTACCTCAATCGTAGTTGTCTCAATCATCTTGAATTACATTCCCATGTTAGTTTTAACCCTGTATCCTTTGAACATCTTCTCAACCTTCTTGATACATTCGTCATGGAGGTCCCCAATGAAGTATCTGGACATCGTGACGATCACCACCTTGTCATCATCATCCACCTGGGCGTCGAAGTCTACAACCCTGATGCCCTCGAACTCCAGGGGCGAAACTTCCATGGCGATCGTCTCGTGTCTCATACTTAAAAATATAATGACTTTTATTTTTAAATATGCTCTACTACAGTTGCTTGTTCAGGAACGTGCCG
>Ga0255756_1004833_pt1 | contig 12837 bp, 5 predicted proteins | sample 011ome_20_FD_179956 | JGI IMG/M metagenome (GOLD analysis project Ga0255756, IMG submission 179956) | Coastal salt marsh microbial communities from the Groves Creek Marsh, Skidaway Island, Georgia - 011509CT metaG (version 2) | ecosystem: Environmental > Aquatic > Marine > Intertidal zone > Salt...
CGCCTTTCCTTAAGGACTTTGCCCGGCGTTTCTCTCCGCTCATCCCTCGCTTTCAATCCCCGCCCTCGACGCCTTTCAACTCCGCTTCTGACGCCTTTCAACTCCACCCCGACATTCGCTTGTATGGAACGACCCTCAGCCGGAGCCGCCGCCGAAGGTGGTCAAGCTGATCACGCGGAAGCCGCTGAGCGCGGACGAGGACGAGGTCAGGGAAAACGCGCGGAGTCGGAGCGCGAAATTACGCGTCTGCGAGAAGCTCTAGCGAGCCGGCGACGCTACGTGTAGACTATGCGCGCGCGACGCGGATGCGTCGTCGATCGAAATTAATTGGTTCTCAAATTAATTGCATCACTCCTCGTCCTCCGCGTCCTCCGGGCGCTTCCCGCCCCCCATCACCGCGAGCCCGTCCTCCACGGCGCGGAGCTTCGCTTCGTTCGCTTCCGCGCGATCATACGCCACGGCCCGCTTCTTCGGACGGATTCCTTCAGCAGAGGCCGCTGTCTGCTGAGGCCGCTGAGGCGCCTCCGACGCTTCTTGAGCCACAGCCTCGGTCGTCTCAGCCTCGGACGCTTCTTGAGCCACAGCCTCGGTCGTCTCAGCCACGGCCACGGCCACGGACGCTTCTTGAGCCACCGCCTTGACCTTTGCGCCCTCGTTCTTGCCGCGCGCTCTCCTCCCGCGCTCGACGGCTTGAATCTTCGCCGCGGCTTCGTTTTCCCGCGAGCGCCTGAGAAGGTCGATCATCGCGAGCTGCGTGCGCGCCCACTTGAACAAGATGAGGCACGAGTCGCTGGCCGCCGCGGCTTGCTTCAGCGTCACGCCTTGCAAGACCGCCCGCAAGTGCGGCTCCGAGATTTTGGTCACGTCCCCGTGCAACGCGACGTCTTGCATCTTTCGCAGGATGAATTCCGGATGTTGATACTGGAGCTGAATCTCCGTGCGCGCGACTTCCCAAATCTCATCCTGCATCGCGACGAGGCTGTCCCCCTCTCTGTATGCCTGGCCGTCCGACGGGTTCTTCAACTTCTTCACCGACTTCCCCGACTTGGCCTTCTTCACCTTCTTCTTCTTCGCGGGGGTGAAGGGCAATTCCTCGGGGGGCGCTCCCGAGACGGTCCCCGTCTTCCCCGAGACCCACGCCGTGAGCTCCTCCAGGGTGTACTCCTTCACCTTTTCCACGACTCTCGCGTTGCACATCGAGAGAAACAGCGCGACGATGAGGTTCGTGACCACCCCGGGCGGACGCTTGTATCGCTTGATCTCGCCGAGCGCGTCGCGAATCACCTTCCGCTGCTCGAGGATGATGATCCCGAGCTTGCGCCGCTCGTCCTTGAACCCGGCGTACGCGCGTTCGCGCGCGAGTCGCTCCTCCTCGTCGTTCTCCTCCTCGTTCGAGAGTCTCGCGTCGACGGCGTCCGCGCCGATCGCTCTGGCGCGCGACCGCATCCGGTCCATACGCTTGTACAGCCTCGCCTTCGCGCGCTCCTCTTTCGCGGCAGTGCCGACCGCGGTCGTCGCGAGCGAGACCGCCTTCCCGAGAAGCTTGAGGCACTCGATCGTCTTCGGCAGCGCCGCGAGGTTGCGTTGGTACGACAGCTTGCCCACCGAGGACATCTTCTCCTCCTTCCCGGGCTCCGTGACGTGCGCCAACGTCGCGACCGGGATGCCGTGCTCGTTGAACACCGGGACGACGAAGATGCCCTTATGCCACACCGCCGCGCGCTTCACCCGCGCCATCCACATCGCCTCCTTGACGACGATCCCGTCGACTTGAACGTGCGGCTCGTCCATGTGCATGTCGCGGCCGACGCCTTTGATGACGGTGTCGTGCGACGTCGCGAGGACGTTGAGCTCGTCCACGGCTTGGAGCTTCAAGTCCATCGGCGTGTCGTCGAGCGTGTCCAGGAGTTCCATCGCGACGTCGTACATCGTCGGGACGTACGGCACGCCGTCGGAGGCGACGGCGACGGCGGCGGCGGATCGATCGATTTCGTCGATTTCGTCGTCGTCGGAATCGTCGTCTCCGTCGGTCAACATGCTGAAGTCCACCGGCAGCTTGCTCAGCTGCGTCGCGGCGACGACTTCGCCGTAGAAGCTCTCTCCCGCGACCGCGTGCCTGTTCTTCTGGGCGATGATCTCTTGAATTTTCGCCTCCGTCTCCGCTTGCTTGATCAGCTCCTGCTCCGCGGCGGCTTCTTCCTTCGCGAGTTCCAAGATGGTGTACGGCCGCATGTTCTTCGGCTCCACCTGGCTGTCCCAGTCGCAGTTCGTCCGCAACAGCGAACACCGCACGCCGAACGTCTTCTCCAAGAACTGCATGATCGCGCGCACAGCCTGCACGAGCTCTCCCTCGTTCTTCGCGTGCGATACCTTCAACAGCGCGCGCGCGCGATCGACGTCCTCCTTCAGGTAAAAGTAACTCAAGTTGGCGATGTTCATCGTCAGGTATCCCATCCACGATAAGATCTGCGCCGCCGCCGCGGGGTCGCGCTCCGCGTACGCGGTGAGATACCCGGACGCTCTCTGCGCGGGCGCGCGGCACAGCAGCCGCGCGGCCACCTTGAAGTGCATCGTCGTGACGATGTCGAGAATTTTCTCGTGCGCGGCGTCGTCGTCCTCGCGACACGCCACCCACGCCTCGTTCCACGACCTCGCGTGATTCAACACCTCCTCGCTCACCGCGTTTTTGAGCTTCTCGCGCGACTCGATGTCCTCCTGCTCGACGTGGTCCTCCATGTGCCCGATGATGGCGCCCGCGCGGGACGTCTCCATGACGTCTAAAAACGCCACCGCGTCTTCGAACGGCATCTTCGCGACGATGATCCCCAGCGCCTGAAGACGCGCGTACTTCACCATGTCGAACGCGAGGGACACGCCCGTCTCGTCCCCGATCACCTCGTTGGACTTCTCCTGTTCCGCGGCGAACACGTGAAGGATCGACGCGGCGACTGATGGAGACAGCGCGCCCACCGCGAGCGACGCCGCGGCTTGCCCGAGATCCGTCATTCGCATCGCGAGCTCTTCGTACGTCGGGACCCGTCCCAAGAAGCACGGCATCGTCATCACCTCGTCCACGTCCACGCGCATCTCTTGTTCGAGGAACGACTCGTTCACGCGTTCGCGGCCAGCCTGGTCGCGCACGACCGTGTTCTGCGGCACGAACGCTTTCCCCGGGCGCGAGAACATAACCTCGGCGCCGCCGGGGAGGATGACGTTATCCACGTGACTCGTCGCGTACGCGTCGTCGCCGTCCGCCGCGTCTCCGGGCGCGCCTGGGAACTTCGCGATCGTGCCGTGCGAGAGCATGACGTGGTGCGGATCGCTCGGGAACGACGCGAGGCGCACGATCGCGCCGGGCGGGACGAACGAGTCCCCGTTTCCGGAGAAGTAATACGTGCAGCCAGACGGGAGAAACACGTGGTTGAGACCGCCGGCGACGGCGCCTATGCGCGTGTTCGGCGGGAGCCACAGCGTCACGCACGCGACGCCGAACTGCTTGCCGTTCTTGCTGAAGTCCTCCGCCATCCTCTTAGCTTTCATCGCCGACTCGGCGTGTCGCGAAGCCGACGAGTTATGACGCATCCGCCGCACGTTCGCGGATTCGTGCTGATCGCTTCGGCTGCGTAAGCGCTTCATCGTTTCCTCACCCTCATTCCTCTTCTCCATCTCGTCGCGAGCGATCATCGCCGCGTCGACGTAGAAATCGTCATCGTCCTCGGACATGAGCTTGTGCTTGTACATGTGCATGAAGATTTCGTACGCGAGGTCCGCCCCGTCCTCATCCGCGTCCTCCCGGATGTCCTCGGGAAGCATCACGGACGTCCCGATCGGCAATCTGACCTCGTACAGACGGTCGTCCGGGAGCCACGACGACGGGAGGACAACCTTCGTGCCGCCCGGGATCTCGATGTGCGCGTCCTCGCCGTCCTCGAAGTCGATCACCGTGTTGGCGGGGAGGCACATCTCGACGCCGGGCAATCGGCTCGAGCCGCTCCCTCCGCCGCCCTTCCCCTTTTGCATGAGCGCCACCAGCGGGGAGTCCTTCGGCGGGGCGATGATGACCGACCCCGCGGGGATCACCGCGTTGCTGTAGTACCGCTTGCGGAACAGCTGGGACAGCAGCGGCATGACGACGGCGCAGCCCTTCGGGAGGATCACGTTGTGCATGCCGCGGCACATCTCCACGGCCCAGTAGTTCTCCGTCATGTGGTTCTCCACCGCCCACAGGAGGAAGCTCGTGTCGAGCTTCTCGTGCTCCACGAACGCAGCCTCTTGCCGCGCCTCCGTGAGCAGAAGCTCGTTCTCGCGGAACGACTTGTCCTTCTCCTCGATGACCGACTGCATCATCTCCGTGCGCAAGGCGTGGTGCACCAGCCGAGCCTTCTCTCTGAACCCCTGCTTCTCCAAAATCTTCTTCGCCCTTTTGAGCTCGGCGTTCGCGCGGTTCGAGTTCACCCTCGCCATCGTGACGTCCTCGGTGAGCGCGTTTAACTTCTTCTTCAGCTCCCTCTGCTTCTGGTTCATGTCCTCCATCTCGGCTTGGAATTTTTGTTGCGCCGCGACTTGGTTGCTCAGCGCCACCTCCCGCGTCGCCTTGAGCTCGAGCTCGAGCTCCTCGATCCGCGCCCTGAGCGTCTCGTTCTCCGCCATCGCGCCGCTCATGGACGCCGCCGCGCTCTTCGAAAGCGCGCTGTTCCCCACGTGCTCCGCGAACGCGTCGCCGAGCTCGGTCGATTCGAGCTCGCGAATCACGTGCGCGATCGCCGCGCCCTGAAGCTTCGCGAGGAGCCCCCGGTCGTCCTTCGCGCGCGGTCGCATCCGCGCGACCCTCTCGAGCCACGCCTTGAGCTCCGGCTTCATCGTCAGCGTCGGCGGCGTCGCGTCCAGGTCCAGGTCGAACGACCCGACGCCCGTCGGCGTTCCGTTGAGCGCGCTCCACCGCGTCCCCGCGACGTCCGCCTTCGGGACGTGCGTCAGACGCACGCGCGCGTCGCCCCCCTCCGCGGCGTCGAGCGCCTCGAGCGCCACCTTCAGATCCGGCGCGAGCGGGCCGAACCCGCGCGGAGGGTGCCCGACGTAGTCGCGTCCGGGGGGGAGGAGCATGACGTCGTAGTCGACGCGGTCGTAATCCGCCATGGTGCGCCACTCTCGGTCGTCCATCGCGCCCAGGCCGTGCTCCTGCGCCGCGATGACGTCGAACTTGTCGAAGCGCTCTTCTTCGACGTGCTCTTTATCGAACTTGTCGACGTCCTCGTCCACGACGTCGAAGTCGGCGCGGACGAACGGCCGCGCCGCCTGCCCCTCGCGCGCGCGCTCCGCCTTGAGCAGGTAAAATCGCGTCGCCTCGGACGGCGCGCACTGCACGCCCGCGTCCGCGAGCGGCGCGCCGGACGGCGCGAGCCGCGGCGGGATCACCGGCAGCGGCGCGTCGCCGCGGCCGTACGCGCTCGGGGCCCACGGCATCGTCCCGTCCGTCGGGTCCATCAAGTTCTTCGGTCGTCCCGCGGGACCGTGGTGTCCGGGCGACGCGCGCGAATCCCTCGGCGGGGAATCGCGGTTCACGTCCACCGCGGATTTCGCCGCGAGGCGCTCGAAGTACGTGCCCGTCGTCATCCCGACGCGCGGCGTTTCGACGACGACGACGACGCCCGAATCGCGCGGTGTATCGACGCGCGCGCGGTGGTGCTGCCGACGCGGTCGCCGAGGGACGCGCGGCGGTGGTGTGGCCGCGAAGGGCGCGGGGCGACGTTGGACCACGATCGCGGAATCGGACGACGGTCGACCGGCTCGGCTCGGACGCGCCAAATCGGGAATTGCATAAAAATCGCCCTCCGCTATCATACACAGTGGGCGAACTAACAACTCGTCGCCGCGCCTACGCGCGACAACCTCCATCTCATCTCGCGCCCCGAGCGACCCCCGTCGCGCCCTTCCCCGCGCCGCTCGCTCTGTACACCACCGCGGCCTCCTTCGCCTCGCGCGCGCGCCTCTGCTCCAACCACCTGAGCTGCCCCCTGAACTTCACGAGGAGCTCCTGACGAATGCGAAGCGCCGTGTCCACGAGCTCGGCTTTAGGGTCGTTCCACACGAAGCGATGCCGGGGTGGAGTTGAAATGCGTCAGTTGGCGTTGAAAGGCGTCGAGGGCGGGAATCGAAACCGAGGGGTGGACGGAGAGATGCGCCGGGCAAAGTCCTTAAGGATTGGCGTTCACCACGCGAACGCGGTCGTATGGGGACCAGTGTATAGAACGCACCTTTAGTGTGCGACGCGAGCTTCTCCACGAGCGCCGCGCGCACGGCGGCGTCCGCGGCGGCGATGAGCTCCGGGTTCGGCGGCTTCGAATCCTTCTTGTGTTTGGACGTGGACGCCGCCTTCCACGGCGTGGAGTGATCCGAGGCGACGCGCCGCGGCGGCGACGGCGTGAGGCTCGTCGTCGGCGCGGACGCGGGGCTGTCGTTTTCTTTGTCGCCGCCGCCGCCGCCGCCGCCGACGTCCTCCTCTTCTTCCTCGTCGTCTTCGTCGTGAAACGCCGCCGGCACGGACGCGACGCCGGGCGTGCGCGCCGCCGCGCTCGAGACCTCTCTCGCGTGTTGCGCGACGACCGCGCGATGCAGCAGCGCGCGCACCGGGGCGACGAACGACACCTCCGAGACGGCGTCGTCGTCGTCGTCGTCGTCGTTGTCGTCGTCGTCGCCCGGCGGTCGATCGACAGCTTCCCGGCGCGCGGGCAGCATCCCCGGCTTCGTCGCCGTCGCGCCTCTCGTCCTCTCCTTCTCCGCGTGCCACCGCGACCGCGGGGACAGCTCCTCGAACGGCCGCATCGTCCGCGTCTTCCGTCGCGCGAGCGCCGACGCCGCCGCCGCGGCGATCTTCGCGCCGTCGTACGCGCGGCTTCTGAGCTCTTGCGCCATGCTCACCGGCGGCGGGGTCTCTTTCGGCTTCGACAACGTGGAGCTCCACCCTCGGCGGTTCGCAGCTCCCGCGACCGGCCTCGCGCGCGCGCACGTCGTCGCGGCGGTCGTCGGTCTCGCGGTGGGTCTCGTCGCCCTCGCCGTCGAGGCCCTCCCGCCGCGGGTCGACGACCGCGGCGGCGGCGGCGGCGTCCGACGTAGCTTCGCGCGCGCCGCGCGAGACAGCCCGGAGACGACCGCGTCGAGCCGCGCTTCCTCGGAGTCCACGTCGCTATCGTCGAGGAATTTCGCGTCGTCGTTCGCGTCGTCGTCGCCGCCGTCGACGCGCAGCGATCGCATCGCCGCGGTGTATTCCGGGTCGTCGTCGTCCTCCGCCGCCGTCGCCGCCGACGGAGGCGCGGGCGTTCGAGGAACCGCGACGGCGGCGTCGAGATCGACCTCTTCCTCTCTCTTCTCGAACGCCTCCTCCTCCTCCTCCTCCTCCGCTTCCTCCATGGCGGTCATCCTCTCGCGTCTCTCGGGTCTCTCTCTCTCGTCCTCGTTCTCCTTCTCCGACGTCGCCGTCGCCGCCGCCGCGGCGACTCTTTTTTTCTCCGCGCCCGCGCCCGTCGCCGTCGCCGCCGCGGCGGGTCCCCGTGCTTTCTCCCCGTTCCCCGCCCTCAGGCGGAACCCGTACACCTCGAGCACCGCCGGCGCGTCGCCTCGCGCGGGGTTAATCCTCGCGCACTCGAAATCGCTCTCGTGCGGGACGAGCTCGCAGTCGAAACGCGCGGGCGCGTCCTCGCTCGCGGCCGCGCCCGCGTCGCACAGCTCGCTCAGCGTGACGTCGACCCAGCCGAGGAGCACGTCTTTCCCGCGCGTCAACCGCGCGATCGCCTCGACGCGCCACGGGACGTCCCCCGGGGGAAGATACCTCGCCGCGCGCGCTCTCGCGGCGTCCGAGTCGCCGACGTCGCCGTCGACGCGCTCGACGACCGCGGAGGCGAGAGGCGCGCGGCCGTAGACGGCGTTCGAGTCGCCGCCGCCGCCGTGGAGGCACGCGACGGCGATCGCCGTCTCGTGGAGTTTCGCGCGCCACCGCGGCGCGGCGCCCTTCTTACCGCTCCTCGGCTCCGCGTACACCGCGCCCGCGCCCGGGACGTCGCCGTGCGCGACGAGCGTGCTGTGTATGGGCTGGTACCCGTCCCCGACCCAGCGGAGGATTCGGACGTAAACGCGCTCGATGTCCTTCGGCGCGTGCGGGAAGAGCGGCGAGAAGACGAGCTCGGGGTCGTTCCATACGAAGCGACGTCGGGGTGGAGTTCAAAGGCGTCAGAAGCGGAGTTGAAAGGCGTCGAGGACGAGGATTGAAAGCGAGGTGTGGGCGCAGAGATGCGCCGGCAAAAGTCCTTAAGGATCGGCGTTCACCACGCGAACGCGGTCGTATGGGGACCAGTGTATAGAACGCACCTCGGCGTCGAGGAAAAAGACGCCGGCTTCCGCGGGTCCCGGCCGCGGCCAGTGCCTCGGCCGCGACGCGAGGATCTCCACGGCGGCGCCCTCCCACGCGGGGTTTAGGGTCGCTGATGCTGAGGCGGTGACTGATCCTGAAACGCCGAGGTCGCCATCGCCGTCATCCTCGTCGTCGTCGACGACGACGACGCATCGAATCGGGTTCCGCGCGAGCGCGTACTGGACCCGTCGCGACGCGTCCGGGTCGCGCGAACGTTTCGCCGCGTCGTCGCCCTGCACGCGTCGCAGCAGCTCCACGACGTGCGCGCGCGCCTCGCCGACGTACGTCATCTCGTCCAGGCGCCGCGTGTCGATCGTCGGGCGCGAATCCGGCGGCACGCACTCGTCCGCGGCGACGTACACGTCGTCGCCGTCGTCGCCGTCGGGGATCTCGTAGACGGCGATCGCGGCGCGGCGGTGGAGGCGGTCGCCGACGAGCCCGTCGACGTGCGTCGGGACGACGAAGCGGAGGATCGACGCGTCGACGCGAACGAGCTGGGGCTCCGTGACGCCCGCGACGCGCCATCGCGCGTGCCGCTCGTGGACGCGCGCGACGCCGACGCGTCCTCGGTCCTTCGTGCTCGGCGGGAGCTCCGCGAGGAGCGCGGCGAAGACGCGCGGGGGGGGCTGACGCGACGCGAGCGCGTCGGGGATGTTGTAGAGCGAGACGTGCAACTCGAGGCTGCGCGCGGGACCGCCGCCGCCGCCGCCGCCGCCGCGATGAGGGGCCGGTCTCGCCGTCGTCGTCGACGCACGCCGCGCGGGCGGCGGCGCCGCCGACGGCGGCGGCGTCATCCTCGCCGGCGCCCGCGGGAGTGGCGTCGCGGCGTCGTCGCGCGAAGCGAAGGAAACGCCCGGAGACTCTCGGACGCGCCGACGACGCCGAGTCGCCGACTGCCGCTTCAACGGTCCTCGCCGAGTAGACGAACGCGGTTCGGGCGTCTTCGCCGTTCCGTCCGCGTCACACCCTCGACGCGCGCGCCGACTCCATCGCGACCCTCGACACTCCCGCGAGAATGTGCTCTCGAACGACGTGCGGCAAATGCGGCAAGCCCACCTGGGTGCGCGTCCCGCGTCGTTCGCGTCGCGCGCTCGTTTTCCTCCCATCCATCCATCCCGCGCCACACAGCTGTGTGAAATTCGCTTCGCTTTCCGTGATGACGCTCCCCGCCCCCGTCGCCGTCGCAGCAAGGATGAGGCATGCACATCGAGCAAGCTCTGCGGGGCGTGCCCGAGGAGGACCGGTGCCAGTGCCCCCGCAAGTGCAGGATGTGCGCCGTGAGCTAGGCGCGTCGGCCGAGCGCTCCCAGCTGGCGGTCGTCGTCCGCGGAGGAGACGCAACAGACGTGACGCACGACGGTGTGTCACCGCGACGACGATGCGTGAGATCTGACGTCTCTCCTCTCGTCCCCTCCGCCGATCGCCGTCGGCGACCCGCGTCATCGCTCGGCCGCGAAGGATGCCCGCCGCGCGCGTACCGTGAAGCCCTCCCCCTACACCCGCGACGAAGCGGACGGGGGAGGCGCTGATGCCGCGCGCGAAGGGCGTCGTTCGCGACCAGAGCGTCGCCGTCGCCGACCGACAGGAACAGTCCAGAATTTTTCTTCCACGAGAGAGCTACCCTGTAGAGAGGTCCATCCCGTCGCCTCAATCATCATCGTCGTCGCGCGCGCCACCGCGACGCACCACCGCGGCGCGTCGCCCTCGCTCGCCCCCGCGCGCCTCGCCTCGCCCCCCCCCCCCCCCCCCCCCCCCCCCCCCCCCCCCCCCCCCCCCCCCCGCGCCGCCCGCGCGCCCGCGACGTCGCGCGCGATGCCGATCGACTACAGCAAGTTCGACAACATCGACACGGACGACGACTCGGACGACGACGACGCGCGGACGAAGAAGAAACCGCAGGAGACGCCGTCGTCGAAACCCGCCGCGTCCGCCGCGCCGTCGTCCGCCGCGTCCGACGCGAGCGCGCAGCAGCACAAAAACTTCCACTTCGACGAGACGAAGCTCGACGACTGGGGCGTGAAGCGAATGCGCGAGCTCCTGCACAAGGCGGTCGTCCGCGATCGCATCGCGCACGAGGACATCGAGCTCGACCTCGACGTGAAGCTAGTGGAGAGAGTCATCACGGGCGAGTGCTGGGTGCACGTGCGCAAGGGGAAGAAAGTCTGCGGGTACGACTTCGACATCAAGCTGGACTGGGCCGGGAAGGTGGGCGACGGGATGCCGATACACGGCTTCCTGGAGACGAACTTCACGGTGGACGACGACGACTTCGACTTCGTCTTCGGCGTGAAGCAAGAGGTGCCGTTCAAAGACGCGGTGTTCGACGCGTTGCGCGCCGTGTTCGTGCGCGCGTGCGACCGGTTCGTGAAGGAGCTCTCGGAGAAGGGCCCGAAAATGGAGGCGCGGACCGGCGCCGGGTGGACCGGGGAGGCGAACGTGCAGGTGGGGCAGTACACCAAGTACGAGGAGGGGCCGGACGGGGTGAAGAATTTGCAGGAGCGCGCGCGCGCGATGACAGTCGGGGAGGGCGGGGAGGGCGCGGACGACCACGCCGCGGGGGAGGGGAATAAGCACCAGAGACGGTTGCACACGTCCGCGCCGACGCACTGAGGAGGAGGGGACGAAGAAACGGATGCGATGGGGTGGCGCGCGTCTAGCGGCGAACGGTGAACAGAGGAGGCGCGTTCACGCGCGAAGTACGAAAGTACTTTCGTACCTTCGTACTTTAGTGCCGTGTCACGTTAATTTTGATGGGAGCACGTTCTGTTCGTACGGTGACTGGTGTCTACAGACAGGAGCTTCGCTCCAGTCTGCTCTAGGCACTCTTTCGTTTCGTCTCCTCAGATCATTCCGGCGCCCCGGTCGGCGCCGGCGTCGACTTCCCCGGTTTTTTCTCCCTGTTCGTCGCGCCCTTCGGCCGGCCGCGGCCGCGCGGCTTCGCCGCCGCCGCCGCCGCCGCCGTCACCTCCCCGAAATTCCCGATCGGCACGTCGTCGATGTCCAGGTCCAGGTCGAGATCGACGTTCACGGGAGTCTCGCGGCGTCTCTTCGCGTCCACATCGTCGCGGAGCGCCTTCGCGAGCGCCGCCTGGACCGCGGCTTCCGACTCCGTCCGTCGCGCGCGCTCGCCGCCGCCGCCGCCGCCGCCGCCGCCGTTCGCCTCGGGCGCCTCGGGCGCCGCCTTTTTCTCGCCCCGGGTCCCGCGCGCCGCCGCCGCCGCCGCGTACACCGCGGACGGGGGGACGTTCGCGCCGTCCGAGGTGACGCGCCACGTCTCCGGCGCCGCTCCCGCGGCGCCGGCGTCGTTCGTGAACCCCACCGCGTCGATCGAGCCGTCGAACCCCAACGACCCCGGGTAACAGTACGACGGAAGCACGAGCGTGGACCGGTCGCGACCGTCGCCGCCGCTCCCGCGCCGCCACTGCGTCGTGAGCACGGGAGAAAAAAGCATCCCGCGGAACCGCTCGCCGCCGATTTCGCACCGCACGAAGTACCCCGCGTCGAACCCTCCGGTGACGACGCCGGTGCCCGGGTCGATGCTCGCGCCTATCCGCTCCACGTCGCCGTACGGGTTCGCGGCGTAGTCCGCGTCCGCGTCGTCGTCGACCGCGTCGACCGCGACGTCGTCGTCGTCGGATGACGTGGCGTTCTCTGTTTCGTCGTCGTCGTCGTCGACGTCCATAGCGTCCGTCGTCGCCGTCGCCGTCGCGGCGCCGTCGCCGTCGCCGTCGTCCGATGACCTCGACCTCGACGTCGCGGCGCGCGCCTCGCCCGATCCCGCGCCGCCGCCCGCGATCAACCTCGCCGCCGCGCGCCTCGCGTGGAGCGCGAGGACGTCCCTCGCGTGATGGCACCAGTGCACGCGCTTTTCCGCCGTCATGACCCCCCACGCGGCCGAGACGCGTTCTTCAAACTCGCGCTGGCTCCTCGGGACGAATCCGTCGTCGAAGCCCTCGATGCCGCTGTCGCGCGTCATCGACAGCCACGTCTTGAACAGGTGGAAGGATTGGCCGTCGCTCGGAACGGGGACGGCCAACGCGGCGGCGACCAACGCGGCGTTCGCGTCGTCGTCCGGCGCGGCGGGGGAGGTGGCGTCGCCGACGGCGGCGTTGCCGACGTCCGCCCACGTGTTTAAGGGCTCCAGGTCGTCGTCGTCGTCGCCGCCGCCGCCGCCGCCGCCGCCGTCCGACACGGCGTCGCGCGGCGCAGTATCGACTTGAACGAGCGCGGCGTCCGCGGCGTCCGCGGCGCGGAGCCCCACGGCGCCGGAGCTCTTACTGTTACTCGGGCCGGCGGCGGCGCCAGCGCCGGCGCCGTTGGCAGCTTGCCCCACGTCGACCGCCGCGCCTTCCACCGCGGTCGGGGACAGCCGGAACCCCTCGTCCATCTCCGCGTCGTCGTCGTCGTCGTCGTCTCCGTCGTCGTCGTCGTCGT
>Ga0255756_1004844_pt1 | contig 12825 bp, 10 predicted proteins | sample 011ome_20_FD_179956 | JGI IMG/M metagenome (GOLD analysis project Ga0255756, IMG submission 179956) | Coastal salt marsh microbial communities from the Groves Creek Marsh, Skidaway Island, Georgia - 011509CT metaG (version 2) | ecosystem: Environmental > Aquatic > Marine > Intertidal zone > Salt...
TCTGAGACCCGTCACTTTTTCGCACTGAAAAGCGAAACTTAAGGGGTTTTTTCAGTAGTTTGACTGAAGTCATGATCAACCTTTTGATATGCATTTTTGTTATTGCGACTAGCATAAAGGAAAATCCACTAGGTGCCACTCCAAGCTTTGCGGCCCTTACACTCGAGAGAACATCCAAGACACGCCAATAGATGCGGTGCAGCATTTCGAGATGCGTCTGTGACAAACCTGAGCCAAATCTGAAAGAAACCGTGGAAAGCTTGGCGTAAAACTCAAGCAAAGTCTGCCGTTATGGATTGAGCGCGGTCTCCGACCAAGCAGCCCCATCAAGCTCACTCAACGTCCGGGTTTGCACTCTGGACAATACGAGATGATCAACTGAGAAGGGATCGAAACGTATAACCGCAAAGGTATCGGGTGGTGAACCCGTCGTTTCAGGAACATTACCCCTTCCCGCAACCAGACCTGGCGTCTTCCAAAAAAACTGTGCTTTGGCCGCATCAGAAAGGGCTGACCAAACACGAATTCTTTGGTCGTCTGGATCATCACGAGCAATCAGCAAAGACGCGTTGCATCGGAGCCGATACTGCTCCCTGGTGTGTGTGAAGTACCAACCGATTTCAACACTCCCGCACGTGGCCAATTCGCTTATCTTTTGACTCCGTGAATCGGTAATAATTGAGAGGGATAAACCATCGTCGAAAAAGCCACGAAAGACCACCATTCGTACACGGGGCGTGCCATCTGCAGCGACAGTTGCCAGTTGGAAGTATCGGTTATGCGCATCACGCTTATTTTTTTCAATAGAGTTTTTGAGTCGTTCGTACCATGCGGGTTTCATGCGCTAAAACCTTGAATCTTTTCAGATGCGATCGTAAGTAGTGACACCAAAATACCTGATAATCTCCCTTCTCAATCAATATTCCGGAAATTGAAGATGCAAAAGATTGGTCAAAGCCTTGCTGTTTTACTAATAACTTTCAGTCCGTCATCGCTCGCGAATTTCGACTACTTTGAGAGCAACCGGCAGATGATTCGAAATGGCGTGCAAGCAGTGCTTAGTTGTAACGGTCTTTTCACCTCAAACCGTAGCATCGATCAAGTTTTTGACAATGAACTCGCCTATCTGGGTGATCGAGTTGTCGGGAGTAGCAGGGAAGGAAACTATTCGATCGATAGCGAAGATAAATGGGTTGGCGTGGGCGGTGGTATAGACGGCCAACGCATTCATGCGGTTTATCGAGAGGGCATTGGCTGCATTGTGGTTCCACCAAACTGGGACTTAGCCAATAACAGCTCACTGCCAACAATCGACCTAAGCTACCGGACACCGTCAAGTCACTTACCGTGGCCGATGGGCGATGTCGTCAAAAGCCAAGCATTACCGAGCCACATCGACAAAGCTGCACTTCAGGCGGCAGAGCGATGGGCCTTTGAACGCGACACGCAGGAGCAACAAACGGTCAGTCTGCTGGTGGTGCACCAAGGCGACATCATCCTCGAACGCTACGCCGATGGCTTCGACAGAACTACCAAGACGCGCACCTGGTCAACCGCAAAAAGCATCGCGGCTACTCTTATCGGCATGAAAGTCGACGCTGGGGAATTGTCGCTCGATGCCCCTCTCGGTTTTGACTGGCTCCCCGAGGCTATTGCCTCAGATAAAGATCCAAGAAGTAAGATTACTCTTCGTCACGCCCTGCATATGAGTTCAGGGCTGTATCCTGTCGATAGTTTTGGGATGGAGTACGCCACAGGGTCGGGGCTGGCCTATTGGGCTGGCGCGAGTTCGATCGACGGCATGCGAAATCGCGGATTGATAAGGACACCCGGAGCATTCTGGGATTACGAAAACTACGACACGTTGCTCGCCATCTACGCTCTCAAGCAAACGTTCGACAGTGAGTTAGCCTACCGCCTTTATCCGCACAAGGCTTTATTTGATCCGCTTGGTATGACTAACACTCTGCCCTCGACCGATCGGTTTGGTGATTTCATTTTTTCATCACAGGTGTACACCAACGCAAGAGATCTTGCGCGTTTTGGTCTGCTATATCTCCAAGGGGGCATCTGGGAGGGAGAGCGATTGTTATCGAAAGATTGGATTGATTTTGTCAGAACTCCAGCACCCGCCTCAGCTGTGCGCGGTAACGATTACGGCGGGCACTGGTGGCTGGTGCCCGATGACAGGAAAGGCGAAGTACCCGCGGATGCCTACAGCACAGCGGGCAACAGAGGGCAGTACGCGATTATTGTGCCGAGCCATGATCTCGTTATTGTCCGTCGTGGCTTGGACTACGGGAAGCAAGGCTTTAATCGATGGGATCTTCTGCGCGAGGTACTCAAAGCATTCCCCAGGGTAGAATTAGGCGATTCAGGTAGTGACTAAAGCCGCATGAACCCTAAGTCAGCAGAATTAAAGTTAGCGAGCGATGGGAACGTCTCCGCAACCTGAGACGGACTGAGTCCATACCACCTCGCCAGTGTTGCGGCATACTGATCGATCGACGTGGTTGGAATGATTCGCCCCTCACCAATATCGTCGTTACTGCCGATAGCAAGTTCGGGCATAGTGCCGAAAATGCGGTTACCCATTACGCTGTCGCCCATTACCATCTGATGGCTACCCCAACCGTGATCGGTACCATCGCCATTGCTCGTTAGAGTGCGACCAAAATCGCTGGCAGTAAACGTAGTTACCTGCTCCGAGACGCCCAGCTCAACAGTTGCCTGGTAGAAAGATGATAGTGCGTGATTTAGCTCCCGCATCAAGGCAGGGTAACGATTCACCTGATCACCGTGGGTATCGTAGTCACCGATGCCCACAAAGAAAATCTGGCGACGCATGCCCAGCGTTTCACGCGCAGAAATGAGATGCGCAATCATGCGTAACATACCCGCCAGTCGACTACCGCTCTGGAAAGTCGTCTGGGGCGCGGGTGTCTGGTTGAGCGCTCTTCGTAATGAAACACCCAGGTCAATAGATCGACGCTGAGTCCTGGCAAACTCTGATGCGAACAGGTGGGTTTGCGATTGGCTCAAAAGCGCGTCATAGGCACGATTGCGATTCACTGACCAGGCATCCGGATTACCCGGCTGCAACGACCAATAGTCATTCACGCCCTCCGGACCCAGTGCATAGGGTGCGCTAATTCCACCCGCCTGTAGCGTGTTCGAACCACTGAGTGTAATGTTCATCGACAGATCCGGATTAGCATTCGCATCCATCATTAAATCCGCGATTCGACTCGCCCAACCCTGACGTTCTTGGGTAGCCTGCAGACTCATCACAAAATTTTGTTGATCGTTGTGCGAGAACAGCTGAGGTGGAAGTTCAACGCGATTGTTAACGAAGTCGGACTGAAGTGTCGGCTCAATCAGGGTGCCAACATTACCGATCAGAGTAAGCTTACCTGCATCAAACAACGTTTTAAGTTCAGTGAGTTCCGGGTGAAGGCCATAGTCAGCGGGTAGGCTATTGGCAGGATTGAGCGCTAGCAAATCTTCGCGAGCAGTTGCGAGATTGCGCCGAGCATCCGCATAAACGTTGTAATCACTCGCAGATCTGGGCACGAGCATATTAAACGCGTCATTGCCCCCGTAGAGGAAGACACACACAAGCGCACGATAATCTGCAGCACCGCCCACTTGCGCGTGCGCCAGATTAAATTGCGTCGATAGCGCGGAGAAACTCGAGGAGCCCAGTGCCGCAAGTGCTGATTGCTTTAAAAAAGTCCGTCGATCCAACGACTTATTTTTCAAGAAAACCATTGGCTCGCTCCTCATCGCTGGACCGCAAACTCTGGAGACATCCAGATCAAGTAGGTGGCCTCCGCTACTCGGTACAAACGTTCTTGCTCCTGCTGGGAATTAAACGGCTCAATGTGCTCAAGGAGCACATCGCGCATCGCTTGGCTCATTTGACCACCTAACATCAACATATTTAGATGATCTAAGAGTTCGTCCGCATCACGAGCAAGCTCAATCTCATCGTCAAAGCGCGCAAACACACAGCCAACACCCGACTCAAAGCTGAGTTGCTCTTCACAGTTCTCTCGCAAGAAATCATAGGAATTAAAAATAACAGCGCCGCCCCAATTCGAGGCTGCAGTGATGTTTTGCTCGGTCAAAATTTGGAACTCAGGTGCCACGACACCCTGGTTATCAAAGGCCTTCGCGGGTGCGTAGTCGGGGCGATAGAAATTGAAGACGGATGGCGAACCGTACGCTCGCTGCCCATAGTCATAGCCGGGCCAAAAAAATCGAATAGTTTCAGTTTCCGCTGTGCCGGACTCATTAAGTGGCTGCTTCGCCAACACATCAAATGCCCGCATCAACGAGGTGAACTTCAAGACTGGCTCTTTCAATTTTCCAAATTGTTCATCAGTCAGACTGTCTGTCCGTCGCGCTTGCGGATCGAGAAGAATAGCTTTGACCACGGCTTCGAGATCACCTTTCTCACCCCGACCGTTATCGTTAAACACGGCAGTCACGCGCGAGACATAATCGGGTGAAGGATTACTGGTGACCAATCGTTGGATGAGTTGCTTACTGACGAAGGGAGCCACATTTGGGTGAGCGAAAATATTATCCAGCGCGGCCTCTAGGTCTTGCTCTGCGGTCATGCCCGCAGGAAGCACCTCGTCATTGAGCAAAACCTTCGCTTCAACGTCGTGATAGGCCTCAAACGCCTTCATTGGCTCAATGGTATTCGCTTCATTCCACCCACCCCAGTACCAATAGGGCGCATTGGCGTACATCCAGCCAGTAAATACACTCGCAAAGCCCTTAATAACGTCCTGGTCATAGGTAGGGATTGGATCGCCTTGTCCGTCACGCTTTACTGATCCATCGTCGTTTAAAGTCACCAGCCCAATAGTGAACAACTGCATTAACTCACGTGCGTAATTTTCATCGGGTCGTATGTTGCGAGCAATATCCGCCTTCTCGTTTCGGATCATACTTAGGTACTCACCCATCATCGGGTTGAGCGTCACAGCCTTCATGAGATCACGATAATTACCAAAGGCATGTTCAGCCATTAGATCGTGATAGTGAACGATACCTCGGGCGTCATTGAACAGTGCATCTGACAAATCGGAAATCACAAAGATTTGACTGAGGGCAAAGGCCACTCGCTGCCTCAGCTGGTCCTCGCCGTGCACGAAGGTTTCCCACAGTACGTCGCTGACCAGCATACGCTTTTGCCATTCGACATCCAGATCAGACTTGTCCAAAGGGTCTAAATAAGAGTCCCGCATATGCTCATCGAGACGGCTCAAAGTGTCGGATTGAGGCAGCGATATTTGGGCGTCAATCCAGGAGACAAAGTCAGCGTCCTCTTCATAAAGTGCTATGAGGGCTGCCTCTGTCGGACCAAAAGTGGCCTGTGTGAGAAAACGAGCTACATCCGTCGCTAGAGGATCTCCAACCAAATCCCGCAACTCAGGAGGCTCAGCCGCGGGTGGTGGTGTTTGCGTACCGCCGGAAGAGCTACCGTCGCCGCCAATAGAACCACTGTTAGCAGAAGGAAAGTTTGGTCCACCCGAACCGCCGCCACCACAGGCTGCCAGTGTAACTATCGCAGTGGAGACCAAGAGCTTCTCTAATGTCACTATGCCGCCCCCATCACGAATTCTTACGCTGTAGCCTAAAGCTATTGCTCAAGATATCAAGCCACAAGCGCCGACTCGAGTCCTGTAATAGTCCAGCAAGCGAACAGCTTTGAACCACTTCTTCGATCGCAAACACGACCCAACTCAATCATTCTAGCGGTCCTGTGAAGTGCTGGAGAGTTTATGCCCCGCCGAACCTATGAGCGCGACGGACAAAACATTGAGTTGGCAGACGACGTGGAGGCGCTGGTATCTGATAAGCGAGCCGGTTGGCGCGCTAATGCAGCAAAAGCGCGAAGACGACAACGCCGCTATAAAAAGCGCCTAACAAACGAAATCCTCTACGGTGATCACCTCAGGCTGTCGGCAACGGAAGACTAAGCACAGCGCCGCAACAGTAATGCACTCCCACTTCCTGCAGCACCACTTGCTGCAACAACGGCCAGCTCCCCGCCCGCTCGATACAACTCGTCAATAGCGGTGCCTACCATAATGGCCCCGGTGGCACCCATGGGATGTCCTAGGGCGATGCAACCTCCGTTCAGGTTCACTTTATCAAGTCCAAGATCGAGCTCGCGGGTTAACTTCACAATCGTTGCCGCGAAGGCTTCGTGAACTTCAAACACATCGATGTCGTTGGTCGAGAGTCGATTCCGGCGCAAAATCTCAGCTGTAGCTGTTACACATCCGCTAACAACCTCGAGTGGTTCGGCACAACACGTCACCGAATCGACAACCTCTACGCGAGGCGTGACTAACAGTTGATCGCCCAATCCTTCGTCACCAACTAGCAAAACGGCTGCGCCATCGCACATGGCGGGAGAATTAGCAGCGGTATGAACGTGAGAAATCGCTTTGAGATCTCCAAACGCAGCAAGTTGAACCTCGTCGGAGCCTTCGGCTCCAAGCTCTTTAAAAGCGGGTGGCATATCTGCGAGTCGCTCGCGAGTTAGTGACGCACGAATACACTCATCCTCGGTGATCTCACCTTCAGACGTTTTAATCGAGACAATCGAAGAAAATCTCTTCTGGCTCTGCGCCTCTAGCGCGCGTTGATGACTTAAGAAAGCAACCTCATCACAGTCCTCTCGAGATGCGCCTACACGAGTCGCAATGAGATCTGCTCCAGCACCCATCAACAACACTTGATGTGAAACCCCATAGCGGTGTTCAGCAAATACCCGCGCACCATCCGCCAATAACGGCACGCGCGACATCATCTCGACACCTCCCGCTATCAGTGCCGGGGACTGACCGGCATTAATTTTTAGAGCAGCCAGCGCAACAGCGTCAATACTCGATGAGCAAAAACGATTGATCGTCAGTCCCGCAACACTTGCGGGCCATCCCGCCAAAAGCGCCGATGTCTTTGCAATATTGGCCGCTTGCTCACCGTATTGCGTTACACAACCAAGGATTACTTCTGATAATCTTCTAGGGTCAAGATGGGTTCGGTTGATAAGTCTCTGGTGTAGCTGGGCAAGAAGTCCCGTAGGCGTTATTTGGTGTAGGCCACCCGTGGTTTTGGCTTTTGTTCGAGGGCTGCGGATCGCGTCATAGATGAACGCTTTCTTCACTGCCCAACACCCACTACCAAACTCGCACAGGTCGTCGTACTACCACCCATGTTGAAAGTAATAAGGTTCTCAGCGCCATTGATTTGATAGTTACCTGCCTTCCCTGACACCTGCTTCGCGCAATCAAGCGCCATACGAACGCCGGTTGCGCCTACAGGGTGTCCAAGACCAATCAGGCCGCCACTCGCGTTAATGGGGAAATCGCCATCGCGTGCGATACGGCCTTCCTCAATCGCCTTCCAGCTCTCACCAGGAGCCGTTAAACCCGAGTGATCGATCGCCATATACTCAGTGACCGTAAAACAATCATGGGTCTCTAAACCATCGACCGCAGTAATTGAGCCCATTCCTGCACGACCCAGCGCATCGTGTATTGTCTTCGCTGCATGCGGAAATATGATCCCGCTGCCGCGCGAACTTTCCAGCTTCGTTTCCAGTGAAATCGGGGCAGAGCAATGTCCCCATCCTTTTATGCGCGGGATATCCGATAGACTTAAACCCTGCTTATCGGCATGGGCTTTCGCTACGTCCTTATTGGCCAAGATTATGCAGGCGGCGCCATCAGTGATTTGGCCACAATCGAGTTTGCGAACACGGCCCTCAATCACCGGATTAAGCATTTCGTCGGCACCAAAGCTCCCCTCAGCAAACTGCCAACCGCGGGTTTGTGCGTTGGGGTTAAGCTTGGCATTGGCGAAGTTTATCTCGGCAATTCGTGTCAGGTGGTCATCGCGAATTCCATGGCGAAGGTCGTATTCACGAGTAATTAAGTCGAACATGAAAGGCCATGGAAAATCGCAGGTCTGCGCTTCGTGACCCTTCCAGGTTGCGGCTCCCAGATATTCTGCACCCGTCCTGCCATCGACGTTGCGCATGAGCTCAAGACCTAGCACACACGCGGTATTGTAGTGTCCAGCTTCAATATCCCGCATGGCGCCCAAGATAGCCATCGAGCCTGAAGCACAGGCAGCTTCGTGGCGCGACGTTGGCAACATAGCAAGCTCAGGATAGACCTGCCCAAAAAAACCACCGATTAAACCCTGTCCTGCAAATAGATCCGCCACAAAGTTTCCGACATGCCCCACATCGATCTGAGCAGGCTCTATCGCTGCATCGGCAATGGCGTCGCGGAGCACCTCGGAGAACATGTCAAAGACCTCTAGGTCTTCGCGCGCCCAGTTTCGAGCAAAGTCGGTTTGACTCCCGCCGAGGATATAAACATCTGCGCTCATTATCGGTCTCCAATCCAACGCTTACCCTAGCACTCTACCTACAGACGGAGTTGGATGCGAATTGATTACAAACCCAACATCGTCAGATACATTGTTCCTGCGTGGCAATCTGACTCATGCGAGTGGAAGGACTCAGCAAGCCCCCTGAGCACAAATGCTTTACTAGAAGTATTGGGCGCCACCGGGTGAATCAGGACACGCGTAGGCACGGTGTGCCCGCGCGGCTTGGGACGCTAGCGCCTCTTTGCTAACCCCTTCCCTGATCATTGAAGACCATTGCATTTGGCCTAGCCAGACGGCTGCCTGGCACCACATCGACACAATCTCACGCTAAAAAACAATAAGTAGCGACTACGCGTGGGAAACTCCCCGCTGTCTCGCTGCACCCCAGCAAGGCGCGAGATAAACGATCACCACCATCACCAGCGCAAACATCGCGAGCGCGTAGTTGCCCGCAGGCGTACCCATAGGACTCAACCCTTCGGCGTAAGATCGGAAAATCACCGCCGTGTAATAGCTGTAAAGCGCGACAAAGAATGAAACCCAGGCCGCAGGAAAAACAATAAGCAAAGGGTCAAGCACACCCTCATTACAGCGAGGCCTAAACCAGTACACCCAAGTATTGAGTGCCATCAGAACTGTGGTTATTGCGCCAGCGATGAAATAGAGAGAAAAAACCTGCGTCAGTAGGGTAAGCGGACTCTGTAATGAAACAGACACGATATTGGTCACGATACCCACCGCAACCGCAGACAGCAACCAACCGCCCCATCCGTAGCCCTTGTCCACCGCACGCTCCCAGAGTAACCAGCGTGCAGTGACAGCAAAGGCCATCGAGAAGGTCATCATCCACAAGTAGCTTGTTGAAGGCACCGAGTACCAGAATGGCTGCAAGGAAACGGAGTCGACATCCCAGACCCACCATTGCAGTAACGGCCCCAGATTATCAAAAGGTATGTAGAACATCTGCGCTGCAAAAGCTGCGCAACAGGCCTCCCGCAGGCGCCCTAAGGGCTTGTCGGTGAGCCCTAGTCCTCGAACCAGAAGAAAAGTCGGATAAACCACCGCGGGGTATAGCGCAACGATATAGAGCGGCAAATGGTTGTAGTAAAGCATGACAGTGAATTCGCCATGCCAAAAATTATCAACGAAGTTATAGGAAAGTATTTCGACCACAAGGCCGTAAAAAATTGTCGCCAGCCAGGTGTACAGATAGGCGGGCTCATTTTTCTGAGCCAAAGACCGCAACGCGTGTACAAATGCAATGATGGCACCGCCAATCATCAGAATCTCCAGCAACGGCATGCTCCAGTGCAAGAGCTCAACAGGATTATTAATCCATACTAATGACTGTCTCGCCTCTTCGTTGCGCATGGCGTAAGAAATATGTTCTGGTGTCATCCTATCGATCTCTACTTCTCTGGTGTTGGCGTGGTGTCACCAATCTGGTTACGAACCATCAGCCTCGACTGCGCAAGCGAGTCGTCGAGGATCCGGTCAGATACCGCTTGGTCGCCAACGACTCGCGCCAGCGTAATAGCACCAACACACACCGACAACAGGCTCCAGGCCAATGTCTCGGGTTCATCGATACCAAGCTCGGTGCTTGCTTCTACCAGTGGCTGTAAAGAAAGTTCGACTTCCCGTGCAACGGCCAAGCGTACCGCATCCTCACTGCGAGAGATTTCAGCGCCCAACGTCGGCATAGTGCAACCTGATGCAGCGTGATCCCGGTGGTGTGTACCAACATACCGAGCAAGCATGCTATCGATACGCGCAAGGGGAGGCAGATCCTCCAGTCCCTTTACCCAGTTCTCGCGCATCTCTCGAGCCGCTTCGCAGGCGGCGTGCTCAAGCAACTCGGACTTTGATGAGAAGTGCGCATAAAAAGCCCCATTGGTGAGACCACTGCGTTGCATCAACTCACTGATACCAGTGGCGCTGTAGCCTTGCTCCCTGAAGCACTCGGCTGCCGTCTTCAGTATCTTTTGTCGACTACGATATTTTTGTTCCTGACGCACCTCGACCTCTTCTTTACCATTTACAAGTCACCCACTGTTGCAGTTATTCATATTACGATCATAATTTAAATTTTTCGACGATCGAAATAGTTAATGATGCTCGTACGCATGCTCACACTCACCTCCAAGTCCGCTGTGTTCAGCGCGATACTGTCTATATTATTTGCTGGCGTTGCTTACTCAGCCTTGCCGCTAACAGGAAAAGCCGATGTGACGACCCCATCTTACGAAAAGGTGGCGCAGTCACCCGTTGATGAAACATTTTGCGATGTCGGATCGAGCGCCAACCACTGGGATCCGAGTGCAAAACATCCGCAAGCCGAAGGCTGCAGGGCAAAGCGTAATGGCGGTTATGTCTGGGGTATGACCGCCGTGAACGAAAACTTGTGGTTCGGTACTGTTAACAATGGTTGGTGTGGCTGGCTATTAGTTACTGGCGTGTTTGTGCCAACGGAAACAGACAAATGGGTGTGTGAGTCGTCGATGTCCCACTTCCCAAAACAACGGAATGAAGAAGGCAATCTGCTATACCCGAAGAACGGTGCGCTCCTTCAGGCCGACTGGCGGCCACCCTCTATCTACCGATTCAACACAGGTGACAGCACACTGGACAAAGTTACTTCCGACAACCCAAAACTCGACCAACTGCTACATCGCAGTTTTGGGTTCCGCGGTGCTGGCACACTCGGCGATCTTGTTTTCATGGCAGCAAACCCCATCGACAGCTCAGAGCGCAAGGTCTTCATACTCGCATTCAACGGAAAATCCGGGGCATTTATTGACGGCGTAGAAATTGCCGGTTACTCCAACTTGCGAAAACTCGAGATTATCCGAGATCCAAAAGGCCAAGCAGGCCTATACCTATTCGCCGGATCCAATATCAACGCGAAAGAACTCTCGCCTAATCATCTACTTAGGTGGACAGGCTCCCCAGATGCACCTTTTGGCAGCGACCCCTCGGATGCAACACCAGGTTTCGATGTAGTCGGGGCACTTGGCTCCATTGGCATTGGCGCGGAAATGATCGAGCACCGCGGTAGAATTATTTTCACGACATGGGGTTCAAATTCGCAGGCCGCTGGCCTGTACATGACTAACGAGGTTCCTGTGGGAGGGTTTACACCTGCAAACCCAGCTCGCTTCCAGAATATATTTGGCGCCGACGATTTCGACCCCGACCCCGTAAATGCAGATGGCTGGCTTGGTGGCGCACTTGGCGAACTGGACGGCAGCGTCGTGTGGGGTACCATGCACCCCAACGGCATGTCCTACCATGCATTAGCTGCAGTCTATCCCGAACTCGTCGGTGATGATCGTGCCATCAAGCACTCTCACCGACGCACTCATCTCTTCAAAACCAACTTAGAAGACGTGGACAACCCTGCTACGGAAGTACTTTACGGCGAAGCAAAGCTCATGGCCTACGACAAGGGTCATTGGATTGAGAAACCAAACCGGCTTGACCAGATACCAACATTGGGCGCATCGGGCTATGGCGAATTTCTTAACGACTACACATGGACGATAGTTAAGTGGAATAAAAGCTTGTACATCGGCACTTTCGATGTTTCCGGAGGTGTTGAGTCACTAATGCGCAGCGATATTGAAAAAAAGGATGCTCATGTACTTCACACACTCGGCACTGAACTCCAACACTGGGATTACACTCCGGGGTTTGATCTCTTCCGCATGGACTCGACCGAACGCCCAGTGCAGGCAGTCACCATCGATGGTTTTGCCAATCGATCCAGCAATGGTATCCGCAATGCTATCGTGGTCGAAAACAGTTTATATCTGGGCACCTCGACGTACAGTAATCTCGATCTTCAGAACGGTGGCTGGGAGCTATACCGACTGACGTCCAAGTGATTGATGCTTTAATGTTCTCAAATAGCAAGCTCAAGCTACTGTCGATGCGCAAGTATCGCAAAGCATCAAAGTTACCTTTTGATTACTGGAAACTTTGCGCTATTCAATACACGGCGCCTGCATAAGCTGGCAAATCAGGGAGAAGCCTGAGAAAATCTTTTTGTATGAGGACCAGCTTCTCGGTTGCAGGCGTTCATAAACTCATTACATTTCATTTGACTGCAACTAGGGCGGGTTTAATCCTTCTATGCCTCTCTAAATTTATTAGTTGTTGATTTGGAAAATAACCAATAAACCGCGCCTAGATCCCTACCAATAAAGAGGGGCTATAGAAGCCCCATTTAACAGAATGGAGCAATTAGAGCGTACGTTTAGCGGCGCGTATAAACGCTCATCAAAGAACGCGGGTTTTACGCTGGATACGGGCGCTTTCAAACGGGTGCTCAATTCAAGGCGGACGTTTGGACGAAAACGTTGTGGTGCAGTCGTTCCGCTAAAAACCCCAAGGTCG